>ERZ794936.533-NODE-533-length-17577-cov-5.355154_pt1 | contig 17577 bp, 9 predicted proteins | sample MGYA00511083_ERZ794936 | MGnify/ENA primary metagenome ERZ794936 (study PRJEB30137, sample SAMN04331409) | food metagenome | isolation source: Y2 must sample point D1 replicate A | place: Australia: South Australia | collected 2014 ... | reverse complement strand
AGTCACCTGGTAAACCGAAGATGGTGTTAACACCGACTTGTTTAATTCTTTCGAAAACGTATCTTCCTAAAGTAATTTCAGACATTGTATTATTTATTTTGTTATTAAGTGTGTGTAATATATATTATAATAATATATTATTGATGGTTATTATTATTATATTTCTATACTAAATATTTAAAGAAGAAAAAAAGAGAGAATCTTAGTTGTGCAACTCCTTGTTTATATAGCATTGATCATTTGTTTAATTATAACTGAAATCGTGTTTAATAAGCAACGATAAGCTGATAAAATGAATAGTGAATATTCATATGAAAGAATCACACCCAAAAAATTGAAAATATGATGTGTCCCGTAAATAAAGTGGTTACATTAATTATCGGATCATCTCATTGATTATTGCTTCTAGAAAAACTAACGTGTCTGTGTAAGGGGGAAAAAACACCTGTATGGAAATAAATCCGTCTCACCTTATTTTGTTTTTGGTGGAGCCAGAAAAAATGGGGTGGAGATTTGACCGTCCATTTATGAATATTCAATTTTTTTGGTATGAATAATTATGAATATTCCACCATATGGCTCCTTGGTGGTGCAGAAAAACGCGCAGGAGATAATTCTGGAACAATTTTTTTTTTTGCTGGGCTTTGTAGAAAAATGATACCACTAATTGAGTTAACATACGATAAAAGATGATGGTGGTGTTCGGAAATAAGAAGGTACAGCTCTGGAATTGTGTCAAGAGCAAGTGTTGAAGTACTATTGCGAACGGTTTCGTTGTTGCTTGGCCCTTTTTGAAGTCTCTAAGATACAAAATATATTAGTCACGTGATCTGCTTTGGTGGGGTGAAAATCGTGTTTGACAATCTGTTTGAAACGCTACCATTTGTCGGATATAAAGAGTATTCCTGACTTCTTATGGGCTTTAATTAATAAAACAAAGCACTAATTAAGCTCCACCACAAACAAAATGCAATATTGGATATTGATCACAGTGGATATATGTAAGTAAAGGTAAAATTTGTTTTTATGTTTTTGATTTTTGAATAGTCAAATAGATATTTCAAGAACCTAAAAGAAAGCAAAAGCATTTTGTATGACATTATGGTTCAGAATATTGACAGGTACATACCTTTTAGTGTGAACCAAACAACTATATCTAAAAACAAACATTTGAAAATAGATCCAAACATTGATCTATTTAACAATGACATTAAAATGTTAAAAGAATCGAGTTGTGTGAGCTTCAACGATAAAATTAAAGCGTTGGATACTGAAACTTTAATAGAGCAATTAGTTGAGAAGAACAAAAATAAAATTGATAATAATCAACAATTTATGCATATGAACTTAAAGAATCATGGTCAAAAGAATTGGATTAACCTTAAGAAAAATTTCATAGGCAATGCATTTCTTACAGATGCTTTGTCTGTATTAAAAGTTGAAAAAGTATTCAAATACAATGACATGCCAAAACCTAAAACCAAAAAGTTGAAATTTTCGGATATCCTTATAACAAACTATAAAAAAAACAACTCTAAGATTCCAAACATTGAACCCTTTCGTATTTTAGAAGCTCCAAATTTAAAAAATGATTTTTATTCAAACCCTTTGACGTGGTCCAGCACAGATATTTTGGCTGTGGGATTGGACAAAAGCGTATATTTATGGGACCCGCACAACTTTCAAACTAAAACATTGCTTGAAAGTGAATACTTAACTGGGGACGATGATACTATAACAAGTTTGTGTTTTTGTCCTTCTAAAAGATGTGATTTTTTGGCATGTGGAACTAAATCTGGAAAATTATTGCTACTTAAGACGTCGAGCATCAATAATGAGAATCCATTCAACAAAGTTGTATTGCATACAATTAACGGTAATGAAAACATTTTGTTTGAAAATAAAATTGGAAATAAGGGAATATGCTCTATAAAATGGTATTTAAACCCTTTAAAACACATTGACAAGGTAGAGGATAAAGAGGAGTGGATATTATTTTGTGGTAATGAAACCGGTGAGGTTTTTATTTTTCAACTTATAGAGGAAAGCTTACAAAGAAAGACGTCAAATTATAAAAATGAGGTTGTAAAATCTCAGTGTAATGCGATTAGCTCAATTAATATCATTGAAAATAATTTTAATTTAAAAAATGAACTTGATGATCTTGTAGAAGATTTTGATACTACTGACTTGTCAATTGATACCTCAGACATTTCAGAAATAGAGTATAGCCAATCAAATGACTATACTTATCAAAATATCTTTTTAGCTCCATTTCCCCAAGCAAAACAAAAAGCTGTCAGCAATTTTAGGCAGAATGTGACTAATGTAGTTAACTCTTCTAAAATTCAAAACAAAAGAACAATCAAATCTCACAGCAACGTTTATGTAACCACTACAAAATACTATTCATTAAAGAATATCACAAATATAAAACCACAAACACAGCAGCTGTGCGGAATGGACATTACAACAATATATGACAAAAATGGTAAATTTCTAAAATCACAGTTGGCAGTGGGCGGAAACGACAACAGTTGTACAGTATGGGACATTTCAACCATCACAAATCCTGAATTTATGTACAATTTAGTACACTTTGCTGCTGTTAAAGGTGTGCTGTATTGTCCATGGCTGGACTACATTTTGGCAACAGGAGGTGGGTCTAAAGATAGATTTATAAGGGTTTGGAACACTAAAACAGGCACACTTATAAAGAAAATCAAAACTGCAGGACAAATCACTTCATTGATCTGGTCTCGCCACAAACACGAGTTGATTCTGACATTTGGGTTTGGAAATCCAGAACAACCAGTACTTTTAAAAATTTTTGAGTACCCAACAATGCAGCTAAAAAGACAGATCAAAACATCTGATCATACACGGGTATTGTGTTCTGCTATATCTCCTAATTATGATGTTTTGGTATTGGCTACAAACGACGAGACATTGAAATTTTTCAATTTGTTGGAAAATTCTCAAGAACCTATAATCAAGAAAGCTGAGTTCTTGAATGCTTACAATAACCACCAAATGAATAATAAGCTAGGTATAAATTTGTTGCCAAAGAGCTTTTATATATGAACAATTTAATATAAATAAAAGGACATTTTGTAATGGTTTATGTAGGCCGTTTTTGATAACTTCAAAAAAACCAAACAAAAACAAAAAAAATGTTATCTACAGCAGTCTGTCAGCACTTCATTATAGTATGCCTGAATGCTTTGTCTTAGCTAGTAGTAGCTTCACCACCATTCTCAGTATTAAATAAACCTATATGAAGTGTGTCACGTGCAAAGTAACATTCTGAAACTCATTGAACAAATATACAAAGTACGCGTATAAACATTAATTAGTTTTCATTTTTTTAAAAAAAAAGCCAGTATCATCAGTGTATTTAATACACAACTTAAAAGCAATTACAAACCCAAAGAAGAAGACACATACTGAGACTGAAATGGATGTTAGAATTCATTGGTCCACCAAGTTTTTTTTGTACCTAGAAACGCTTCGGAATGACCCTACAAAAGGTTCTATATACGTGGTTATAAGTGAATTAATATTTGAAACAACATATTCTAAAGATTACTTAACAGTTTCCATAGTTCCAAAGAAATTGATGGTGCCAGATACGGTAAGGAAGCTTCAAAAGGATGGATATCACATAACCGGGGAAATCAATACAGATTTGATGAAATTTGATTATGTTAATAATAATGTTAAACTCATCACATATGAAACTCCAAAGCTCCCCAATATGCAATTCTACTCACATACCCCAATATACAGCAAACTTTTTGATGAAAAAAGAAAAACTGGCATTAATCTAGACGGAAACTTAAAAATATTGATTGATAACGTGAAATATGGATCTGGAAAGCAATGTTATGAGATAAATAAAGTGATACACAGTTTGAACATAAGTGATTATCATTTGAAGCTCTTTAACAGCAAGTACAATGATTTGATCAGTATCAAGCCCAAAGATTCATTGAAAGAAAATTTTGTATTAAAACCGTTTTTCAAACTTTTGAATTTGTATGTCATTCCTTACATTTTCATCATTCTGCAAGTCTTATTTAAGGAAATATTATTGAACATTTTAAAACCTTTTTATTCTTTAAGGTATTACTCTGTGTTGTTTCTTCAACTAGACTTGAGAATTAAACAATTCACATACTTTCCTATGCAATATTTGAGTATTGGTGAAAGGTCTACGTTAAATACATTTTCCAAAAATGAAAAACTTTATGCAAGTTATATGGACTATATCCGTTACTACAACACTTTATGGTTGATAGTCAATGATTATTCGTTTTCATTAACTGTGTCTGCTTTACTAAGAATACACAAACAAAGTATAATAAAGTTTTTGATGACTTTTTTGAATCAGATCTTTATCAAAAAGGTCTTTTATTTAACAAATGCATTAAGTCAAAATCCCTTTGGCATCAAACTTAACGATGAATTGACAAAATTTTTAAGAGACTTGTTTTACTGGATTATAGAGTTTGTTGACAATACTTACTTTAAATTTCTAACCAATGAAATAACTTTATCCTATATCATAGATGCATTGTACGTGTTGACTTACTGCTTTGGAGTGACCTTTTTTATTGCATTTTTGATAGATTACCTAACCATTTTGACTTTGCACTTCAAGATCTTTTATAAGATATCATACAAGCTATACAGAATTCAACTAAAACTGCTGATATCTTTGGTATATTTGTTTTGTGGAAAGAAATATAATACATTAAGAGATAGAATAGATAATGAGAGTTATTCTTTGGAAGTTTTGTTAGTAGGTGTTCTAATCTTTATGATTTTGATTTTTTTAATGCCCACTACCATTGCCTTTTATTTAATCTACACTTTCCTGCAATACATTGCTAAGAGTCTAGAAATTATATTAATGACTGTAATCATGTGTTTCAATCACTTTCCACTATTTATAATAATGCTAAAACTGAAAGACCAAAAGAGAATTCCAAATGAAATACAATTGAATACAGGTTATGAAACAATTATTCAAAGTCCTGTTATTAAACTCTCCAGTGAATCACTAAAATGGAAAGAGATCTTCACAAACTTTTGGAATATCATAACACAGTTCCAAAACGAAATTATCTCTGTTGATTTGATAACAAAAATCATTTTAGGAAAGGACATCCTTATTGACAAGTATGCTCTATATGAACCTTTGTATTCTACAGTTCCTGAAAATACTATAACATTCAAGGACCTGGCACACAAGTTGCTATATGATAACCCTAGGAAATATTTATGAAAAAAAATAATGACTATTAAATTCAACTATATACAACTAATTCAGCATTGAAATTATTTTTTCTTCTTGTTTTTCTTTTCAACCTTTTCATTCTTCTTCTTTGGTGCACCTTTACCAATACGCTTACGCTCTTCAACATATTGTAATCTATCTATTTCTCTTTGATCCTGCAACTTGAAATCAGTACCTTCAAGGTTCTTTCTAAATGAGGTCATAAACTCACTGAAGTTGATATTTGTTCTTGACCCATAATAGTTTCTCAAAGAAGGTCCAAGTAATGGTTTTTCCCATACTTCAACACCTACTCTTAAGTTATCCGGATTATAAAATTTATCAAAAATGGTACATCTAAGTTTTTCCAGTTTAGGAAGTGTGTTTTTTATCTCTTTGGCTGGTTTCAAAGCCTTTTGTAATGAAGACATTGTCTGAGGATACTGCGACTTTTATCAACAAGTAGTTTACAGGTTTTTGATTACTGTTTATATGTTTGAATTAACCATTTCAATGGGAAAATAGACTGAAAAATTTTTTTAACCAAATGATTGGAAGGCATTAAAAAAAAAAAGCTAAAAATCGGAGATAAGGTGAAAATTTGTAGCGCTACCAAGTGAATGTGAAATGACTACTTAACTATATTGATCATTGAAGAAACAGTTGCAATCAAATGATCGATGTAAGAACCAAAATTGCCACAAAGAAATGATGTTACGAAGTTGACTGTTCTGTTCTGTCACAATGAGTTGATAGGCCTTCTTTAAGTTACGATCAAAAAAAAAAAAAAAACGATCCTTAGCTAAACTACAATCAATAAATTGAATCAATGAACTGAATCAAAGACTTGAGTGAAGAGAAAGAAATAACAAAAATACAATGATACACATGCATTGGCAATAAAGATTATTTTTTATTTTATTTTTTTATTGATATGTTTTATTGATTAAATGATTTTAAATATATTTTAGTTTCTATGTGGGATCTACACTAATAACTATACAAAATCCTTTTAAAGAATTATGGCGTTTTTGTTCCTAAATTATGTTCTTTGTATAAAAATGAAGTATTTCTTAATTAAACGATACATCATTCTTCCATTATCTTAATCATTGAATGAAAGTAAAATTGGGAACAGCAATGCTCCACATATTGTATTTCAGAACATGTTATGATCCTACTTTACAATAAAGAAGTGAACAAATAATTGTTATTCTTTTATGTTTCTTTTTATAAAAAAAAATTGTTGTTTCTTTACTTCTGGTTTTAATTTCTATGTTCAAATGATAATATAATAAAAAAAGGATAATATATTATTTAATATTCAAAGACATTTAGTAGCTTTCTTCAGCAGTAGCAGTCCATTCGGAGGCTTCTGGAGCAGCTTCGGCATCAGCTTCAGCAGCAACTTCTTCAGTAGCTTCTTCAGTTTCAGCTTCTTCAGCAACTTCTTCGTTTTCGGCTTCTGGGTCTCTGTAGAAGTACAAATCTGGCATGATGGACCAAGCTTCGGTTCTTTCAGTTAAAGCACCTCTTAATCTTAAGACTTCTCTGGCTAATAAGTACCAGATTAAACCGATAGATTTCTTACCTCTGTTGTTACATGGGATAGCAACATCAACGTATTCAGTTGGAGAGTCTAAGTCAGTTAAAGCAATAACTGGAATGTTAACGTAAGAAGATTCCTTGATGGCTTGAGCATCAGATCTTGGGTCAGTAACAATGATTAATCTTGGTTCCTTGAAAGACTTGGTGATATAGTTGGTGAAGTTACCTGGGGTGAATCTACCAGCAATGGCAGTAGCACCAGTGTGGGCAGCGAACTTTAAGACAGCTCTTTGACCGTAGATCTTGGAAGAAATGGCAACAACATCTTCTGGGTTTGGAATAGCAGCAATGATTCTGGCAGCTAAAACAATCTTTTCCCAAGTCTTACCAGCATCGATGACATTGACACCATCTGGTCTGGTAGAGTGAACGTAAGCTTCTTGGTGAACCTGTTTTAAAATAGTAGTTGTTAAAGAAATATTAAAATATTTGTTAGTAAAATTATGTTTCAAAAAGTTTCAATGGCTGTAAGGTTTTTTTTTTGAAAAGTTTGATTGATGAAATTGATTTATTTGAATATTGTTAAAAACTGAATGGTTTGGAAAATCTTGAAAACTGTAAATTGGGATAGTGTTACACTCAGTAAGGAAAATATTTGACTGTTCACAAATAACTAAACATTGCAATTTTTGACTGGTATTTTTTCTCATCTTAAATTATTCAGCAATTGGTGATACTCATTTTCAAATAATATAGTAACGCAATGGAATCTAACAACTGTTGTTGTTATTTTGTATTAAAAATATTTCATTAACCAGTACTTCAAATTTTCATTTGATAATATGATAATTTCTCTCTATCTCTTTTAAATTCGTCGTCATTTTTCTCAATTAGTTATTAAATTTCCTATTAATAAGCTTTTATTTTATTATTTACTCTCAAAATTCTTTCGAATTAATTCTACATTTGTAGGTCACTATTATACGTTTCCATAATTACCTCTCAACTGTTCGACATATATTTCCATATATTTTAAAACATCACAAACTAATAGATCATACATTTGTTCACATTAATAGATATCCACAATCCATTAAATCTTTTTTCATTAAAATTATTCAACACTGAAAAGAACTCAACAGAATTTACATAAACACTTGGTTTCTGAGATATCAAGCTTATAATACATTCTATTTAGCCAACTACATTAATCACTTTAAGTGTTTAACATAAATTTGAAAAAAAAAAGCTAAACAAAATGCTTTGTTTATGTTATTTCCTGTTCCTTTGGTGTTCTTTAATTCAGACTTAAAAAGCTTCATAGGGCTTGCTTTAATCCATTTCAATCTGCAAATCAAACATGTTATCTATCACAATTCCATCATCATATTCTCATTATCTAACCCTTGTGGTTCTTTAAATTCTAATTTGTACATACTTGGACATTTGGATGACCTAAGTGAGCCTTGGCAGCTAACAATAATTGGGCATCTTCAGGAGTTAAATCAAAAGTGGCTGGTAAAGACATTCTGTATTAATTTACTAGTGCTATTTCTGGTGTTTTCAAGCTGTTTATTAACTTTTATTAATAATAATATCTCTTGATTGTACTAGTAGAGGTCAATATTCCAGAGAAAATGTATGGAAAAAAAAAGAAACCAATTTGGAAAAATAACAATTCACATAAAAACAAAAAAGTTTCAAAGGAGCTCCACCTAACTTTTTTTTGCTGCTTCGTTTTAATTTCCCCCTAAACCTGCCTATGCCTTCTGCCTAAGCTTAAACAGAGGCTTTAATTGCGAAATATTAAACAGAGAGAAAATATCTTGTTAGCTTAATACAGCAAGTATACTAGCAAAAATATGATTTACTAGTATTTTAAATCCTACTAAGAAAAATTACTATGAGCTCGAAATGAGCACTTTTTGAAAATGATAGATGTAGATTTTGCACCAAAATGTTTCAATTGCTTAGTAAAAAAAAAAGTGACATTGCCGTAAGAAGAAATTCATAACAAAAAAAAATGTATGTATAATTTCCTATTTGGGTAATTTTAAGTTAAAATTTTAGAAAAAAAAATATGAGCACGGAAAAGGGGTAGAAGTAATTTTAAACAGAAAGCGCGACTTTAGCAACTTTTTTTCTTGTCTAAATAATATTTCTAGACAGAAAAAAAATTGTTGTTAAAATTATTTGAAATATTTTAAAGATTGATATCAATTATGGTACTGTTGTAGAAATTGATATGTTGATTTCTTGTACTAGTGTATTAGAGTTGTAAGACGTTAGTGACACACTTGAAAGTGGGTTTACATTTTTCTCAATGATTTAATTTACGCTTATTGTAGCAAATTTATTACTTTTCTAAACTGTTGAACTCTAAGTGTGTATTTTTTTGCATCCAAATTCTCTTAAGATATGTGTGTTTTAATGGTTTGTATTGATTAAACCCCCTACTTTAAAAATTAAGTCAGTCACGTGAATATGTAAGTTTGTTTCACAAAAAAAAAATTTAGTCATTAGGTATATAACAAAAAACGATCTAATTTTAAAAAAAAATTAATATAAAAATTTTTCAAAAAAAATGTAACAAAAATTTTGAAATTCATATTTTAAGATTCATATTTTTCAGCCGCGTTTGAAAAAAGCAAAAAATCTCCCTACTGCACGTGATCAAAACAAAATAGTTTTTAAGCTAAATCCGCTACAAACTTTCACCTACAAAGCAAGATCTCACAGCATCATCACTAGGATCTACTACTTCAAAAATTCACAACAAATACTAAATTAAATTGCAATAGCTTATAATAACATAATACAAGATATTGGGTCATTTTTTTTTATTGTTATTATATTATTTTATTTTTTACACAGTAAGAAATACACTCAATACCTACCTAAATAATCGTGATTTAGCTAATTAATACGGACTTAAGAACAAAATGTTCACTGTTTCTTCACTTCGCTGTTTATGGCTTATTTTTTTGGTTGTATATTTTGTTCAATATTTTACCCCCTTTTGAAGAGCAATTTTAGGGTGCAAATCATCATTACTAATCATCGCGATAAGACTTTTAAATCCATTTAGAGGCAATATATATCGGATTTCTGGGGAACCTTGGATTGCAGATTTGAAATCAAAAATATATGAAAAACACCATATGACCAACAAATATAATGAAAATACCGGATTTTAATCATAAACTCGATAGAGAAATTTCATATAGGATAAGAATCGATTCAGCTAGATATTTGCTCTGCTTCATCTTCTTAGTCATTGTCTTATACATATACATTCCAAAATTATCTATTTCATATTCTTACCATACACCATGTAGAACTAATACTAACACAGCACAAGAATCAAAAAGAAAAATCATTAGTTTGAACAACATTTGTTTGATATGCGCTGTATTGGCTGGTGTTTCTTATACATCCATAGTTAGCTACATTCAAACATTAGATTTAGTCTTGATCACCAAGAGGTTGGGAAGAAACTGTATGTCATTATATGTGCCTTTGTTATTTTTGACTATGAGGCCGTCACCATTGCCAAATGTGTTGTATTTGAACTTGATACCAATACACAAGTGGCTAGGAAGATTATTGGTGTTACAAGCTTTAATCCATTCAATCTTGTATACTTGTTTGTACTATAAAACGGAAGTGTTGTGGAAATTAGCAAAGCTAGCAAATCTTTATGGAATTTTTAGTATGTTCGGATTTATACTAATTGCAGGTTTGTCTATTTCCAAGATCAGAAGAAGTGACTACAGAATATTTTACATTTCTCACTACTTGCTGACTTGGATGACTGTTATCATGTTACAATACCATGCTAGACCTAGAGCCACTTACTACACAACAGCCAATGTTTGTATTTTGGTTTTCCAAATTTTATACAGAGTCTATTTGACAAGAGAAATCACATTTGATGATATTGAAGACGTGTCTCCAACTTTCAAAAGAATAAAAATACCAATGCACTTGTTGGCAAAAAAACCTATTTCACCTGGTTGCCATATCAGAATAAATAACAAACATGAGAATTTTTTCAAAAACTTCTTTTTTAACTTTTGTGTTCCATTGCAACATCCATATACCATAGAATCTCTACCGACAGATGAACATTGCACCTTAATTATTAAAAACGGTAGATTTCCTATCATTCAAGGAAACAAGTATTACGTTACTGGGTGTTTTGAGCCTAGACTTCCATTCTTCAATAATAATATTTTTCAAGAAAAAACTAAAAAGTATCCAACAGCTTTTAACAAGTTGTTTGGCAATAAAGACAAAAAGGTAATAATTGTCACTGGGGGATCAGCCATAACTTTTGGATTGCCAATTTTACAGACTTTAAATAATGAAAACTATAAATGTAAGATGTATTGGATAACACGTGATCTTCACGACTTGAATTTAATCAAAAAGAATTACCAAAACCTGGAAATATTTGTCACCAAAACAACTAGCGAGGATGAAAATATTATTGTGGACAGAAACTCAATTATCAGGGATATCAACTTAGAACATGGTTTAGATGAATTGCAAACGACGCCATTGATTCAAAGTACAGTTGATCCTAATAGTCCAAATGCACCTATCCAAGCAATGTTAAGCAATCCACATTCTATCAGCTTGGATGAATATCAAGAAACCACTAAAGCTTCCGACATACTAAAGAATCAAGCTGATGCGGATGAAGCCTTGAATTCATCTATAGTTTACAGAAACTATGGAGATAACAATGATGAAATTGATTTTACCAAAGCAAGTAAAGAAGACTTGAAAAAAAAGAAATCACAAATGTTTACTGGTGAAAACTTTAGACAACCATCAACTTTAGTTGATTTGCACAATGATAGATCTTTGTTTGATACATACGACTATGGTGACAGAACTTATGGATCTATAAATAGAGTCAAAAAGCATGGAGGCTATAGAAATAGCTTGGATAAAATTACCATACCAAAAGGTTTAAAAATCAACATAGGTAGACCAACATTAGGGTTTAAAGAATTGCTTTGGATATACAATGAGGATAAGGAATGTAATGGAAATAATTTAAACGACAGTAGTTGTCTTGAAAACATTTATTTAAAGACTTTAGGTGTAGGTGATGGAAACTTTCAACTACCAAAAAGTTCATCTTCTGAAGACAAAGATGTCTTGGTGTTAGCAGCAGGTCCTACTGGATTAGTCGAAAATACCAAAAATTGGGCTATTCTACACAATTTCCAATTCTATGAGGAAGCCTTCTTTGTTTAATCAATTCACTTCCAATAATAAAAAATTAGAAAGTAATTATAATGCATCAAATTTACTATGTTCATATATATCATATAATTTCAATCTTTGTCTTTTTTTTTTATCTCTCTTTATTCATCATCTATATCTCTTTCATCTTCTTCACCTTCACTTAAACCTTCTTGCTTTAATAATTCCAAAATACCTAAGTCTTCATTTTCTCTTCTAGATCTCTTGAAGGATTGATATTCAATCATTGGATCTTCATCTGGAGCATATATGTTTTGTAGGTAAGAGTTAGCCAAAGGATCTATCAACATAACTTCTAACTTGTCGCACCCTTCTGGAAGCTTACAGTTCATGACATTGGTCAAGTTCTTGAAGAAGCTCAACCAGTTTTGTTTGGTGCTTTCTTCCATAGAGTCATATGATTCTTGGAAGACTCTTTCGTATAATTCATCGTGAACTTGCTTTAAGATACCTTCCAAAGTAGTAAATCTACCACCCAATGTACCTTCTTGAATATCTAAATGAATTTGTGGAATGAACAACTTACAAGTTTCGGATTTTAACAAATCTCTCTTTAAATCTTCTTCAATGGTTTCAGAAGTAATAGTCAAAATAGTCTTTTTACCATATTGAGAAATACCACCACCAGTCTTAACTTCGTTAGACTTGTAACCACAGTTGTCACACTTGGTAGACATAATCAAAACTTGTTTGAAATGAGGGATATTCAATGGTTTCATGTTGGTAATACAGTCTTCAGCTAAACAAGATGGACATGAAGCAACAAAGGTTTCGATGTCGTTAACGAACTCATCAACCATTTGCTCATCAGCGGCAGAGTTGTTTTTCTTATCATCAAAAGTTGGTAAATATTTGTCGACAACTTGGTTCAAAACCTTCTTTTCTTCTAATTGATCTTCAGTAATTAAACCCAAATGGAAGTTATCTTCGTCAGATCTGAAATAATCCTTCTTGGAGTAGTTGATAGTAGAATTTTCCTCAAATGGCTTATATTCCAAAAAGGAGTTACCAGATGGATCTTTAACATTGACTTTGATTTCATTTATAGAACTGATGTACTTGCTGACCTTTTCTTGATTGAAATCTATATTTTCGTGGATCTTTTGTTCTTGACCATCAACAATTTCTTCTAGTTTACCGTTATTGTTCTTAGAAATCATGGCATAAACACAATGAATCAATTCATCGATCTTTTCATAAGCTTCAATGTTTTGATATTTTCTTAAATGTTGTAAAGCATTCAAATCCAAAATAGTATCCATCATTAAACCTTCAGTAGTAGATAGTTGAGCTTTACCTTTAGGAATTTCAAATTGAACAATTTCGTCATCCTTGTTCAATGGAATGAATTGGAAAGAAACTACACCATATGCGGACTTAACAATTTGTCTATTCATGAAATCAGCCAAATCTTTAACAAAAGAATCATCTTTTTGTAGTTTATTGATATCCATAATGAAATCAACCCCCTTGACTTGTAAATCATTACCTGTTTGAATTTCGTTATTCTTGAATCCACACTTATCACATTCAAAAGACATAATGATGATTTTTCTGAAGTGAGGAATAGTGGTCATCAATAAATTTGTCTTACCGTGAGGATTTTGACATTGCATACATAAAGATTCAATAGTGGTTACTGGACTTTCATCTTCCTTTGGTTCGGTGTAATATAATACATTTGGATTTTCTGGGTCTTGTTGGATATTGTTAGAAGTTTGGTTAGTTTCTTCTACAATTTCTCCAACTGGCTTGAAAAATTCGTCTTTTTGTTCTTCACTCATTATAGTACTTTACCTACTTGTTTATTTTTTTTGGTTTCAATTCGTTAATACCTATATTTTCTTTTTAAAAATTGAAAGAAAGCTTATTTTGAAATTGTATTATTGATATCCCCGTTAAGCTTGATTAGATAATTCTCCATATATACTACATCTCGTTATGAAGGAATCGGCCATTGGAGGATTTCATTTTTTTTTTTTTGCCAAGGCAAAGAGTGAAAATTTCCTAATTGGGAAGTTATTTCACGTAGGCGGATGGAATTACCCCTTCGGGTAACTTGAACTTTCTAGAATGAACCAGAATCAAAAATGGTAATTGACCCGAGGAAATTTTGTTCCAAAAGAGGAAAATCAGAAAAAAAGAAACGTTAGCATTTTTTTTAAATTATATTGAAATTAACATATAACGAAACCATACAACATCGTTAATAGAACGTTTTGAACTTGAAAAGAACAAAATGGGATTAGCCGGAGAGAGAAAAAAACAAAGAATTGGATGGGATCCAAGAAACTTGAATTGGTTGGCTACAGGTAGCAACCCTACAGAAACAGAGAAAGATGCTTCTCAAAAGACATTTCAAGAATCTAGTTTTGGATTGAAGTTGTTGATGAAGCATGGATACGACAAAAAGACGAAATCTAAGACTAGTGAGGAGATCATGGAATCTATCATCAACAGTAAAGAATTTGGACATAACATCAAAATCAAAGTCAAAGATGATAAGTTTGGTATTGGATACACCATTGGAAGCAGTCAAATAAACAAGAAGATCAATCCAAGAACTGGTAGAGTTGAGGCAGTTGAAGGTAATGACAACTTTGGGTTGGACATGTTCCAACAAATTTTGTTCAATATGAATAACAAGGAGAGTTCTAAAGATAAAAAGAAAAGAAAGAAAATTGAAGCCCAAAATGCACAATTAGATGCCGTTAGAACTGAAAGAATAAAAGGTAAGTATGGGATGGATTTTGTTAAAGGTGAAGTCTTGAAAAGTGAACTTGCAGCTATTTTGAAGAAGGAGAAAGAAATAAAGGAAAAGAAGGAGAAGAAGGATAAGAAAGAAAAGAAGGAGAAGAAGGACAAAAAAGAAAAGAAATCTAAGAAGAGAAAGAGAGATGACGACAGCGATGATATAGAAAATAGCAAGAAAAAGAGCAAGAAAGATAAAAAAGATAAGAAGAGCAAAAAGGATAAAAAACATAAAGTGAAAGTCATCGACCACGACATGAAGATAGAAGACGTTAAACCTGTTGACTTCAAAGGTACCAGATACGCTGCCAGATCTAAGTTCATTAGATCCAAGAGATCAGCAATCAGTGATCCATCAGCATTAAAGGAGATTTTCATGATGTCCTAGTTACGATTTAGTTTATAAATATCAAAGATAAAAACGGATACAGCTAATATAGTGATGATATTCAATCATCTGTTAACTTGAAGAAGACTTGATTTAATTTTTTTTATTTTATTTTTTTAAAAACTTTTTTGTTTAATATATAATTAACAACAAAGTCAATAATTGTTTAACTATTGATTTCTATTTTACATTTATAAATTCACTGGTTTATCAAGATACTATCTTTTTATGTTTCTATAAATATCTTATCTAAACTGAAAATTATAATTCTTAGTTGTTGTTTTTATTGTTGTTCATATTTAACAATCATACTAAGATTACATTTAAATCATAGCAAAACTCATACCAGCGAAGACACCGATAGTAGCTAATAAGGAGATTAAAACCTTAGAAGAACTTGGAGCAGCAGCTGGGGCCATGTTCTTTGACTTGGAGGAAGAAGCAGAAGAACTGGAAGAGGAAGCAGTGTTGGAAGCAGTACCAGAGCTCTTGGCCTTGGAAGAAACAGTAGTACTAGAAGCACTTGAATCAGCGTCAGCAGTACCAGTAGCAGTACCGTAAGAGAAATCACCGGTGTAGGTAGCGGTAGCAGAAATAACGTTAGTACCAATAGAACCTAATTGGGAAACAACGGCGGAACAACCCTTTTGAGTGCTGGCATCCTTTAAGACAGCAGAACCAGAGAAGTCACAAGCGTAACTTTCACCGATGGAGTTGTAGTAAATGTCCAATAAGAAGGATAACTTAACTTCAGCATCACAAGCAGATAAATCACCATACTTACCGGTAGTACCGTTGGCAGAAATACCAGAACAGTCAATTTCGGAACAGATGTATTCGTATAAATCAGCGTAATCATCATCGGAAACATCAGTGGAAACAACACAGGACAAACTGTCGTAAGCACATTCACATAAAGCTTTATCTGGAGTTGGTGGTAAAACATCATCAGCTAACCAAGTCTTGGCTTGAACAGATGGACAAGTCATGGAGGTGGCAGATGGGGTGTAAGAAGCAGAGTTGGTAGAGGTTGGAGAAACAGCGTTGATTTCACTAGAGTAATAGGAGTAATCAGCCATGGTGGAAACCTTACCGTTGGAGATGGAAACTAAACCGTAGTTGTTAGATTCTTGGTAGTACATGTAAACAATACCACCAGACCAAACATCAGTCATTTCATCAGAGAATAAAGCAGCAATTTCAGTGAAGACTCTTGGAGTAACTTCATTACAACCATATTCGGACATGAATAATGGGATGGTGTAGTTCTTGAAATCTTCAGTTCTTTGTTTGTAACCAGATAATTGGAAAGAAGACTTACCACACCATTCGTACATGTTGATACCGTAGAAATCAGCACGTTCGTCAGAATCACCACAGGCAAAGTAGTCAGCCATGTCTAATCTAGTAACAGAGTCATCATTGGAAGAGTAACCAACTGGAATACTTCTGTAACCCTTATCCTTAATGTAAGCCTTGGTATCTCTGATAGCAGCCTTAACAAAAGCGGAAGCATCGGTGTTGTTCCATTCGTTGGAAACTTCATTACCAGCAAAGAAACCTAAAACGTTGGTGTAGTTTTGGAATTCATCAACAACCTTTTTGTATCTGTCGTATAAGGTGACGTCCCAGGATGGAGAGTTTCTGTTGATGGAAACAGATGGAATGGATAAATCAGCAATTAAGTAGATACCAGCATCATTTAAAGCTTGCATACATTGAGAGTGGTCTTCAGTGGCATTTAAAGCATAAACTCTAACAACGTTAGTGTTTAATTCTTGTAAGTATGGAATATCTCTGGAACAGGTTTCGTAATCAGCTAAAGGATCGGTGATGGTAGAATCATCAGTGGCATTGGCACTGTCGGCTTGATAAGCAACACCTCTAATGTAGAATTGAGAACCGTTGTTGGAGAAAAAGAACTTGTTACCTTTAATTTCAATAGCTGGTAAATCAGAAGCGTTTACCAAAACATTGAATAAGGCAGTGAATAAAGTTGCAAAGATCAATTTAGAAGAATACATGTTTTCTTTACTTTATTATTTGTTTATTGGTGTTGTACATAAGAAAAAAAAAATCCCCTTTTAAAGAATAATTATCTAAACAAAATCACTTAACGAAATCATAATAATCTATTTTTAAATAATGAAAAATTCGATCAAACTACTCCATACTTGAACCTCTTGATCTAAAACCAAAAAAATAAGCCACTATATCTAAATATGTTAAAATCTAAACCGCCACTTGAAACACCATAACCATTAAACCAGCTTGTTTATAATACCTGAATAAATAAAACAGGCGGAATTTAAATATTTAAAAAAAAAAA
>ERZ794936.532-NODE-532-length-17583-cov-7.327875_pt1 | contig 17583 bp, 9 predicted proteins | sample MGYA00511083_ERZ794936 | MGnify/ENA primary metagenome ERZ794936 (study PRJEB30137, sample SAMN04331409) | food metagenome | isolation source: Y2 must sample point D1 replicate A | place: Australia: South Australia | collected 2014 ... | reverse complement strand
GCCGCAGGTTTCATCGGCGGCTGCAAGACAAAGGAGGGTGTATTGGAGCTTGCTAGGTTGGCGTTGGAATCCGGCAAGTAAATCTGTAATACTGTTTAATTTTCAATCAAGCTGATCGACGAAATATATCTTCATTGTAACATAATAGGCTATTGTGTGCTATACAAGCCAAAGGGCTCTACAAATTCAGAGTGTTGAAACCGACGAATCAAAGTAACCCAGGGATGAGCCCCAATCACTCCAATAATGGGGCTGCCTCGGAATCCGACGACTTCCTGACGACTCTACCAGAGGCCACCAAAACAGTGAGGATAAACAAAAGGCCTGAGATAATAAAGCCAAAGATCCACTGCAAAGCAAACGCCTTGGTGAAAAGTTGACCCAATCCTAAGCCGAAGGCCAAAATACTGGAAGTGAGACCAAGACCCCAATCATTGAACACAAGCGTGAAGAAACCAGGAATGATGAGCAACAACCAGACCGTGAAGTTAGCGATAACTCTACCCAAAAATTTATGAACGTGAAACAAAACAGCACCATTCCACATCACAGCAAAAAGCAACCACGACATAGGAAGCGCGGCATTAGTCATGTGAATCAAAAAATAATTGCTCAAAGGCTTAACGGCGTAAGTCTTGTGTGTTGTGTATAAGGCAAAGATGTTGAGCAAATTAAGAACCAACATTACCTCCGACCAAAAGTAGTGGTGACGCACAAAGAGCAGGGTCCAAAGGAAGACAAATAAGTTGAATGCAGTGAAGTGCCATCCCACCTTCTTTGTGTACTCCAATCTGTTAGTGACACCGGATGCATTGTCAACGACTGGGATGAAGATCTGTGTGACAAACAAAATCTGCATAAATATCAAAAGCCCCCAATAAGCCATTGTGACCACGATGTTGAGTGTGAATGGCGTGTCACCAACATGATAAGGGGTGTCGTTGCTAAAAGGTTGTCTGCCACTAAAGTACCTGATGGTCGAATAGGTGGAGAGAACCCAGGAAACCACAGTGGAAATCTTGTGTGTAAGAAGCTCGTCTGCCATTTTTATTTTGGTATAGCTTTTATTAGGATGAAAAATTTGTAGGATGATTTTTTCTACGCTGCGTCTTATATACGGGTGAAACTTGGGGTGATTATTTAAAGGAGCCGTAGCAATCATAACTGCTGCGTCTCCCTGCGTGGCCGAAAACGGTAATGTCGTGATCAATCTTACAAGTTATGAGGGGAACGAAATACAAACGATTCTTGGTTTTAAAAATCAAATCTAGACCATAGCCGCCGGCGGTTTTCAGTGCTATGAAAATACAAAAGCTCATTTTGCCGATGTCTTACTTGAGCAAGCAAAAATGATGGCTCGGCATTCATGTTGGAAACCAAGTGGAGCAATAATTAGGGTTATGAGGGGTGTACGCGCGTTGCAACCCGTGGCGGAATTGCGACCAAAGAGTGCGTAATGCCGTGAGAGGATCGATATTGCTAAGAAGCCGCGTCAAACGTAATAAAGGCCTTGCTTGAAACATCTTTCCGAGCACAATTGATATCAGGGCAAGTCCTTATGATGTTGGAGTTCTTGAACAATTTTGCGCTCAACTTTTCGCGCAACATCCCGTTACCTTGCTCAGCGCAGCCTTGCGCGAAGTGTGAATGAATGTGGTAGGCAGTTGAGGTTACGGATAAATGATCTCTGCCTTCAAGAACGTTTCAATGCTGAAAAGTCATAAAAAGGACTCGCGGAGCGCTTCACAGCCCTTATTGTGGCTTTAGTCCTTCGCTTTGCTAGCAGATTTTCAATGGTGGGAGCCTAATTAGTTTAGGATAGGGCTCACGGAAAGCTTAATTCCTGGCGTTGCACATCAAAATTACAAGCCAGGGGTCTCATCGGCCCAATTATTTTCAAGAGAGTCTATGAGTTAAAAGAATCTAAGGATTGAGCACTATATAAGCTGCAATATGCAATTTGAATGTACTCAAAATTCTGAACATCTCCGATAGTTAGAGTGTTTCACAAGAGAATTCAAAAGCACAAGCTGGTGGCTTACAAAACAAGAGTGTGTATAATCAGATAACGACGCGAAGCAAAAAAAAAAAATAAACCAGCACGGAATCACAGCTAACCAAAAATTTATAATGGAACGTGTGAGATGCTCGGTCAGTAAAGCTACGCACATGCTGGCTTGCCTGAGTTTATAGTAGATGAATCTGACCAAAGTTATGTTCACATCTATACTAATCGCACCTACTCAGATCGGGAAATGTTGACCCCTGATAAGAGATCACACTCGCGCGCGGCGAGCGTGTTGTCCTTCTGCACACAGCCATTTCTTGGGCTGGTTTCGACACGCCAGACACGTCAAACCGCGCTCGGTGCCTCATAATTTTTTTCCTCGAGGCGGGCAACTTTGTTTGTTTCATCTGAGTTTTCTTTTCCGCCAGTTGCACTCCAATTATTCAGAGAACTTGATATTCTTTGCTTTTTCGGTCTTACTAGTGCATGGGAATACTTCTGTTTTACTTATTAGGACAAGGTTTATATTTAATCAAGAAGAAAATGGACAAAAACAGCTACGCCCCAGTTGGCGCTCCGGCGGCCTCCTCTATCGCTAACTCTGGCCCCTTGTCCATCGCGTGCTACTGTGCTGCCTCGATTTTGATGACCGTCACCAACAAGTATGTTCTTTCAGGCTACTCTTTCAACTTGAATTTCTTTCTTTTGGCTGTGCAATCGGGTGTGTGTATTTTGACCATCGCCACGTTGAAAGGACTCAATGTCATTACTTACAGACAATTCAACAAAGATGAGGCCAGAAAGTGGATGCCAATTGCGCTTTTGTTGGTCGCCATGATCTACACTTCCTCAAAGGCATTAGCCTACTTGTCCATTCCCGTGTACACAATTTTCAAAAACTTGACCATTATTTTGATTGCATACGGTGAGGTCTTGTGGTTTGGCGGCAAGGTCACCACCATGGCCTTAGGTGCTTTCCTTTTGATGGTGTTTTCTTCTGTGCTCGCCACTTACGGAGACAGTGCTGCGACCAAGTCCGCAGAGGATATGTTCACATTGTACTTGGGGTACTTCTGGATGTTCACCAACTGTTTCGCCTCGGCTGCATTCGTGTTATTCATGAGAATCAGAATCAAGTTGACGAATTTCAAGGATTTTGACACCATGTACTACAACAATTTGTTGTCTATTCCTGTGTTGTTGGTGGCCACGTTTTTGTTCGAGGATTGGTCTGCTGACAACCTCGCTTTGAACTTCCCAGCTGAGAACAGAACTGCTACTATCCTCGCCATGATCTTCTCCGGTGCCTCATCTGTTGGTATCTCCTACTGTTCCGCTTGGTGTGTGAGAGTCACTTCATCTACCACCTACTCCATGGTGGGCGCTTTGAACAAATTACCCATCGCGTTGTCTGGCTTAGTTTTCTTCGACGCCGCAGTCAACTTCTGGTCTGTGTCGTCCATTTTTGTCGGATTTGTTTCCGGCTTGGTCTACGCCGTTGCCAAGCAAAAGCAACAGAAGGAAAACGCCCAGCAGTTGCCTTCATCCAAGTAAACCTTCTTGGAAATAGATAAGAGCTCTCGAAAATACGAGATGTTTCACTCATATCAACAGCTGGTAGAAGATGTTTATAGAGTTTTTGGAGAACCATATCCGATTCGACTTAGAAAATAAAGTATTATATTAGCTTTCCTTTGAGAAACAGTAAGCGGGAAATGGTTGAATACATGTACAATTCAAAGTTATTGCCTTAGATGGATATCAAAAAGTAATATTCAAGCCTCATACAGTAAGAGAGTGTGTTCGATCACTCTCATCTCCCAGTGACCAAGAACAAAAATAGGGCTTTTCTGTCTTATTGAGCTCAATTTCGGGCCGCGTGTTATTCCGTTAACTAATTTCTCGCCGATTACCCTTACCCTGTATAGTAAGGTGCAGTGAGCAAGATCGGACTCATGGAAACGCAGCGAAAAAATGATCCAGAAAAGTTCGATCCTCAAACTTCCTTCATTTGAGAATGTCAGAGAACAGCTTGGAGTCAATTCCAGTCTACTTGAATGAGTCGCTTGATCCTCGAAATGCTAAACTGGCCGAGGCTCGCTTAAGAGCCATCGAAGGCCAGCCTCATTTTGCGATTAATTTGTTGAACGTCGTTGCATCGTCAAACCTAGACGCATCTGTTAGACTAGCGGGTTCGTTGTTTCTCAAGAATCTAGTGAGGAGAAAATGGGCCAACGAGGACGGCGAGTATCTCTTGCCCGGCGAAGATGTTCATTACATAAAAGCTGAGATATTGAATATAATGGTCAAATTGCCGAGCAATATTCAAGCTCAATTGGGCGAAGCAATCTCTATCATTGCTGAGCTGGATTTCCCACATAAGTGGGAAAACTTAATCCATGAGCTAGTTGCCAAGATGTCGGGGGATGATTTTGTGTTGAATCGTGGCATCCTACTTGTGGCGCATTCTATCTTCAAAAAATGGAGACCACTTTTTCGCTCGGACGAGTTATTTTCGGAAATCAAAATGGTGTTGGAAGCATTTGCCTCTCCTTTCATGTCATTGCTCACGCGAACCGACCAGCTAATCAATGAAGCTTTGGCGCAGAATAATGCTGCCTTGCTCACCATATATCTCGAATGCTTGTTGCTCGAGATACAAATCTACTACGATTTGAACTGCCAGGATATCCCTGAATTTTTCGAGGACAATTTGAATACCGGGATGAGCATTATGCATAAGTATCTCTCCTTCAACAGCTCCCTCATCGGTGATCCCAATGATGACGAGGACATCGATGTGCTCATCAAAACAAAGTCTGCCATCATGGAATTGATATCACTTTATGTCACCCGGTATGCCGAAGAGTTTGATACCATGACCGAGTCCTTCATCACCTCAGTATGGCAACTAGTTAACACAGGTGTGACGAAGCAGCCAAAGTACGACTTGTTGACAGTGAAGGCATTGTCCTTTTTGACATCTATTACGCAGGTATCGAAATACCGGTCATTTTTTGACAATGAAGAAGCTATCAAAGAAATCATCGAAAAGATTATCTTGCCCAACATCGTTTTCAGAGATGTTGACGAAGAAACATTCGAAGATGAACCAATATCTTTTGTGAGGTCTGATTTGGAAGGCTCAGATTTCGATTCGAGACGAAAGTCTTCGACTGACTTCTTGAGGGAATTGAAAGAAGTCAACACGGCCCTCTTAACTAACACAGTCATGTCCTACGTCAATCAGTTTTTGTCCCACAATGACTGGAGGAACAGAGATATAGCGATCTACTTGTTTACTTCATTGGCTGCCAAAGGCTCTGTGACTAACATCGGTGTCACTTCAACCAATATGCTTGTTGATGTTGTTGACTTTTTTACATCAAATATCGCCTCCTACTTGGTTGATGACGCCTCGCCGATCTTGAAGACCGATGCTATCAAGTACATTTTGACTTTCAGAAATCAGTTGACGAAAGAACAGCTTCTTACAACTGTTCCTCTTTTAGAGGCTCACCTCAAGTATGAAAATACTGTGGTGTACACATATGCCGCAATCACTATCGAGAAGCTCCTCTCGATGACAAGTTTCACCGATTCTGCTCATCTGCCTGTGTTTAATAAGATTGACGTTCAACCATATACGCATAGCTTATTACAAAACCTTTTTCACAGAATTTTGTCTAGTGACGTGCCCGAAAAATTGTCTGAGAATGAGTTTTTGATAAAAAGCGTAATGCGCGTTCTAAACACAGCAGAAGATGTCATTCCAGAAGAATTTAAGGCCACCATCATCGGCCAGCTTCTCGAAATCTTGTTAATCATCGCAAAAAACCCCGCAAACCCCCGATTTACGCACTATGTCTTTGAATGTTTGGGGCTTTTGGTCAAATTCAGCTCTCAAGCGAAAGCCGAAATAATCCCGACATACATGTCTATGATAATGCCGCCATTGCTTCGAGTCTTGGGCGATGATGTCCAAGAATTTGCTCCTTACACATTTCAGATTTTGGCGTTCCTTCTTGAAGAGCTCCCGAGCTCAGTGGCTCTACCTTCGAATTATGTTGCTTTGGTCAAGCCAATCTTGTCACCAGCCATCTGGGAATACCGGGGAAATATTCCGGGCGTCACTAGGCTCATAATTTCCATAATGAGGCACGACTCAAGTGCATTTGCCACAAACGGGCAGGAACTTACTCCGCTATTGGGGGTTTTTCAAAAATTAATTGCCTCCAGAGCAAACGACACTTATGGTTTTGAGTTGTTGGAGGCAATCTTGCTCAATATTCCTCTTGAGTTTTTGTCGAATTACCTCAACCAGATTGCCATCTTGCTTTTGACCAGATTAAAAAACTCGCGTACAGAGAAATTCATCAAAAGGTTTGTTCTTCTTTTGTTGTCTTTATCTTGTGTGCCCATGAATGATACTTTGTTGTCGAAAACTGGAGGTCATATAAATGCAGACTTTGTTATTCACCTCCTTGATTCAGCTCAACAAGGTGTTTTCCAACAAATCTTTGCAAACTTCATCTTGCCAACCTCTGAATCGTTCACTGCTTTGCAAGACAAAAAAATCGGCGCTTTGGGTTTGTCGCAGCTCGCGTCCTCTTCGGAATTTACTCAAGGTAGCTACAGGGTCCTTTTGATACCAACCATCGAACAATTGTGCAAAAACATATCCCTTTTGGAGGGTGTAGCAAACACAACGAGCACCGTCACCAACACCATCAACGGCGATGGTGCTGCCACAAGTGTCGCCCTAAATGACTTGGACTTGGAGAGTGCTGCGTACGGATCGTCTTTCTCGAGACTTGTCTCGATCCAAGCGAGACCCTTCGACCCCATACCAGACTTGAAAAACGAAGACTTGAGCTCCATACAGACTGGTGCCATGTCCAGAATCAAGCAGCTTGCGCATCTTGCTGTCATGGATCTGGTAAGCGAGGATGCAAAGTCCATCATAGCTAGATACTAGGTTGGCCTGTTCCACTCAGTCCAATACAAATAGAATCATCATGGATGCAGCAAACAGTAAGTAAATCCTGGGCATAAAATTTATATAGTCCTCGGTTTTCTACCACGAAGAAAGAAAAATATGTTGGTATTAAATCAGATTTAAAGAAATAGGAAACGGAACGAGGGTGATAGACATAAAAAACTTTTCTTGTGACGTAAGTCACGTACGTGCCTGCAAAATTTAGTTCAGCGAGTCGATAAGAGTTTGGAATAGAGGGTCATCTCGGTGACTTGCACTTGTAATCGGGGAGGGTCCGCCATCATTGGGGTTGATGTTAGTTTGCGGTAGCGATGGAGAAGTAACGGGATCAGATTGACCTTTCACTCCATCACCGCCCTCCTTTGCATCGTTTTCTAATTCGCCTAGCTTTTTCAATCTCTCCTGCTCAGCAAGCTCTGCAGCTGTGAGAAATCTGCCACCTTGACCCCTGGGACGCCTCATTGCGTGTTTATGCCTTGATTCATGCAAATAAGGTTTACGAGTGCGAGCGATTTTCAATGTCTCCTCTAGCTTTGCACGAGCTATTCTCCTTTTCAATATACGATGGTACTGCTTTGCATTCACGTAGAATGGTTGCTCCGCGGGTTCTTCGGCCGTTGGAGGATGTGGAATATGCTGCACTGCAGTTACATGTCCTGGATTTGAATTGACGTTGGGAGGTGAATGTTCGTGCATGGGCGGCGCCTGCGACTGGTGAGTTGCAGAGCTGGTATCATCTGGTAGAGTATCATGTGCGTAGAAGCCATTCCGTGCGCTGGGCTCCTGAGAGGGATCATACCCTGTAGTCTCTCCGTTTGAGTAGTACGGGGGTCTCGCGCCCAGCTCCATTTGGCTGTGTATTAACTGGTGCGTCTGCTGCGCGTTGTAAAATGCTTGCAGCGTTTGATCATGGTAGTAACCCTCTTGCAGGTTGTTTTGTAAGGATGTCATTTTGTTATGTGTGGAATCTTGCTAACTTTTGTCGGCCATATGAGATCGACAGCGATAAATACACCTGATGTCACGACTCTGTTTACAAGCTGTTTGATGTCTGTTTGGTTGTTAATCCGAAATGTTTGAGCCGGTTTTTGGATGCTGTGGATGATAAATTAAGAAACAATAACCAAATTCTGAGAAGTTTTCCAGTTATTATCTGTAATAAATGTATCTCAAGCTGATGTTGGTGATGCATGCGATAAATTTGACACTCGCAGGACGCAACTGAGTCACTTCATACGAGGCCGCGCTTCGAAGTTCCATCCGATCTCGGTATGTCCATGCACTCTTGTAGTTAAGTGCCATTTCTCCGTGAGATGACGAGAAAGAATCACTAAAACTTACGCATTTCCCACAATGCAATAACGCAAGTAAAGATGTATTGTAGCAACTACTAATATCTGGCCTTTGGTGGGGGAGCTTTCAACTACGTCGATGGTTTCTCGTAGTTCGATTCCGCACTTTGACATGGTACCGAGACGGTACATGTGTTGTGCGAAACTTCACTTGCCTGGATGTCTTTGCATGTAGCCAGCAGTTTACCACAATTAAGTGAATAGTGTATTCTGGATTGGTTTGATTGGTGACGGACTACAAGGCTTTGCGGAAAAATCAGTTCAAAGCCAGCTGCCTTTTAGCTCATGTTACGTACAAGACAAATGCAAATTTGACACATTTCTTTAGTTTCATGTCACGATCATGCCATATTATGTCTTTTGCTCCGGCTTTTGTTCAATTCTTCGCCAGAAATGTCCATCTGGCGTGCGATCCGGTCTCTTATCAGGGTTAACGACGCTGTGCTGTCGAGTTCAAGAGCTGCTCCCACAGGTCTCACTGGCTGGACAGGGTCGGAACTTCTAAAAATGTCCTCAAGGTATTCATCAACGCAATCCTGCTGCATTGATATTCTCTGTAAAATCAGGATTTTTCGTTTCTTCTCCGGCTTGGTGATACCGTTCGCGTGAGGCCCTGACTTGAAGGCATATTTGGCTTCGGCCCAACACTTTTGCTCATCTCGAACTGATTCTTTGCTGACAGTTGCTGAGTCTTGCTCCTGAGCGCTCACAACATGGTCCGGCCAGCTACACTGTAGCTTGTTGGAGGTACAATTTCTGCAATCGGGATATGCTGATTCGTCACACTTCTTTTTGCGCCTTCGACAAGTGAAGCAGCCACTCCTCGACCTCGCTTGAGGCTTTGGTATCATGGTGATACCGATAACAGCAAAAAGTGAAGAGAACGTTTGAACTTTTCTGAAAAGCGTAAGGAACTTCCCAAAAAGGAAATCGCGCATCGCGCTTACGGAACTAATCGGGATTGAATTTGTTGCCGCCTATCCTTGGCTTTACACGTATATTTGCGCCTAATCCGGCGCCTTGGAAATGTAAAAGCAAATTGTATTAGCAATAGAATCGTTGAAACACCTACAAAGTCTTGTGGCCTAGAGCCTATGGATTAGCCATAAAAGTTAATTCGCTATGTGCACCAGGCCAAGCCATGCGACGGTGGAATCAGGTGTCGAAAAAAGCAAATGGAACCTGATCTATGCTATTAGGGCGTTGTTCCTGTAGTTGGAACAACACAGACCATTCGAGTGACACTCGCACACTAGAAAATTGGTCACCGAATGTTGTGAGTCCCTCCGCTTTCTCACTCGATTGACCTGCATCGCTGCGTCCGCTCCACATCATGATTCCCAATTGAGCGGGCACCGTATATAAACGTTCATTTTTCTTCATCAAAATGTCGGAAATTCTGAAGGGGCACCCACATGATGTCATGGATCTCTCGGTAGACGAAATATTTACGCGTCACTCGGTGCATTTTGTGAAGGGCCTCCAAGAAAAATATCATGCTAATGTCAGAATGGCCAAAGCGGACTTACACTCCTTGGTGGGCAAAAAGTACAGAGACTTGATCCAAATTGCTGAGGATATTGACCAAATGAACTCAATGTCGAAAACCATCGACCACAAGCTTGCAGACCTTTCTTATCATACCCCCAGTCATGTGCCCTTTGGTACCAGCAAAAATTCTCACTTTGATTCAAAATTGAGACATGCTAAAGCCAAAGCTGCTAGAGTTGCTTCTCAGTTCACGATACTACACGATGTTGTCAACAATCAGGTACTTCCTTTCGATTTAAAGCTTCAAGAATCAGGCCACATCCATAGCCGTCATCTTGTTCACATGGCAAAAGTCTTCTATACACTTGAGTCTATTTTCGGAAGTGATCAGAAAACAGCACAATATACGCGTGGCTTATTGGCACAGTACAAACAGCGTTTCATTTCATACTTGGAAAACCTGATAGCTTCTCTTTTTCCTCGCCTGTCACCACTGAAAGCTTTAAGTGCCAGTGTAATAATCCGCTCCCACTCGAGGGAATTGGAGCTGGACATCATTGACTACCTAGATGAACCTCTCGAAATTGATCAGGAAATGGTTTCTGAGGATGAAGAGATGGGCGAAACCCCGCATTCTCAGAGGCACTTTGCAGGCTCCTCTTCACCAATGTCGAACTATATCGTTGCTTACATTTTTCTTGGTCGACAGGTCTCGAATTTTGATTCTTTATATCAAGTGGCGGAGAAAATAATTGATTTGCGATTCGAGTACTTGAGAAGCCTCTTGGAAGATTCACTAGACACTGATATGAGAATTCCGTCGAAGCTTAACATGTCATTTGTTATCGCGTATGCGGAGTCCACATTTTTTTGCATCAAAAAGTACTTTTTAGCGGCCGGAACTAGTGACATACTTGAAAATCTAACACGCGCATCCACGTGGAGAGCCTCTGAGCTAATTGGCTTCCACGATTGGTTCGACTCGGACATTATTGAGTTCGGGACCAGCGCTTTCCGTCATCTTGAACCGGATTTCTTGAGCTCGCCTAAGCATCAAGACCCTGCACTCGCTGAGTACATACTTCGCGTATTCACCAGAATTCTCAACAATGAGACTGCGATTGACCCGCCACAGCAAGCCAGAGAAGCTTTGGGTCTATTGCATAATTTTGTTGCAGCATGCCGTAAAGCCGAAGTCAATGCATCGTTGAGTGGTTCGAAGTGCCTTACGGTGGAAGTTTTTGCATCGTGCAATTTGGTTCAAAAAGTTTTAGAGCTAGTTGCCTCTCACATCGAAAAGTTGTTGATGTCCCAGGAAACCTGCCTTGTGGGAGATATCCTGGCACGCATCACTAAGGACTTGACTAAAATCTCTTCCGTAAAAGCCCCAGGAGTCAATCCTTTCGAACCTGAGACAATTGACTTGATTGATGAGAACTTTGAAGGTTATTTTGACCGGCTCATGTCTTTGTCTCTCATGACCCCCGAAGTGGAATCGAATGTTGCCTTAGGATCTGGCCAGCGTCTCAAGCAATGGTTTGATATACAAGAGGCTTTGCTCTCCACAATTCTGGGTTCCGAGCCAGGCCCCCTTTCACAAATAATTCACGTGTTGAAAAAGACATATGCGAACCTGGATCCCTTCAAGCTGTGGGGCTCTTTTGGCGTGGAGTCATGCACACTGATCTTTCGCAATATCGTCAGAGAACGAAAACAGTCGATGAAGCTGATTATTGGTAACTTGCTCAAGGCCATCGAGTCATCAGTGAAAAGCTATGATTCTCGAACTGACACTGCACAACTTCATTTTATTCTTAGTCTCGTTCATTTATTGAGAGTCAACTCATCTTTGTACAGTGATCAAACTTTTGACTCGACTTTGAACGGCGTATTTCTCGAAACTTTGAGAAAATTGTTCGATGTCTTGGAGGTAAGGTTGACACTGTTGAGATCAAATAGCAGCATTTTCTCGCTTGAATTGAACTATGAAGATGTAATGATTCCTTTACGGCCTAACCTTGTTGTTACTTCGCTAATGGATCAGGCATCGGCATCGTTTTTGTCGTCGACTTTTTACAACTCGGGCGAGCTTTTCGAAATTCTCCAGTGCAAACAGAATCGGTCACTCTTTATACAAACGAAAAATACTTGGATTCTGCAATCGCTAATTTGGAACGATCTCTTAGAAGGCTCTGTGCCCGAGTTGCCCGTGGAAAGCGAAGACAGTTTGGACAGTGCAAAATGTCTTATGGATAGAACAGAGGAACATGCGGATGGAAATGAAGAGCTAGAGGTTTCCCTCAACATGGCCGAAATTCCCGAGAATCTTGATACTTCGTTGGATGAAGCTGCTGATCATGAAGAAAAGCAGAAAGCCAAGATTCTGAAAGAAGAAGCGCGGCAATTATTGTCCAACGTTACTTTCTTGCATTGTTTTCTCTCTGATCAAATATCAACCACTCAGGACCATGAAGTGCAGGCTTATACCAAACGTATCAGCAAATTGAGCGATTGCGAGATCGAGAGTTCCACAATTGAGTCTATTCTTCGTGGTGTGAACGAAACCTACAAAACCAGCAAGCACATGTATCTTCCGTTTCTGATCAATTAAATTGTGTGAGATATATGACTCATTTGAATTAATTTCATTAGTACAAATAGATCTTCGAGCCGCTGCTGGTCAACTGCTTTAAAGTCGGCGTTGTCTCGCTAATGTTAAAGATGTTTTGCATCTTCTGATCCAAATACGATGTATCTGCGATAACAATTTTAATTTCTTCGGGTTTCAAGGCCAGCTCCTCATTGTTCAAGATTTTTTGTAGCCTTCCAGGTGTACAACATAAAACACGAGCCCAAGTGCTTCCAACCAACTTCAAATCAACGTCAATTTTGTTTTTATTGATGAGCTTGAGCGAAGACCCAGGGATGTCACGAAGAGACCGATGAACATCGCATGCACGAATTGCAGACATGGAGATGATTGCGATGAATTTCCGGTCACCTACGTCACTAGATTGGCTGGACTCAACGTCCACTTTCTTGCCTTTTTTTTTGTTCTTTTTGCCAGGCGTTTTCGAGGGAAGCATGTTGTCAAAACGCGAAAGAATAAATTTCGGTAAGTTGTCTAGGTTTCTCTGCTCGATAAACTCAGCTGTGGACCGGAAGTCAGTTTTTTTGAAATATAGCTCTGCCATCTCTAAGGCCGAGAGATCTGGGTTCTTTCGGCGCAATGAGTCGTTGATGAAATCCGCGATAACGTCAACTGAAGGTTCCCTCGAAAGATTCTTTTTCTTTTCTATGTCCATCTGCATCTTCACTTTTTTCTTTTCCTGCAAGTTCGAGCCGGATTTGGATCTCTTCTTTGAATTTTCGACCGACGGCTCTGCCTCAATCTTACTCAACTGCTTCGAGCCTTTATCGCTATCACTAAGAGTCACTTCGTCATTGGAAAAGTCCACTTGGTATGCCAAGCCATCATCAAGATCGTCCACACTCATTTAATACAAGTAGGGTAGTTTATGGCGTTCCCTATAAAGAATTTGAGTACTTGGCTGGAAACTAAAGCACCCCATCGCGGTATGCCAATTATGCGCACTCCCGGGATGAGGTCCATACTAGATCGGAATTCAGATAATGAATAAAAATACCTAAAACTCAAACCACGAATGTTCAAACGTCATTGCACGCGGAGCAGCTTTTTGAACAGACGTACCGTCAATTTTGGCAGTCATAGACTGATCTATATTAATGCAGATCTAGAATGGAAGCTAGCGTCGGCTGACCATCATCCCGTCATTGTTGTGGGCGCTGGTCACGCTGGATGTGAAGCAGCGACGGGATCAGCGCGATCGGGGACCCTCACAACCTTGGTAACGCCTCATGTAGACAAGATTGGGACAGCGTCTTGCAACCCGTCGATGGGTGGGGTTGGTAAAGGCACATTGCTTAGAGAAGTGGATGCATTGGATGGCGTATCATCTCGTGTCACTGACAAGGCCGGAATCCATTTCAAGATGTTGAACGCCTCCAAAGGAGCCGCAGTTCAAGGCCCTCGTGCGCAAATCGACAGGAAAATATACTTGCAAGAAATGCAGAAAGTCATTTCGAGCTACGAAAACTTACGGGTCTTAGAGGCCCTGGTAGAGGATGTTATAATAACACCTACACAAACCCTACCTAAAGACTTTGAAGGAAGATCCCACGGCACGGTCAAAGGAGTGATTCTCAGTGATGGATCTGTACTCTCGTGCGAGAAAGTAGTCATTTGCACTGGCACATTTTTGGGCGGCGAGATCCACATAGGCTTGCACTGTTTCCCGGCAGGTCGTGTGGGCGAAGCTGCTACTTTCGGATTGTCTAAGACATTGGAAGACGCAGGATTTCGTCTCGGCAGACTAAAGACGGGAACACCTCCCAGACTACTGGCAAAAAGTATTGATTATACTTCCTTGCTACCTCAGCCTTCAGACTGCCCTCCAAAACCAATGTCCTTCATGAATGAGACTGTCGCGCTACAAGATATGTTGGTCGAGTGCCATCAGACAAAGACAACCGAAGATTTCCACAAGTTGATTGCCGATAATCTCGACAAGTCCATCCACATTCGCGAGACCGTAAAGGGTCCTCGCTATTGCCCTTCCATTGAATCAAAAGTGATCAAATTCCCACAAAAAACCTCCCATGTCGTATGGCTCGAACCTGAAGGCCTCGACACTGACTTTGTGTATCCCAATGGCATATCCTGTACAATGCCAGAAGAGATTCAGGAGCAAATGATCAGATTAATGCCTGGCTGCGAGAAAGCTGTCATGTTGCAACCTGGGTATGGTGTCGAGTATGACTACGTGGATCCCAGGGAGCTCAAGCGCACCCTTGAAACAAAACTAGTTGACGGCTTGTATCTAGCCGGCCAAATCAATGGCACCACAGGATATGAAGAAGCAGCCGCTCAAGGGTGTGTTGCTGGTATAAATGCAGGGCTCGCCCACGCCAAAAAACCCGCCTTTGAAATTCAAAGGTCAGGGGGCTACATTGGGGTACTCATAGATGATTTGATCACAAAGGGAGTCGAGGAGCCCTACCGGATGTTCACCTCGCGCTCGGAGTTCCGATTTTCCATTAGAGCGGATAATGCTGACCAGAGATTAACCGCAAAGGGATATGCAGCCGGAATCGTCGGTACCGAAAGGTATCTAAAATTTGAAAGCGAGATGCAGTGTTTCAACACTATTAAGGACGACCTAAAGTCCATTGTCTTATCAGGCGCTCGCTGGGCGCCCGCTTTGAAAGGTACCCATCAAGTCAATAAATCATCTGTTGTAGACGGATGGAAGCTTCTCTCATACAAGGGTATGTCACTACATGACCTTGTGCCGTTTTTGAAGAATCTAAAGGGCGGCGAACTTCCTCAAGCATATTCTTTGATGAGTCGCTGGACTCAAGAACGAGTAGATGTCGAGAGCACTTACGAACCTTGGCTCAAAAGAGAAGAGGCTCAGTTGAAGGCGTATGAAGCTGACGAAAATCTTCTCCTCCCGGCTAACTTCACTTACACTAATGAAGGAAATCTTAAGCTTTCTCATGAAGCTTGCCATCTACTCAACACTATTCAACCCAAAACTATTGGGCAAGCCAGGAGAATACAGGGCGTGACTCCAGCAGCCATCTTTGAGTTGTTCAAGTTGGTGAAATCTGGACAGCCGAACATCTTTTACTAAAACTGCCGCAATAACTTGTATATATAATCGACATTTGTGATAGCAATGCAAAATTAACTTCTTGATCTTCGGGACGCTTCAAGTGAAGGGCTAGACGGAAAGTCGCTATCCGTTTGCAACCCCTTGTGAACCAGGCCAACCTCAACCTCGGGCAAGCTAGGAGAAGCGAAATCTCGTAAGTTATTATCTAACGACACCAAAAGCTCGAGAGGGAAAACAGTGTGCGCTAGCGTTGGATAGTCTATTGCTAGGCCTAGAACGGCATGATGAGACTTGACTCGATTCATGAACAAGACAATGTCAGAGACATTGATCTGCCTGGCGGATCTGTGATCGCTATATGCTTCAATATCCAGCATCACCTGCAGCAAAAACTCATCTGACTTTTTCGAGATTAAGCTGACGAGATTTGCATTGAGTTTTTGAGTTTTTCTTCTCTTTCTTGAGGAGCCATCATCAAATTCTGCTGTCGGCAAATGCTGCGCCACGGCAACAAGACCGTTCAACAACCCTTTAGGCAATCCCCGATCGGTTTGTTCACTGAGGATGGATCGTCGAAAAGAGGCCGAGCGCGGGCCATCAAGAGGTGACAAAGCAACGCGGTCTAATCTATGAGGACTTTCTTGAGATAGACTTCCACTATCGTCTGCAATGATATCATCGTTGTCCACTGTATAGTGACCCAGGATGATACCGTTTTCAGATAGCTCGGTTTCCAGAAGCTGTGTGCCATCGTCCCTGCTCTCAGTGTTTTCGTCTTTCGGGGGTATGTCTAAATCGGCGCCTTCTGACTTGCCAACACTTTCAGTCTCATCAAATAGTGGAACCGGTTCCCAGCTAGGTACATCTAGCTCATCAACATTGTCGAAGTGAATATTGTAGTTATCCGGGGTTTTAATTCCTGTCCCAATTTGCGGCAGTCTAGCGGAATGGTAAGATATCTCGCTTACTGAAGGGGCGGATTCCATTTCACTGGACTCGTCAGTAGGATCATCATCGCGAAGAAGCCCAAAAGCAACAGGTTCAGCTAGCTTCAAACTTGAAGATGTTTGGTCCTCACCCTTCCAGGACTCTGGGAGACCAGAAAGCGTGTTTTCAATTATAAACTGAGAAGTATTGATCACGCTATTCAATTCATGCGAACGACTAAGCTCGCCTGAAAAAGTCTCGTCATGAGTGAGGTCATACTTAGATCTTGGACGTCTTTTGCGAGATTCCAAAATTCGCTCAAGGTAAGACCCAGAAGCAGGCATAGACAAATTTGCCGCAAGCGCAGGATTTGTCACAAGCGCAGAGTGACGAGGCAGCGTTGGCTCGCTTACGATGGAGTTTAACTCATCGTCGGACGGTAAAGGCAAAGACATGTCATAATCTCTGGCAGGCCCTTGAGGGCTCGTTGAAGAAATTCTGTGTTGCTTGTCTAAGGCTCTATACACTTGCTCGTCAGGCTCCTCTCTTAGCTGTTTGTTCTCCTTTGCAAGAGTCCTGGAGAAAAGCCGCAAAAAGTCTTTGTTGACGGCTCCGGAGAATGCTGTATCGTATTCCACCCCTGTTGAAGAGCGCCTGCGCCTTCTAATGGTCAAATGGTCGCTAAATCGACGTGTGGGCGTACGCTTTTGTGAAGTCGGACGCGACAGGATGCTGTTGTGAGGCTCGTAAAAAGAATTGCGCAGGCGGACATCGGTGGCTGGTTTACGAACGAGTATATTTGCTTCGATGGATACACTGTTTCTTCGCAGGGGCATCTGACTTAAGACACTGGAAAGCTCTTGAGGCGGAAGGTGAATGGAATTCACCCTGGCACGCGCAGGGGCAGAGAAATTAGCGGTCTCTCCATCCACTTTCACCACCTTTCGTAGAGGGGTTGATGGTTCAGTGAGAGGCCGCAGCATTTATAAGTAGAATGTTTTGCGTCGTGAAGGTTATGCTTGTTGCGATATATGCGGTTGCGATCTTTCGATTTAGGTTCAATGAAGCCAGGGGTCTGATACAAATTTACGAGTTGTTTTGGTCTCA
>ERZ794936.529-NODE-529-length-17750-cov-5.923707_pt1 | contig 17750 bp, 11 predicted proteins | sample MGYA00511083_ERZ794936 | MGnify/ENA primary metagenome ERZ794936 (study PRJEB30137, sample SAMN04331409) | food metagenome | isolation source: Y2 must sample point D1 replicate A | place: Australia: South Australia | collected 2014 ... | reverse complement strand
TTATAGAGTCAAAAAATAATCGTATGCTTGAGAAACCTGTTCCTGTATTGCTTACTCGCCTACACAATCTAGCGCGATCAATGCCACCATGCGGCATGCGGTGTAAGGCAAAATAGGCCGAACTATTAAGTGGGAAGCCCCTGTAAATCAATTAGCACGGTTTAAGAGATCGTGAGCCGTTGACCGTTTGAGCTTTTATGTAGTGGGGCTTTTCTCGAAGCAACGCTTAGTTGGGAACAATGCAATACTAACAACAAAGTGCGCTCGATCCCATGCTGTTCGGGTACACTGAGGCTCAACATCGAGTCCGTATTAAATACAAAAGAAGAGGAACATTTAAAGATACTCACTAGATGAAAAGAATCCGGAACACAAATGATCTTTTTTTACTTCGTTTGTGCTAAAATAGTCAGATTTGAAGGGTAGCAAGTGTAACCTGCATATAACCACATGTTATCGATCGTGTACAGATCGTCAGTAAGCTCCCCTACCGGAATTCTAATTCCAGCTTTATCTACGATGGACGACGATTTAACTGCCTCTCACTGGGATGACGTGCTTCCGACATCTAGCACAAACCTTGCTGCCTCGAACATTGGACTGATTTTCAATTCCCTTAGTTTGGATGATCCTCACCGAGACACTAAGGAAAGCGATAGCGGCGCAGATATTGATGATACCGAGAGAGCAACAAACGAGGAGGACGACAGCAATGTGGAGGGGGCACAAGAACCACAAATTACTCACGCTCCGTCATATATAAGCGACTATGATTCACCGCAATCGCCGTTTCGGTCGTCTGAAGCCTTCAACCAGTCTGAGTTAGACGAGCTCAATGCAATCAAGCAGCAGGAGCGTGATATTCACAAGTCGTCGTTGTTGATGGAGCTTACAGATGGCGCAGATGGCTCTGAAGCTACCGAGAAGCACGATTCTCCATTGAAAATTTCGGCCTCTGAGTCTCTATTCGAGGACAAGGGATCCCCCCTCAAGATCCAACCTTTGAGCAAGTCAGCGTCTGCAACCCTAGGACAACCATCTTTGAACAATGATTTGACCTCGCCAATAAAGAAAAACCAACTCAAGAGCAGCCAGTTCCGTGCTCCGCGAGGCAGAAGAATTGCCTCCAAAACGGTTGTGAAGCACCTTTCTGAAGACCAACGAGACGACTTAGATCCGTTGACAACACCAACTGCAAACCATGATCTGGCAGCCGAGAAAAACCTTAAGCAAGCCGAAGAATCAAAGGCTTTATTCCATGCTGTTGACCGGCCGCTATATGATTTGCCCAAAACAAGTGAGCCCGCTCATGGTGACGGACAAACTGTGGTCCCCTCACAGCCAGATTCAGACAAGAGTGAACTGGTAAAATCTAACTCTAATGATTTGATAATCACTTTGGGGGATCCCGTGAAGGTCGGTGATATCACCACGGCGCACATTGTCTACAGCATCAAGACTCAAAATAAGAATTCCAAATCACCATTCTTTCCCCAGTCTGAGGGGCCCATTGTGGTATCGCGAAGATACAAGGATTTTAGATGGATTTATCACCAGCTACAAAATAATCACCCTGGCAAAATCATTCCTCCGCCTCCTTCCAAGCAAACATACATTGGACGGTTTAATGAGAACTTTGTTGAAAACAGAAGACTCTCTCTAGAAAAAATGCTCCACAAGATAAGTAAAACCCCTGCGCTCGCTGACGATGCCGACTTTGTGCTTTTCTTGACGAGCCAAAATTTCGCAGCTGAAGCAAAGGAGAGAGAGCAGTTAAGTGGATCTGGCGCATCAGTTCAGGCAAGCGACGGAGATGACGAGGGGGACAAGACGGGGTCAATTGTCACTGGGACCAGTGCTGGTGGGTTCATGAGCTCTTTGTTTTCGATGACTGTCAAATATCCGGAACCAGACGACTTTTTCACGCGAAAAAAGGGGTACATTGACGACCTTGAGCATAACTTAAAGACTTTCCACAAGTCCTTGGAATTGATTGCGACCCAAAGAATCGAGATTGCCTCCGTCGTTGAGGAGATCTCCAACATAGTTGAAGAGCTAGCTGACCTTGAAATGCTGAAGATTACTTCCGAACTTTTGTCGGCATTTGCGGAGGTCCATGCCAAACTCAAAGAGAACCTCGACCGCGTCAATTTGCAGGATCAATTGACGCTTGGGTTCACTATCGAAGAATATCTTCGGATCATAGGATCTGTCAAGTACACATTCGAGACAAGGTCCAAGATCTATCAGCTCTATCAGTCATTCAGGCAAGATTTGAACAAGAAACAGGAGTCCTTGGACAGGCTCAACTCGAGATATAAATCGTCAGTTGACAAGATTGGTCAGGTGACTTTTGAAGTCGACAAATTGAAGCAAAAGGCTGCTCACTATGAAGAAAGCTTCAACAGTGTCAGTGAAACGATTAAGTCTGAGCTTAATAATTTCGAAATGGAAAAGATTCAGGATTTCAGAAATAGTGTGGAGATCTTTATCGAAAGCTCCATTGAGTCTCAGAAAGAAGCTATAGAGCTCTGGGAAACATTCTACGAAAGGCAAAACTTGGCTCAAGTATAAATTTCACGAGACCCTTTTGGCTTTGAACTTCTCACTCCGAATTTATCTTGTTCTACACATAACGAAAGTAATGCAAATTCGCAGAATTTCAGGATGAGTCGCGTGCGAATGATCTTGCAGGATTAGTCACAATGAAAAGTTGACTCACAAGTTGAAACACTCTGGGTACATAAAATCAACACACATACCACGAATAAAGTCTTATTTTCTCGCGTCAAATAACTGAAATGAGCGGCCAGGTTTATTTGAACCCCTCACGCTTGTCCATACTATCTATTCCTAGAGAAAAAGTGTGGCTCTTCTCATCGGCCATTCTAAAACTACTACACCAAGAAGCGCAGCAAACGCCACAATCCTCTTTCAAACCAGAAGCTGATTTCAATGGGAGTTTGTCTGATGAACTGCTGGATCAAGAGTCAGACTGCTCAAGTGTGAGCTCATCATACGACAGCGACGATATAAACAAGTTGACTGCCAGTGGTCTATCAGACATGTCGATTTCGAAACGAAACGCACTCAAAAAGAATGTCTCAAGAACTGATAATTCGAGCAAAGGCGGGCCTGCCGAATCATCGACCGATAGTTTGACCGAGCTTTCGAACGAAGCAAACTTTACAGACCCTCTGCTGGTCGCTGATGAAGATCATCATTTTTTTCATATTGCGTATACTCCAAGTGAGTGTACGATAATTGCCCCATCGCACACCATCTCACTGCTTTTTGATGAGCTGCTTTTGATCTGCCAGCAGCTTGGATATGAAGATGTGATTTTGCTCGAAAAACCATACTTGAATCTTCAAGTTGACAGCGAGGGTGAATACAACAACTCCGCGAAGATATTAGAGCTTACCAAACCACTTTCCCAGCACAACATTTCGCTTTTCTTTCTCTCGACGCATTTCACAAATATCGTGCTTATTCCATATGACCTTAAAGACAAAGTGATTGATATTTTGAGCGAGAACGACTTTGTTTTCTCTGATGTCTCGAACAGTTACATTCTGAATAAGAACTTTTCGTACCTGGCTGAGAGTCTTGGGATTCATCACGAACAAGATTCAACAACTCCACAGGGCACTGGGTCGATAAAAACTCTCGCGGATGCTAACATAACTCCGCAGATACATCGCAAGGTGAAGTTGTTACTAACGGGGGCTCGTCCGGGGGAGGTCAAGCAAAGCATCCTCAAGGCCTCCCAGACTATCGCTGCCAGCGCCGTTCCAGATTATTTCGCCATCACTAGATCGTCTTTCAGCGAGATATCGTTGATTCTTCCTGGTTCTTCAAGACAGAGGGCTCGTATGGGGTTTGACTTTCGCAGCATCATTGGATCTGCGCTGGATGTCATAATCCCTGTCGCTGTAGACTTATCCAAATTGCCCATCGACTCTGCTGGAATTGTGGCAGGCCTCGCCAGCAGTTTGTGGGATAGCGTTAGGTCAATTGAAGAGCCATCCATGGAGAGATTTGATATGAACTACCTTTCTATGGCAAGATCTGCTGTTGTATTGATCCCGCAAGAGAACTTAGCAGTTGTCACTCAAATGGTGCGGGATATGAAGTTGCATCTCAGAGAAAAATAGAGCTAAAAAAGAGCCCCTCTTCAAACTTGATATCCAATTGAACTACAATTAGAGATTTCAAGTTTTTGTTATTGAATTACATAGTGTAAATAGAGACTGCCACACCGAGCACAACTAAATTCGATTCTTTCAACGAAGTTCTAGGCCTAGTTCTTTCTGCCCTTCTTCTTAGACTTGACGCTGGTGCTCCAGCCATCGTCGTCAACAGCAGGGACCTTGTCAGCGCTCGAAATAATGGCACTGGACCACGATTCTGGTGCCGAAGGCCCCACCTGCTTCTCGACCTGTTGTCTTCTCTTCAAGAACTCCTGAGCGAACCTTCTTCCGTCCATAGTAGCAGACGAGCTATAAATTGTTTCCGAAATCAACTGCGCCGACTCGCCGTGCAGAGGCAACGTCGTAAAGACCTCAAGAAGATCATTCTTGGATACAGAGGGATACAAGTTGGTCATAGCAGAGCGGGCCCAGACCAAAAAGTCTTCCTTGATGGCTTGAGTGTTGAGCGAGGTGGTAGGCACCACCCCCGATGAGGCATTGCGCAAGACCTGAGGGTTGATAGCCCCAGAAAGAGCAGAGTATGAAATTCCAGATTGGGAAGTCGTGGGTGCTAGTTTCTTTGCGGCGGGCTTTTTGGACGTGACCGTAGTCCATGCACCGCCGTCTTCCTTCACGGGGGTGCTCGCCAAAGCACTTGCCAAAGACACCTTCGAGCTTGAAGAGACACTGGACTTTGCAGCTCTTGATTTGGCGGCCTCCGCCTCTTCCTCTCGCTGAATCTCAGCCAAGGTTTTCTTGGCCGCCAACGGCTGCGAAGATTTAGCCCAGTTAAAAGTGACCTTTTCAGGCGTTTTTTCCTCCAACTTGGACGCGGCAAGGGCACTGGCCAATGCGATCTCCTGTCTCATTTCTGCCTTCAATTGTTTTTCTCTTTGCAAACGTTCGGCCTCCAATTCCTGGATTTGCTTCAAGGTAAGTGGTGGGGCGTCGTGCTTGGCTTTGGGTTTGGCCCATGGAGCAGCAGCAGGCTGGGTTGCCTTTTCCTCCTCTTTGACAGAACATTGTGGCTCCTCTGACTGTGGCTTTTCATTGCTTAAAACAGGCGTCTCATCGATCACAGGGTTAGGCTTGACGTCCAACGGGACCTGGGCTTGATCAATCTTTGGGCTGGCTTCCTCGGTCTTAGTAGGGGCAGCGAGTGATTCACGCTTTGCGGTCAAATCGGCGGACGGTTGCAGCCTAAGCTGAACATTGTTGGAGCTGAAATCAGCCAACAAGTCGCTGGCTAAGCCCCGATTGTGGTCCTCATCCCTCAAAATGCCACTCACCATCGAACTATGCATGTCCAGAAGCAAATTATCCTCCACTTTGTCGGCAGGATCGGTGGCCAACGTGGACTGCGGCACGAATGGCGAGCTTACACGCGACATGGTCTGCACGCGGTTGATCCAAGGAGACATGGAGCCCGATTGTCCCAAAGATGACTGGCCTAGCTGTGTCTGACCAATACCCAAGGGAACCGGTGCAGCCGTGGCCGTGGGGGTCGATGGAAGGCTGGTTTGCATAGAATTGTCCATGCCCCAGCCGCTATTAGATCTCGACAACAGCGGCTGCTGCGACAGGATCTGTTGCTGGAGCAAAGACTGCATGTGCAACTGGCTAAAGCTGAGGTTTGGGTTCATCGAGTCCATGCCAAATTGGTTCCCCGCAGAGTACTGTGGGTTCATCAATGGGTATTCAGACGGGCCCATAAAGTCAAACAACGGGTTGGCCGAGGGCGTGCGGATATTTGCTGCCCCCAAGCCGCCGTTCGGCAAGAGCTGAGAATACAAGTTCGAGCCGAACGCCAGCTGCTGGTGCTGATGCGGCGCGGCCATGGAGGGGCCCCCGTTTTGAAACAGGCCGGCACCACCAAAGCCACCGTTGCTCTCAGCTGACACCGGCGGGTCCGCAATCTGGTGCTGAAAAGCACCCGGCATGGGGAGCTGAGCAGACTCCGTGACAACACGAGGAAGCGGTACTTTGAACGGTTGAATGAAATTCTGCACGGCTTCGCAGAAGTCCTTCAACGTCTGGAACCGTCTCTCCTCCTGTCTGCGGATCCGCAAGTCCAACGACAAGTACCCGTCAGTAAGCCATTCCTGCATGATGTCTCCAGTGAAAGGGCCCTGCTCGTTGCCCGCCGGGTCGAGATATACCCATGAGATGTCCTCGGGTTGAAGCAAGACGGGTTCAGGCGCCACTGGAGCTGTCTCTTGTCCAAACGAAGTCGATTTCGAGAGGTTGGGAGGAAATCCAGGGTGGCGTTTCGGCGCAGCAAAACTTGCCTCTTGATCCGCAGGCAAAGACGGGTCATTATCGGCGTCGGTTTCGTCTCTCACTGAGGGCTCGTCGTCCGCCGAGCGTGAGTGAGAAAAGTCCAAGTGGTAGATCGGCTGGGGCTGAGGAAGCTTGTAATTTTCGCTGGGCTTGAGAGCCACCGAGACGTCCGCGAAAATGTCGTCCTGATGATCATACCAGACGTTGAAAGCTTGCTTCATCGTGTATCTTTTGCCTTCCTTATTCAAGGGGATACTAGCGATATGCTCGGAGATGCCATGGTTCCCATTCAGCTGACTAGGACTGGAATCAGGTTCCGTGCCATTGAGCTCTTTGCGTGGCCTGTGATTGTTAGTATAGAATGTTGAATAGTTTTGCTACACGCACGCACTTCATTTTTTCATATAAAATAAAAAAAGAGATTTCAGATTGAAAGTTGCCTTGTGCAAGTGTGTTTCCGCAACAAACTATAGCGAGGCTAACGTGTCGCTGTAGAGTGACATACCAAGACTGTTGAGGTTGTTCGAATTGCATTGAGGCGAAGTTTGATGAAAAAGGATTGATTTCGAAGTCGGTCTAGAACACAATAAGTACTATTTGTCGATAAATTGTATTCGAAAACAGATGTCGGGGAAGTTTTTTGCTTTTGTAGATGAAAAAGTAAGTGAGACAATTTGGCGATGTGGAAAAATTCTACTGGTGCGACTACACGAGTGCCTTCTTTGATTGAACAATGCCGGTGACGCGGCAGTGACAGCAAGGCCACATCTACACCTGAATGCAAAAATTTAAATTCAACTTGCAGTGTTTTTTCTTCCATCGATTCGAACATGCTGCCTCATTCTCGCCGAATTTTTATTGCTAAATTTGCTTATAATCTACGCCCAAAGACGAACTACTAGCGGCGAAGCTATAAATGGTGTGTATATAGTGAGGAACAGCCACTGCTTTCGACTATCATGCCCGATGATACCAATACTCATAGCGAAGAAAATTCTCTTGTGGTCTAGAGATTTTGATTTGAAAGGCCCTTTTGTCAAACAGTCGGTGGGGTGGGGCTAGCGGTACTAAAAACACCCCGACCAGGCCACGAATTGTGGTAGTAGTCTAGCAAGCGATTGTCTCTATTCCCCGTTCTCCTGAAATAGAAGCTGCTCACATGCCGAGTTTTCTCTCCATTTCCGAATGGAAGTCCTGGACGTTTCTTCCGGACTCAAATCCTCCTTTATACACGTCTTCCCAATCGACAGTGGCCTCTCTGTTCAAAAGTATGTCTCTATGCATGCTGTCGTTACCACCCAAGAGTTGCGGCTTGAAGTCGGTGGCGTCAACGATGTTCAACTCCATGGTCCGCTTAATCGGTTCCCCAGCACCGAACACGCGCCTGTACATTTCCAACTTTGTTTCTTGCTGGGTGTCCTCCCAATTCTGAATTCTGCCCTCAAGCGGATGGCGTCCATTTAATTGAGACGCTATGTTCAAGGGGCCTTCCTGGGCTCTCAACGTGTCTTGTAATGCAGGGGTGTTCTCAGACACCTCGCCAAAGGTCGTGGTGCTCACCGACGATAAGTTCTTGTTTTCTGGTACCAATCTTAAAGACTTACGCGTTAGTATTGTGAAATTCAGCATGATGGGCTGGTTTATATTGGCAACGTACCATGATCGTGTGGATTTATATAGGTATTTTGTCAATGGAGTCTATCCTTTCGGATTGAAGATTGTACGAGTGGCGAGTAAGGCGGAAAACGCGCACGACCAGTGTGAGTGGTGGCCCTATTAGAATGTTTTGGCAGCCACTTGTGATAATGTGCGCCCACGCTGACCGAATTATCGTTTGTTTGATTTTTTTTTTTCTTGTTTCTGTTTTGCTGATTTGGAATACATGAAGTGTAAGTTATATTCTACATTGTTTTCACTTGTATGTCTATCCGCTAATCGAAGAATCTTCAATGCTGCTTTCTGTAGTAATAATAAGTTCCCTCCATTAGCTTTGACGGCTTCTGTGTACCCAGATAGCATCACATTCTGTCGACGGGCTCGTCAACCACATCGATCAATCTTTCATTCCGATGCGCTTCGTCCTTCAAAATTTGCGGAACCCATCTCCACTCCTCTGGTTGCAAAACTCCATTAAAGCATAGTGTGCCAAACACCAAGATAGAGAAACCAAAAAACTGAAGTGAACGGAAGGACTCCCAGCCGAGCGACATGGCCACGAGCCATACCAAGAGTGTACGGCAACTATCAATGGTAGATCTCAGTGTGGCAGATAAATGATGCGTCAAGGAAATCCCGCAAAAATTGAAGGCGGAAATGCACACCATTATGAGAAGTGAAGACCCCATTATGGCCCATGATGAGAACGTCTCGGAAAGTGCAACTTGCAAATTAAGCTTCGAATGAGCAAATTCACCAGAAGACTGGGATGCGCGTCCTACAAGGTGCAAGATGATTAGAGTGAATACCAAAATAATGGCACCTGTGTAGCCTTCCGTGTACACCAACTTTAAAGGTGTGAAGGAATAATGACTGAGGATTTTTTCCTCGACGACGAACTGGATTGCTTGAAGTGCAACCGCAAATATGATGAGCGACATTCCAATGAATATCGATCTGGGGTCTTCTTTAGCGGCAGATCCGCTAGATCCACTATAACCCACCACGGCGATTCCCAACGAGACAAATATGAGCGCGATCCATTCGAGCTTTCTGATTCTGCGCTTCAAGAATAGTACCGACATCACGGCCACAAAAAGAACAACAGCCCCTCTGGTCATCTGATATATTGACACTGGCGTATACACTAACCCCACATTCATGAGCGAGGTGGCCAACATGTCGCACACGGAAGGAATTGCCAAAACAACACTTTCACGAAAGGAAGGCTCTTGGGCCTGGATTTGAGCATATTGGGAACGTTTGGTCCAAGGCGCTTTATAGAGGCAATAGTATACAATGTATATGGCAGATTCACCAATGAACATCTGAAGTGTTTGGATTCCTGGCTGTTCATAATGTCTATGCGTGGAAGGATCCGGGTTATTGCAGTGAGCAACACATTGATTATCTTGATATTTGGTCAAGAGCGAATTGAGGCATCCACAAATGATTGTCCCCAGAACTATGGCGAATGTGAAAGACATGTCCTGATATTGTGGCCTCAGGTGAATTTCAGCGTGAAGTTATCTTGGGATTCTGACAAGCATGGGCATTTTAAATACATGCGTTATCTGTGCGGCTTCAGGCGATCAGGGCCGCGTCACCGCGGGGCGCTTTGGAACTTGAAACCCGGACTCGACTCGATGTTGCGCGTGCACTTTGCACGTGACTAGGCATGAGCTCCAAGGCATCATTGGTTGGCCAAAAAAGCGCCATAAAGGCGCCATTTGATAATCCAGATCCAATTTATGAAAAAGATTATATTATCGGAAGAATCGGGTTTGACGGGTGGTGAGCCATGACTACCGTCGACAAGTTGCAAGTAGTTACCAAATTAGGAAATGTTTTGAGCCGCACGATGGTCATCGACGACTTGCTAAACTATGAGCCATAAGTCAACACCGAAGTCGAAAATAGGCATTCAAAGAGGCTTCGATACTTTAGGCATATGTCATAATCTATGTACTTTAGTTTGAGGTAAAGTGGTTTGACACTTTCAAAGCAATCACACATTTTAATCATTTTTTGGCTTTGAATAGCTCGTTTTGCTTTAGAATCCGGACTAAGCGTCCATCAATTGGGCTAAAGCTCAGCTGGTGTTAAAACCTAAATTTTTCTTAACACATTAATGCAATCTATAAGCATTTTCTATTCTTCAAGGATCACAAATAAGGCATTATTCTCTCATTCGTTGAGCCGAAGTGCAAGGGTTACCCGCACGCGGTCCGCCATAGAAAGCGAAAGACAAAAAATTTTCTCGCAGTCTGTATTTACCCCCAACAAACAAACATACAATAAAAATGGCTTTTGGAGATTCAAGAGGCGGTTCTAGAGGCGGTGCCCGTGGCGGCAGAGGCGGATCCCGTGGTGGATTCGGCGGTGCTTCGCGTGGCGGATTCGGTGGCGGAAGAGGTGGTGCCAGAGGTGGATTTGGCGGTGGCCGTGGTGGCGCCAGAGGTGGTGCCCGCGGCGGTGCCAGAGGAGGTGCTCGCGGTGGCGCTAGAGGCGGCCGTGGAGGTGCTAGAGGCGGTGCTAGAGGTGGCGCCAAGGTTGTCATCGAGCCCCACAGACACGCTGGTGTATTTATTGCCAGAGGTAAGGAGGACTTGTTGGTCACGAGAAACATGGCCCCTGGTGAATCTGTTTACGGTGAGAAGAGAATCTCGATCGACGAGCCTGCCAAGGAGGAGGGCGCTCCAGCCACCAAGATCGAGTACCGTGTGTGGAACCCGTTCAGATCCAAGTTGGCTGCCGGTATCATGGGTGGTATCGATGAGTTGGGTATTGCACCAGGTAAGAAGGTCTTGTACTTGGGTGCTGCCTCCGGTACTTCCGTGTCGCACGTTTCCGATGTTGTTGGCCCCGAAGGTATGGTGTACGCCGTTGAGTTCTCGCACAGACCAGGTAGAGAATTGATCAGCATGGCCAAGAAGAGACCTAATGTTATTCCTATCATTGACGACGCTCGTCACCCACAGAAGTACCGTATGTTGATCGGTATGGTTGACGCTGTGTTTGCCGATGTTGCGCAGCCTGACCAGGCCCGTATCATTGCGTTGAACTCGCACTTGTTCTTGAAAGACCAGGGTTGCGTTGTCATCTCCATCAAGGCTAACTGTATCGACTCCACCGTCGACGCCGAGACTGTCTTCGCCAGAGAGGTGCAGAAATTGAGAGAGGAGAGAATCAAGCCTTTGGAGCAATTGACTTTGGAGCCTTATGAGAGAGACCACTGTGTCGTCGTTGGTCGTTACATCAGAAGTGGCTTGAAGAAGTAAGCTTCAGGGCTTCTACGCATTCTCCTCTTCTTGTATTCTACTTTTTATGTTTGCATTTATATTTGCATAGGTTCAAAAAAAATTAACATCCAGTTTGAAACTTGCATCAATCAAGTAATTCATGTGCTTTGTGTATCAGAACATGCACACTAATTCATCGACTAAGGTTTCCCAATGCGGCCTTCAAAGTGCGTGCGAGGCGGCGCAAGAAAAAGAAAATTCACTGCTGCCCTGTTTCGCCGCGCGGGACCCAGTCCCGGGACCCGGTGGAACTCCATCAGCTTGCATCCGCAGACGTCTGCTACTAAAGCGGTCGCGAATCACTCCGTCTTTCGTGCATACACTCTTCTACTACACCGGCCTTTCCTTTATTGTGCTGACCACGTCTACAACAAACTCTTCTTCTCGAACTATCACACAAAAAAAAAAGACTTTTAAGACCTTTTCCTTTTCTTCATTTTCTCTTTACTCATTCTCTAGTGGTAAAGATTGCGAACGCACAAATAACGCAGTGTCTTTTGTTCACGCACTTGAGTGTACTAGGTGTGGGCGGATTAGCGGTGGATACATGAGTGAACGAACACAAACGAAATCCCCTTCGCCGCCGGTTGTCGAGGTCGGCAGCGAGGATGAATCCCTCACAATATCAAGCATCCCAGCCTCAAGTGCTCTCCGACAGCCTAGTGTCATCGATGTCACAAGCGATATTTCGGAAGACGAGGAGGTTGAGATCGTGGCAGAGCATAACAATTTTCCAGACGCTGACGATGTTGAAATCACAGGCCACTCGCATTTGGACTCCCCGGTGTACGAAATAGAGTACCCAGGTGGCCCACCGAGCCGATCTATTTCAAGAGAGGCCCCTCCAGCACGACCGATTCCGCGCCACCGCTCTCGCAATGAGCCAGTCACACGCAATGTCAGGAGGCGGCGAAACCCGCCACACGGCAGGAACTTTTATCAGGCGTCGTTTGCTTACGACTTTTCCGGCTCGCCCTTGCTAAGTCATCATGATATACCGGCCATGCTAGCTGCGCATCAGCATCGGCTTCTACATATGCTTCACAGCCCAGAAGGCGAGGTTTCTGCAGCAATAATGGACAGAATCAATCGTGCAGAGGAACATACGCTCGATCGTAAGATCGAGTCAGAAAATAAGCATAACAAGAACGTTTTAGAGAAGAAAAAAGGTATTTCTTCTGCTGAACTAGATGGTTACACAAACAATATTGCTGAAGACGATAATTTAATGTGTGAACTATGTGGGGTTGTTTTGGGAGAGGGAATCCCCGCCGACTTCGAGCCAGATCCAAAATACGACGATGCCCTTGAGCAGCATGCGTCTGTCTCACAAGTCAAAGCGCCATGGTTCTGTATACGACAGTGCTTCAGTATTGATAAGGACCTTTCAAAACGAGTGTTTGCGGCCAAATGCGGACACGTATTTTGCGGTCGCTGTATGAAGAACATTGGAAATCGACTTTCGGTGAAAGGAGGGAAAAGATCAAACGACATCACCATCCTAAATCCCAACATCTACGCGCCACGGAAATGCCCGGCGAAAGAATGCGGGGTTGTGTTCAAGAAAAGCAAGTTCACGGAGCTTTTCTTGTAAGAGAGAGGTGTTTGCGCAAGGATGATTTGATGAGTCGTGTTAACTTTTGTGTTCGGCAAGTTTCTTTCCTTTGTGGTTACATGTGTCGGTCATATATTTATATATTGTACGCAGAACTGAACTCAAGATGCCTCACTAATCGACTCTGGCTTCTGACAAGGTCAAAGGCTTGATGTTGTTTGAGAAAATGGAAGATCCGCTCTTGAATCTGTTGATCTTCTTGAGCTTTTCTCTGACGACCATCACTGGAACGGAAGACTTTGTGACTAAATAATTGGACAATGAACCCAACAAAACACCTTTGATGGCACTCAGGCCTTTGGATCCGACCACGACGAGTGTCGGCTGTAAGTTGTCTATGCACTCTAGAATCAAATGACGAGGAATTGGATGGTGTATAATCTCAATGACGATGTGGATTTGCAACTTCGTAAGCTTAAGCAAATTTAATACCTGTTGCTTGGCTCTGTTCAACATGTTCAAGCGAGCACTCTCTCTCGCAGATTCATTCAGTGTGTTCCCTTTCAAATGGTGATTGGTGTCGTTCTCTTCGATCACACACACAATAAATAGGACTGAGCCATCAACTAGAACTGTGCCTAAACACCATTCAAGGGCAAAAATTGATTCTGGGCTGAAGTCCATACAGAGCAAAAACATTTTGGGTTTGATCTTGGGATTGATAAGCTGAAAGAAGTTGCCCCTGGTTATAGTCTGAATGACCCGAGATTGTGAGATGTTGGAGTCCACTTCACCTTCTTTGATAGTCTCGTTGAGCTGAGATGCAAATTCGGAGTCCAACTTGTCTTCCACTGCAGAGGTATATGGAATCATGAATTCCGAGCCATCTGCTTCCTCCTTCGATGCCTCGTCGTTCTTCTTAGCAGACGCAGAGTGATGAGCTCGCAAGTTATCATTCTCCTGATGAATAATTTTCCTTCTGTATGCTTGGTAGGCCTCCAATTTTTGTCTCCTCGACTCAGCGTCCTGGTCTGATCTGTTGAAGTCCAAAGTATCTTGTCCGGTCAAGGCTTGTTTATTTTCGGACAATCTAGCAACCACGTCATGATCGACACTCGAGCCGATGTTTTTCGCGTTAGCTACAGCCCTTTCATTTGCTGTGAGCTCCTCAAGCTTCTTTATGGTTTCCTGGTCGTTAAGATTGGAATGCTCCAAAATCGATGAGATTTCAGTCATCTTCTCATCATGGCACGCATAATTGGGAAGAATATTGCCGGTGCCGTTATACTGGAACTTTTCACCTTCGTAATCATCACTGATATGTTCTTCCTCACTATTCTCATCATCCCAGAGTTCCTCGCCAGGTTTGGCCCCCGTGGCACTTTCACCCTGAAGTCTCTCCAGGGGATCATGATTTATGATGGACCATTTCATTTCTCTGTTATTGAAGTCATCTGCCAGGGCCGAAGAAGACCTTGAATTATTTCCGGATGGAGAGCGTGACCGACCTCGGTTGGACATGGACTTCTGAATGATCGCCAACTTCTCAGCCTCTAATTTTGAGAGACGGCTAGCCATTGTTTCTGAGAAGAAGCGCGGGCTATCTGGTGGATTAAGATGTAGTGACTTTTTGATATCAGGTTTCGCAACTACAAAAAATGACTTAGTTATTCTTGTTCGCTTCTTTCTTAAGAAAACCTGTTTGACTCAAAGCCTATCTCTATACACTTGACATGCCGACCCCGCCAAGCGATCTAGGGTCAAGCCGCGCGCCCGCCTGTGCAAGAAACCTCTTCCTCCCTTTATTTGCTTGGCTTTCTTGTCGCGGCAAGAGACATTCATTTGTGTGCGCCAGACAGTTGCTAAAAAATTCTCAAATTTATTCGATGAATAATCATCTTCACTCACCGGTTGTTTGGTTTTTTGGTCTGTTTGATCAGTCGAAATAGCAATGAGAAGCCAGATTTAACGCCCTCATTTACCTTAAACCCACTTTTGTAAAAAACTCTAGCCAGCTCCGCTGACGTGCTCCGAAGTAGACTTCTTGACATGACGGCGCACGGTGATAGTGTCTTTTTTTATGGCTTCTTTGCTTGATTCATCTGATAAAAGTCCATATTCCGAATCAGAATTAGTAGATCTACTTTTTTTTTGCACCATGAGCGGTCATATACGAAACTTTGCGAATTGCGCCACAATTTCATCGCAGCCAGTTAAAACAAAACATTTCAATTCTTAAAACGCAGCTCTCTTAATTCCAAGGTGTAAATAAGGAAAAAATAGTAACAAAAATCCGGAAGATCTTTTTCAGCTTAGAGTACAGAAGAACCTGGGATGTATGCCTCTTACGCGTCCTACCATGTCGTTAAAATCTTGCAATTCACATTTGAAGCTACGGATTTTGCTTACTCGGTCCCCCTCATAATGGCTCAGTAAGTTGTGCCGTCGATTGACAGTATCCGACAGATCTCGGTCAGAGTTCAGACGAGGACATCAAAAGACCAGCGATAAATGTAAGTCTGTTATCACAATCTGAGTAACTTTATTGGTGAATGATTTTGTCTCTGGCCGTAATTTGCCGTCGATCGATTAGAAGCACTAGTGTTCATGCACGCATCAAGTTGTGAATCTCGAATAATCCTACATGCTTATAGAGACAACGTGAAGATTTGTGGGGCCCCTGTATTATTGGACCAATTCTTTACTCGGAGATTCATTGATCAAATACTCTGTCTATTAACCTATTTTTCGCCAGAGTGAATCCTTAAGTTGTTTCGTCTTCGTCCACGTCAATGTACTCAAAAAGAACGCTGTCCCCCGATTTAAGACCCAGATATTCTTGAATCGTTTCTCCAGTGCTGGGCAAAGAACATTTAGGCACAGGCTTGAAAAGCTCGAAAGAAAAATCATATTTCTCTAGGAACTCCGCCACACTCATTTGAGCAGGCTCCGTATCATCACTTTCGTCTTGCAACTGAGTTTCCACAAACAAATATATTTCACACATTGTAGAAGATTTGGCAAACTTTTGTACGATTCTTCTGCCATCTGGAAGCTTGATTGAGATTCTCACCAAGTCACTGGCCAGGAGACCTTGAATCTGGCTGTCAAAATAATGTGTCTCAACAAGATGCTTAATAAAGCCTTTTCGGAGGTCTTTTAATTTTTTTTGCAACTCATCTTCCCTGCGCTTATTTTCTTTCTCAATTTTCTTAACCTTATCACTCTCGAGAGATTCCAAGTATGCTTCATCTTGTTTGTCCTTGATAATGCGACTCAATTCTATTTCTTGTTTATCAAAACGCTTGGTGACAAGCTGGGGATTGTAGTCATTCAAAGTCCTGCTGAGATTTCTGACCAACTTCCTAATTGACACTTCTTGCTCTTCGTCATCCCCAACTGCACAGTTTGCCTTGTAAATAACGGACATGGATGACATTATTGAGGGATCCCTGGATACATTGCCAAGAAGCAATACAAAGGGAATCCTTCGGCACCCATAAGTTTTAGAGACCTCGAATGCTTCAGGGCTTTTGTCAACGTTGTTTACGAACAATTGAGACTCCTTGAAATGGCCCGCATTCTTGCCCAATAGGTCCTTTAGGCCTTGTGCTTGCAACAACTTTTGGGTGAAACGTGTGCTTTTATCATCACACAACACCACCAAAAGAAAATTGAAATCACGCTGACTGGACTCGTGACTCTCGTTGAATTTTTCGAATGTGATATTATAGGTGCTGATAGTCTCCTCCGGTAGAAGATCTTTGGCCACGTCATAAGTTGCGTCATAAGCATCGTAATTGAAACGCAGGCGAGGAGAATCGTGCAAAACTACACCTAAATCAAGGCCGAAAAAGTAGCGAAAGGCTGAGTATAGTATGGAGAATGTCTTTGGCACAATCCAGAAAATTATCCAAAGAATAGAGACCTTTCTGGGCTTGTCGTCGTTCGTTGCAACGTTCTTCTCATCAGAATCTTGAAAAGCCCTTCGAGAGACATGAATTCCCAAGTCAAGCTGCCACTTGTTTGAGATTCTTGGGGCCTTCGGTAATCTTGGCAATACACTCCCCAATGCGAAATCTCCTTGAAGGTTTCTGAGATTTCCACTTTCGAATCTTTCAGTTCCGGAAGAGAACAGAGCCTCATCGAACATTGATTGAGGCTCGAGCTCTGGAGTTGGTTCCGGCCCCGTGTTAGGTAACTCGAGCCCATTCTCGAAGAATGCTAGCACAGAGTTGTTTAGATCGAAATTGTGATGCGAAAGAAGAGCAATCGTTTTCGTCATCGTGTCATCATCATCTATAGACGTTCCAGTGACAACCACAAATTCGTTTAGCGCATCATGTTGTGATGGTGATAAAGATTCCATTGTGTCTAATCGTACTAGGTTGATCTTATATTAGCGCGTGTAGAAGTTCCTCTTGTATAGCGTGTGAAGCATATGCAGGGCAAACCCAACGGACGAGCGAAGAACGCTGAAAACGCCAATTTCGGATATCCAGTTTGTTTATTGAAAATTGCCTTGAATCTGATATCTTGCTGCTTACGAAAGTTCCGTTTTTTGTGTCGAGCTGATTGTATACGTGTTGCTCACCCCAATCGTGCCCCATTTTTCGGCGGGAGTAGTGCGGGAAGTATGGTGAAACCTTTTCAGTTAAAAAGCGAACTCAATTACAACGGTCTAGCTTCGCCCAATACGGTTCATCAAGAAACTAGACCGGCGGGTGCTATATGTGTCACGCACATCATATACTGTCACTCAAT
>ERZ794936.528-NODE-528-length-17776-cov-6.217821_pt1 | contig 17776 bp, 11 predicted proteins | sample MGYA00511083_ERZ794936 | MGnify/ENA primary metagenome ERZ794936 (study PRJEB30137, sample SAMN04331409) | food metagenome | isolation source: Y2 must sample point D1 replicate A | place: Australia: South Australia | collected 2014 ... | reverse complement strand
TTTTTCGTTCCTAAGACGTTCTTTATTCAAGAGTTTGCAAATAGCAAAGCTTATATGGCAAATCAAACTAATCATATACTATATTATGAATTTTAAGAAGCAAATGTCTAAAAACTTTAAAGAAACTTGCTTCTTTCTGTTGAATTATTAAAAATCCCCAACTTCTTGTAGATTTTTTGTTTACCCCTAAGTAAACAATTTTTTTACTGAAAATTTAAATAAAATGTTTAAGTTTACATTTTAAACCCTTGAATTCTAAAAAACATTAGTACATAAGCTTATTTATTATACAAAAATACACTGTAAACTTAATTATTTATATAGACATAATGTTTTACATGATGAGTAATGAATTACAAAAACAGCGCTAAAGCAATATATATATAAATAAACTATACGGCTTGGTTAACACCATTAAACAACTGTTTTGTTATATTGACTGTGTTTCCATCAACCTCTTGGTTTACTAATCCTGGTGGAGGACCTTGCATGACTTGTTGCGGGTTTGATCCTTGCGGCCACATGTTGTTCTTTTGGTATCTTTGCATGTAACGAGCAATAAATTGTTCATGTTGGTTGAACATGTCAAATTGATGTTCGTTTTGTAAAGATTGCTGTAGTTCTTTTTCCAAATTCATAAAATCTAAAACTTGGTCATGTGGCTCAACAGACAACATTGACAAACAGCTTTCGTAGATGTTTGTAGGTTGTGCTTGTTTTTCAACAGTGATGTTGTTGATGAAGTTTGGAATTTTGTACAAAATTCCAGATTGTAATTCTTCCTCGCTAAACAATAAACTTTCATTCAATACAATAGCCTTGTTGTTGTCGATGTTCTTCACCAAATCAACATAGCTGTCCAAAATTGCATTAGCATGCCCTTCACAATCATGGTCGTTTAATTTTTGTCTATTGATCTTTATCTTATTTTGGGTATTGACAGAAGACTCTTTAGCTGAGTTGCTTGTGTTATTGTTATTAATGTTCTTGTTTAACAAAGAAGTCAAAGCAATCTTTGAATCAGTTAAGTGACTTGAACCCAGTGGTGTAGATACGTTGCTAGTATTATCACTAGGATCGTCCTTGGTTAACCACGGGTTACCACCTGTAATAACGTTACTCAAACCAGTAGTTTGTTGCAACTGAGGAGTTGAAATCAATGGCTTTATACTTTGCTTGATAGAGGTTTGGGTGTTGATAGATATGTCAATGCCTCCGTTTAATCCGTTGCTAACAGAAGCACTTGTTGATGGTGGTGGTGATAGAGAACCATGGTTGTTTGTTGATATGTTTGTTCCTAAAGAAGACAAATTTGGAGAATTCTTGTGTTCAGAATCCAAGGCATTTGAAGGTGCTGATAATCTCATCGGAGGTGTAATTTTAGGCAAAGCTGCATGATGTGATTTGGAGTGATAACCTGCAGCTGAAGATTTTCCAGGTCCTGACTTTTGGAATAAATCTGCTTCATCACTAGGTTCGTGCAAGAACATACAATTTGGATTTGGACAAGTTTGCTCTCTTAAGTATGAAGAACAGTATTTGGTTGTACCGTAAGCAGCCTTGACCGATTTACCATCCAAAAATGCACCATCTAATTGACTAATACATTCAGCAGCCTCACCTTTTTTAGAATAAGTCACATATACACCAAATGAACTATTAATTGAAGAACTTAGCTTATTGACAACTAGTTTGACAACCTTACCGTACTTACCGAAGTACTTATCAGACTTCAAAATTTGAACCATTTCGGCACTATTGACTAAACCTGTGACTTGGTTTACCGCTTGTGATGGTGCATTAACACCTATGACATAAACCAGGTTCTTTTGAATAACTCTCATTGAAGATAGTTGTTTTTTAGAATTATAAGCCATCTCTCTCTTCTCTTTTTCTCTTAGCTTTCTTTCCTTCTCCTTCTTCAGTTGCTTCATTTGTTCGATTTTCAATTCCTCAGGGGACAAAGTTATGTATGTAACTGAAGCATCATCATATAATCTTCTACAACCCGGACACTTACCATTAAGTTCTGGATTTGTTCTGATATTGTTGTAACAAAAAGAACATACTTGGTATCCACAAGGACAAGGCTTGAAGTGTTTATCTGAAAGATCCAAGGGTTCAATACATAATGGGCAGTATTCATCTTCGTCATCATCTGATAACATTGCATCTAAATGGTTAAATTGTGACATTTTGTATGGTTCGTTTTAAAATTATAATATGTGCGTTGGTTCTACTTTGTAGATATTTCGTATGGGTTTTGGCTCTTCTCTAGCCATTTTAATTAGCTAAAAAACCACCCATACAGGTAATATTTCCGCATGAGCCGAAATTAAGAAGGAGCAGGAAAAAATTTTTAACCATTTTCCTAAAAGGGAAATCGTATTGCAAATATCCTATTCTGGTAATTAGTACATAGCAGGGTAACTTAAGAGATCTCAAAAGGGAAAAAAAATGTGTCAAAAAAAATATGATTAATTTGAGCAAATTTTTAAAAAAAACAGTAGCTATATTGAGTGTGTATTTCAAATTGGTTGAGTGATAAACAAAGAATACCATGAACTGTTTCCAAATCATTATCATTCATCGACTGTTATCGAAATAAAAAAACTGTGTAAGATTCAAAAAAAAAAAAAGTGAATTGAGAGTCATATATTTGAATCAACAAAAAAACCAGTGATTCTAAGAACTATGTATTTAGTCATGCTGTGGTATTGATGATTAAAACAAGCAAAAAAAAAAAAGGAGCCCGTCGTGCGAAAAAAAACACTTCTACGCACAGTATTAACTCTCAATCAAGCATGCAAAAATGATTCATACGCTGATAATCACTAATAACACTACTAGAAAGATCCATCTGTTATCATCATTTTCAAAATATTACTCATAACAAGGAGTATTTGCAAAATAAACATTCTTAACTCCTCAATTTTTTTTTTTGGGTTTAATTTTTTCGTCTCACTTTTTTTTTTGGCACATTTTTTTTCAGGTTGTTTTCCCCGCGTAGGGGAAAACAAGGCGTTTAAACTCCTGTGACTAATATGTGTTTCATTCTCGTATATGAGGTTTGTTACAGAATCACTGCTAACAAACGGACTTAAAGTTATATATCAGGTTGTTAACCTCTTCAGATCCATGATTAAATATTAAAATCCAAAAAAAAAAATTGAAAATGGTATTACTCTGATGTGTAAACACTCCTTTTGCTTGATTTTGTTTTCAAAAAAAAAACCCATGATATGACTCTTTTGGCGGTTATTTCTGTTTTTTAACTCCTTGAAATTTAAATTCATGAATTAAAAAAAAAATAATAATTGATTTATTTTCAATTAATCTTCCAACTGATACACATGTGCATCCCTTCACGTTGGGTTCTTTATTACCAAGCACTTAAGAAATCAATTCTTTCCATGTTTTAACTATCAACTATTTAAACTTTTGTTGAAAATGTCGAAATGACTCAGGATGACTTCTCTCGATTTTTTCTAGACTTCTATTTTTGCCTGTTTAAGAAATACATGGGTTAAAAAAGTAGTGAAAAAAAAAAATAACGCTTACAACACATATTTTGTTCAGTTATGAATATAGCAATACAACTATTTGAATTTTTAAAAAGAACGAATTAGAGAATAAAGATACTGTAAATAACCAAAAAAACAAAAAAAACCACCGCTCAAAAACTAAATAAAAAAATATTCAATATGGCTAAATCAGCTAATGGTACCACTTACAAAATTAGAGAAAGTCTTCAGTTTTTAGACAACAAGAAATGGAAACTTTTCTCGACTAGAAGACTCGAACTTATAGACAGATTCAAACTTTTTGAGAAAAAGGCATCCGAACAAGACTGCAATATTGAAAGAATAGCTAATATTTTAAGAACAGAATTTGACTATTCCATAGAACACCAAGTTGACTTTGAGAAACTAGTCACAGCAGCTGTTCAATCAGTCAGAAGAAACAGAAAAAGATCAAAGAATCTTAATATGCAATCAGGAGCTACTGTTTTTTCGGACCAAGAATCACCTAAAACAGAATCATCTTCTTTGATGAAAATTAAAACTTCTCAAGAATCACCTGTTTTGTCCAATAACAGTCCAATTGAAAGCTTTTTGATACCTTCAGCTTCTTCTTTATCACACAATAACATCAACAAACACAAATCAGTAACGGTTTCTGTTGCTGCCAGTCAGAGAAACTCAAACAGTGATTCAGACAGTAACAAATTTCCTTCACCTTCAGTTTCACCTATTTCTTCTCCTTTGCAATTAGCCAGAACCTCTCCTTCATTGTATCACAACTCCCTTCACTCTATCCTACCTTCTGCTGCTGCTTCATCTTCTACCAATCATAATAACTCATTATTCAACAACATAAATCATGAGTTGAAGAATAACAAATTTTCACCTGTGAATGGTTCTTTGAACAATGATCAAAGAGATTCCAGAAGCCACAGAATTAGTCTACCCTCTATTCAAAATATGAAGCCAAAGAACATTAACACTGAAAAAAGACTTTCAAGTCCAAAAATTGAGAGCAGTTTGGACGGAGTCAGCATAGAAACCGTCAAAAATATTATTGCTGATATTGTTTACCAAAGAGTATCCGTAAAGGAACAAATATCCAAGACTTCTGCTAATAAGTCTTCTACCTCTTCTTCATCAACTCTGGTGAATACTCCAACAACTTCTGACATTTCATTAGAATTCTTTGCTATGAGCTCTCATAATATGGATTTGCTGCCTGTTGCTTTAAATCAAAAAAATCAAGAAACTAATAAGTCTACTCTTCCTAGTATCTCTTCATTCTTAAAAACCAAAAAAGAGGATGTTGATACTGGCTATAATTGTCCATACTTTTTAAAGTCAAAGATTTTAATTCCTATCACCAACTCAAAAACATGTCATGATATTTGTTCCAAACAAGGCTCATACAAAGATCTTTACCAAACAGTTTTATCAATGGGTGATATGGGTTACAAGTCTAGTTTGCTATTTGTTTTTGAAAGATTCTATGGCACTAACAGCACAATGGTCAGTTACTTGAAAGAGAAGCTGCTTGATGGAGAAAAGGCTGAAGAAAGATTAATTCAAGTTTTAGAAAACATTTTCAAGGATGCTACTCTAAGATCTTTTTATAATCTAAAGCCTGAGTTCAAAATGGATTTATTCAAGTTGTGTATTGGTGCTTTGATTAAAGACTTTGGATTTGATCCTGTAATTTATCCATTAGGTGAAATATTCCAAGATTATATCTTAAAAGAATTATCTCCGTTCTTGAATGCCAATCAAAACAATGCATCATTGAATCCAAATAACGATAGCAATTACAACTCGAACTTAGATCTAGAACGTAAAAGCCCAAGTCTATCTAACGGGAAAGACAACAGTGAACATAGCTTGGCCCACAACATGATTGTTTCTACTGCTCCTTTAAATCCATCCATGGCCAACAATGCCATTCACAGAACTGTTCTCATTAAAAAGGGGCTGAAACAACAAGAATTCACATTCTATCCATTAAGCAATGGGTGTCCAACCATATCTGAAATTTTAGAAAACTGTACTTTATTGTTTGGTTTAAATTCTAACCATTCTGTAACTGAAAGAATTCCAACAAATAACCACAACCACTTAAACGACTTGTTGCAAAAAGGTGATGAACGTAATGTTCACAACTTTTCTGGAAAGAACTCATTGAACAATGTTAAAAAGAAATACGGTCTTTACCACAATAACAACATACTGAAATCTGATATTGAGTTGTCAACTTTGTTGACAAACTTTGTTAGCAACAGTAAAGAAATTGTATTAGAAATTAAAGAATACAACATCAACAGCAAATACAGCAACGAAAGTATTGCAAACAGTCCTGAGTTCTTTAAAAAACAAAAAAACGACGGTCTTTCTATTCTTTCAAGTGCTGCATTTGTGTCTTCAAACCAACAATTATGAAAAAACAAAAAAACAAAAACAACCTTTATTACTACTGTTCATTTCTTTAAAAAAAAAAAATTATATATCACAAATAACACACACACAACTTGTGCATCTTATAGTTATCTAATTCATTATTTCTTGAAAGGGTGGTATCTGCTGTTTTTGTTCTTCTTGGCCTTACCACCGTTTTTCTTTTGGGTTTTGATTGGTTTCTTTTCAACTTCAATCAATCCTAATTCTATAGCAATAGGGTTATTTTCAGCAATACCGAACTTTTCAATTCTGTGCAAGTCCTTAGTTAATCTCTTGATTTTGTCTTCTTCTTGGAACTTTTCAGATCTAGCAATGCTTAATTTTATGTGTTCAATGATTTTGTCTTTAATTTCATCAAGAGATAAGGTGATTTTTGGAATTTCAGGAATTTGAACTTCTGGTTCTTTAGTTTCGGTTTCTTGTACAACTGGTTCTTCAACCTTGACTTCTTCTTGGACAACTGGTTCTTCAACCTTAGCTTCTTCTTGTACAACTGGTTCTTCAACCTTGGCTTCTTCTTGCACAACTGGCTCTTCCTTCTTCTCATCATCTGCTAACTCAGTCAACCCTTTGCTTTCCATGGCTTCTTTCAATCTATCAACCAACTCCTTCTTGAACCCAGTGGTTGGAAGGTCTAATTTTTTCAAATGTTCTTTTATTTCAGCTACTTTTAAAGTATTCAAGTCTTCTACAGAAACTCCCATCCTTATATATATGTCTACAGGGCTCTAATATAGCCTTCTTTCATGATATATGTTTTCAAAAACGCTTTAAAAATTTAAAAAAATTAGCTTACGATAAACAAGATTGTTCATATTGCTGCGGAATTAATTTTTGAGCGAAAAAAACACCCACACGCATTCCTCGTACTAAAATTTTTTCCAGGCTGAATATACTGCTGGCCTAAACCAAGCACACAGGGTTTTCGTATGAGATCTTTCTTGATGATAATATATAGTGTATAATCTAGTTGTAGTTATATTGCTGAGGTAAATTTAAGTAATCTTGATCTTGAAGGGTTTGTTGGACCATGCCTTTATTCCCAGAGTTTCCGTTGTTCATAGGATATCCTTGTGAATTACTTATACTTCTATTATGTCCAGGAGTGGAGTTGTACTGATCTCCCCATATGGAACCTTGGCTGGAGTGTCTGATGTGTCCATTTCCAGGTAAAATGGATCCATTGTTGGAATTCATGGTCCAGAAGTTGTTGTTTCCGGAAGATAAGATTTGTCCAATGGAAGTAGCTCCCAGAACTGGAGCGTTTCCCAACCCCATTGCATTGTTGGATGAGTTCACATCACTTCCTATGCTTCCAATACTGGTACTTGGTTTATGACCAGTCATAAATGGCGGCATTGCAGCACTCATGTTGTGTCCAAAAACCGGATTGACAACAGTTGTGTTATTGCTGGAGTTTGTAGACAACTCTTTTTTGTGACCTTTGATCGTGTTGTTGCCTACACTTAGTTGCTGTCTGTGCCCGTAGTTACTTAGTTTTGGCATAGGTTGTCCACTAGGTATATAGGCATCAGTGTAATCCATTGGCGTGTAGTTCATTCCTTGCTGAGATGGTGGCATTTGCCTATATCCATTTGGCGATATGTATCCTCCATTTCCAGAGTTGGCATATTGATTCATAGACACATGCGGAGGCTGCTGAACATCATTGCTGAAATTGCTGCCTCTCGCATAGTTTGCCTGGTCAACTAAACTGTTTGTTCTTATGTGACTTCTACCTTCATTAAACCCGTTGTTAGGATTAGGCTTGACTGCCCACATGTTGTCTTGCTGCTGAACATTTGTTTTGTATGTTGTAGAGGGCAAAGAAAAATGTCTTTGGTGTTGTTCAACCATACCATTATTCATGTTGTTATAGTAATTCCAAGCATTGGCATTGTTACCATTGATTCTAGAATCAAAGTAACCTTCCATCAAAGCGTCATTTTGGAATTCACTCACATCTATTGGCGTGGTAACATTGGTTCCAAATGTGTCCAACAAAGCTGGCCCACTTGAGACTGTTGTGTTATGTTGATTAAATGTATTGGCGTCTACATTACCAATGCTGTTATTGTGAGAGTGTTGTTTTGGAGTGATGGATGTTCTTCCATTGCTACTTTGTGATATGGAATGACCTCTGGAATGGCTACCATGGGATTTGTTGTGTGAATTTGAGTGTTTTCTACTGTGTGATGATTGATGATGGTGTTGGTTGTTAGAATTTGGAATCTCATTATTGTAAAAGTTCTTTGAATTGGTTGCTCCGTTGATGTTCAAAGACTTAGGAACATTGCTGGAATGATAGATTTCTTGATAGTATCTCTTTAGCTTTAATTTAATCTTTTTAGAGTAAGATGTGTTTTTGATCTGTCCTAACAATGAATGTGCAGACTTTATTAAATCGTTGATTTCAACAACAAATTTGATTACAAAAACATCATGTCCACTTAAAGCTGCATCTTCATTGGCAACCATATCCGAAAAGAACTTTAGGCCCTTTTGAAGTTTTACTTCCTCATCATAATTATTACCTAGATCATCGTCAATGCCAACCCATCCAGTGGAATTTAAACTTATTTTGAAATTTTCTTGATCTTTTAAATTCTCCAAAGGCTTAAATTTTTTGATCAAAATCCAATATCTTTCAATTAAGTTTTGATAATTATGAGTATCCAATAATGTTTGTAAGGTGTAATTACCGTAGTTATCTTTTATCAGAGTATTGATATTCTTGTTGAAAAGCGTAATAATCTTGAGCATGTGTTTTTGAAGCAACAATAAACTTTCATCATCCTCTATCAAAACATCTTTGGTAATTTTCATATATTGGTTCAATTTATCAAAGAATGTGATCAATAACTTTTCAATCACATTACTACTAAACTTCAAGCATGAAAGCTTAATCAAATCCAAGTTCTCGAGCTCCATAAATTTAATAATATAACACAAGTTCAAGGACATTTTGTTTTTCTTTTGACCCTCATCATAAAATTTGCCATCGGTGATTATAATCTCCGTATTAACATCAAGTAAAAATTGGACAATGTAATTACCAAACTGGTCATTGATTAAATCAAAGTCGTATTCCAAAATCTTAAGCATGATTTTATAAATCTGTTGAATATTACAGTTGGAAAGCAATTTTTGCAACACACAACACCCATGTTTATTTTTAGAAATTTTGATTATGTTGTTATTCGTTACCATAGCGTTTATGATGAAGTCGTAGTAGAAGTTTTTGAATTTAAAAATGCATTTTTGAATTACATGATTAGCATTGATATCATTGATCAAATCAACAATATTGGTCACGCTAATCTTCATGAACCCATCGGTTATGAAGGTTTCACATAAGCCATCGTATTGGTAGATACAATCGATGATTTTTTGCAAAGATCTCGTACCGAATTGATTTTTACTGATTGAATACAAATTAGGTTGTAGCTCTAGAATCAGTAACTCCAAGGAAGGTTCGTCTAGATATTCGACTATTTTTTGTAGTAGGTAGTTCCCGAACGGATCCACTGCCAATTCTTGATAATTGGTTAGTAGATTTTTGAAAATTATGTTCAGATATTGTTTATCTGCTGTATCGTTTTCCAATTGTTTTTGTAAATACCTGCACCCGTACTGGTCCTTTGAAAGCTTGTAGCAATCAGTGGCATCATTCAGTAGGTTTATATCATCGTTAACAGTATTATTAGTCAGAGCCATTTTTTAAAAATTTCTTTCGTTTTTTTTTTTTTTAAATTTTCTAATTGGCTTACAAATAAACCACTAGTTTTCTTTGTCAAGCTAAAAAAATTAAGTATACAGCTTCTTTGTTTATGTAGAATAGATCTTATTAATGCGTATATCAATAATAATCAACGAATATCTGCTATTAAGTACCAAGAAGATAGGTCTTCGGCGTAATAGGACAAGTTTTTTGGGGTTTTTTTTCGAAAAATAAATCCTATGGGACTAAAGGATTGGAAGGTAACAAAGTAATAGCAAAGATAGTCTAAATATATCAGTATTACAAGCTGCAAATATCAAAGTTTTGTATGGGTTTTTGGGCCTTATTTAGATCAATCTCTACTACGAAATCCTTCAAAAGTCTTTTTTTTTTTTCCCTCAACACTTTCTCCCGTTGTAGAGACCTTTTCTGCGTTCTAATTTTTTACGTGGCTTCTGCCCACCTCCCCTTAGAGTAAAAATTTTCTAACCCATTTTGCTGTCTAAGGTGGGTTTTTTAGGAAAAAAAGTTAGAGAAAATGGCTGTTTTATTAGGTGGTGAGCAGAGTATGATTAAGAATGGTCTGGATCGTGATCAGAAACGTTTTATTTTTAGAGATAAGAAGTTTTATTACGGTTGTTGACTGGGGGTTTTGCTGGTTTTTGGGGTTTAAAGCGAGCCATATTAGCAGTGGAAACCCTCGTAGGTGATATAGACCCTTTTACTAGGTGCTTTTTTTTTTAAAAAATGGTGATACGCATTTAGCTAATACATGGAATGTAAAAGGCAATCTTAAGTACGAAATGAATTGGTCGGCTTTAGTGAGGCACATGGGCTTTGAATCCGACCTATCTGAACAAAATCATACCTGTAGCACACGTTTTCACTGGCAAAATGAGAGTGGAAAGTTGGTTGTGAGTGAATTTGCTGGCTGTAAGAGCATTTTGGTTTCATAGTCAACTTCCTGCTGGTCCTTTTTCTCCCCTTATAGCATAGGGAAAAACAGGAACCAAGGCCATTTCATTGGAAGGACAGACGAACCCAATGTAATTTTGATTTAAATAGGAGAGATTGCCAACATTGAATTTGCGAGAAATTGGGATGAAACCTAGTATTTCCAAAGTAAACGTGAAGCGGGTTGAAAGGTCAGGTAAGGAGAAGTCGACTATTTGATCTATCCTGATCGTGAAACAACTGAGTAGAAAAAGACTTTGATATGCTGATCCATGGCAACCGAAACAACTTAGTGGAAACGTAAGCTGGGTTGTGTATTTTTGTAATTTTAAGGCTGATTGAGGAAGGGAATTCAGTATCTCAGCCTTCTTGCAATCTGCTCGTAGTACGTTTTCAGCATTGATAAGAAATACGCTGTATTCTGCAGTAAATCCTGGCCCCATGCAGGAACTAAGCTCTTTCTCCATCTAGCAACAAATCTTAACAAAAAATTAGATTGAACGTGGCATCAAAAGCCAAATCATCCTCTGGCACTAATCCAGTAAAAACATTTCTATTTTTTTTAAAAAAAAAATCATTCTAAAAATCAAATTTTCAAGCAACATACATATGATTATTATATTAAACTAACAAAACAGCGTTCACACAACCATCTCTATCTGGTTCATTGGTGATTTGAGCATACTTACCCCAAACAACCTTACCACTGCTGGTAACCATACCCATTTCAGAAACATTTACTTCAATGATAGTACCCTTTGTAAGGATACCCAAGGATGTATACATTGATGATTGTGGATTCTTCTTAACCGATAGAATAGGCAATTGTACTGTAACTTTTAATTCCGGATGTGTAACGTTAGCTTTCTTTTGTCTTAAAGCAGATGGTCTAATAAATCTTTCCAACTTTACTGGTTTTCTTGTGAAATTTTCACCAACAAATGTATGTTTTGTAATCATTCTCTTCCAAGATTTGGATTTTTTAGAACCAGTCTTTATAACCTTAAACATTTCTTCTTCAGAGATACCCTTAACTTTAGGCAAAGGAACTGAGTATTTAACTGTTTTCTCAAGTCTCTTTTGCTTGATGGATGAGGAAATAGCCTTGGCCAAACTATCACTATCTTTACCTTTGGTATTATTTTGCTTTCTGTCTAATAAATATGTTGGTAAAGCATCGTCACCTAATCCATTATCTCCATTATCATCACCTTTACCTTTGTTCTTCTTTCTAATTAGGTTTTCTTCGTAGGCCTTGATCTTCTTCTTCAATTCCACCTTTTCTTTATATCTCTTGCTAGAGTATTGCTTACCCTTCCAACCAATTAAATTTTGGGCATTCTTAGAATTCTTATGGGCTTCTCTGGCTTCTCTCTTTCTCAATCTTTCTTCATGATCCAGTCTTCTACCATGATTTTTGATATGTTGATCAATATAATCGTTTTGAGGCATATGGGCGAGTTTATTTTATTGATTTTGTTTGGTTATGTATCAAAATTTCTTCTTTATAATCCAAGAATTCAATTGATAACGTACCTTACAGTGTAGTAACTAGTAGCCAATCCTACCAAAATTATAGTATTGAAAATTTCAAATATATTGGCCCAAAAAAAAAGAAACGTTGGTGATGAAAAATAATGCAGTCCATTTTATCCTAAATAGGAAATTTTGCTTTTTTTCCAAATATTCCTAAAAGAGCAATCGTTATCACGTGATCAGAAATAAACATTTCTTTTTTTTTTCTCTCTCTCTTGCTCTTTCTTGGTTGGATTTTTCACATTGCTCCTTCGATATTATTCAGCACCATTTTTAAAAAGAAATAAAAGATACAAGAGAGATTTAATTGATTAAGAAAGAGAACAATTATCAACCAAAGAGATCAGATCAAGTGTAAATATGGCTCCTAAAGATAATAGTGAATCACAAGGTGATTTTCCAAATATAACCAAAGACCAATTACTAAATATACAAGCCTCATTGAAACAAACATTGAGTAAGCTAAAGGCGTCAAATGAAGACGAAGAAAATAGCGCTGAAGATACAGCAACCTCATCACATTTGTCCTTATTATCTTTAAAAAACGACTCCATGCTTAGTTACGTTCAAAGTATTATGTACTTAATGCTTCAAGAAAATGAGCTACAGCTAGGATCCAAAGAGGAAGAAGAATCTGATGATGAAGATGAATCTTTAAGCAAAGATATCAACAAACACGAATGGAATACAATTGTTCAAAAGACTGTTTTAGAAAAAGCCATCAAACCAATTGAAAAGAAGTTACAATATCAACTGGACAAGTTGTGTAAAGTTTACTACAATGAATTTGATAGATTGCAAAAAGAACAAGAGAAGCTAATCAAAAAATCAAAGACTGAGGAAGAAGATAACTCTGAAGAAGACAAAGCAGAAGAATCAGAAGAAGTTTCTAGTGATGACGAACAAATGTATAAACCAAATATTGAAACTGAAACCAAGATATTCAGAAATAGAGCCAGTAGAATGGACGAAGCTGAAGGTGAAAGAGAAGAACAAATTTCTAAACAAGATATTGTATCCGGAAAATATCAACCTATTAAGGTTTCTCAAAACATTCAATTTGAAGACAAATTTGATTATAATGCTGATAAGAATGCTAAGAAAAACAAATTACAGTCCATGGAAGAATATTTACAAGAGATGCAAGACAAACCTGAATGGGAGAGTTCCATTGGTGCCAATCTACAAAAAGCTGGTAAGAAGTCGATGAGTTTAAAATCTCAACATTCCATGAACAAAGAAAAGGAATTAGACGAATATGAAGAAACCAATTTCATTAGATTAAATAGAGATAGTTTACCTGGCCAAAATAACAAGATGCAAAAGAAACTTAAGAAACAAAAAGAACTTAGAGATAGAGTCAATGTTATTGCCGGTGAAGATTTTTCCATTTTCAACAACTCAGGTGCTCAAAAGAGAAGATTTGAAGGAAGCACAACCAGAGGTGGTAGCAAAAAGCCAAAAGGTGCTTGGGATAGAGCAAAGAAAAGGTTATAGTTTGACATATATATCAGTTATAAGACGGCTTTAAGTTAAATTTGAATCCAATAAAACGACGCTATTTCACGTGATCAATTGCTAATTTAATAAACCAACAAAAAAAAACAAGGAAAAAAAAAATTTCAATATAAACACTTAAAGCAACATTTAATACTTTGAAAAAGGGCTACTTGAATACCAAACAAGTAATCAAGCAACGAATTAGGTGGCAGACTCTTGAAAGATGTTTAAGAATCTTAATCAGATTGGATCAAATCTTTCTACTTGGAAAGAAGAGTTATCCAAACAAGTTCAGGAAAGAAAAGAGGATTTCAATGAAATGGTTGAGAACTATACAGCACAACAAAACTCTAGCAGCAACACACTTCCTGAACATTACAAGTCTTTGCCTGTAGAAGTTCAAAATAAGCTTTTGAAGTTTATGAAATATGAAGAAAAGTACCCGTTGTTATTGAAGGCTTACAAAAGCACACAAAATGATATAAGTTCCATGAAATCTCTGTCAGATAGCTTGGAAGAAGAGAATCAACAACAAAAGGAGTGTTTGGATGTCATAAAAGAACACTATGTTTTTGAAGGCTCCGAAGATTTACGTGATTTTTTGAATAAATGGACTCAAAGAGAACAATTAATCAAAGATGAACTCAATATGAAGAACAAAGAGATTGCTGAACTAAAAAAGACCATAGAGACTTTGGGGCATCAAAAACCGCATGAACAAGTCGGTGAAAAGCCACTTGATGAAGGGGAAAAAATTGAAACAAAAGAAGCAAGTGTTGAACCAGTCAAAGAGGTTTCTGTAGAAAGCAAGGATCTATCAGTGGAAGTAAAAGATTCCACAGTATCCAAAGAAGCTACTGAAGAACTTAAACAAGGATCTGGCAAAAATACCAGTCCAACCGAAGAAAAGGAAAGATCTGCTATGCAATGGAAGATTAAGTACAATTCTCTTGAAAAGGACTTGAAGTCAACCAGAGCTGATTACTTCAAAGTCAATGCTGACTTGAAAATCAAAATTGATGAAATTAACAACATGAAGGAAATGTTGAAAGAAGTTGGAAACCAATTAGTTGAAATGAAGGACAAAGAAAAACAGGTAAATTCGGTTAAAATGGTTGAAGAGACTAAATATAAGTCAATAGTGAATGCCAATAGACAATTACAAGCTGCTAACTCCACTTTGACACAGGAAAAGATCAAACTAGAGAAAGAACTAGAAGCCAAATCTAAAGAATTAGCTACTCTAGCTTTTGAACATAAACAATTAAACATGAAGACAAACAGATTGAATAATAAAGTTGAAGAAATGATGAGTGAAAAGCAAGCATCCCAAAAGACCATATCTGATTTGAACAAGAAGTTGGAAGATATCATCAAAGAAAACGGTAAATTAGAGGAAAGAAGCTTGATAATAAAAGAAAAGTATCAACAAGAAGAAAGTGTCAAGTCAACTTCAAATGAGATTGTTGAAAGCTTGACCAATCAGTGCAATGAAATGAACATTAAACTAAAAGAAATTATGAATCTGAAGAGCACTTTAGAAGATGAAGTTACTCAAAAGAATGATCGATTATATGCACAAAAGAGAGACATCCAAAATTTGAATGATCAAGTGCTGTCATTGAAAAACAAGAACAGTGATTTGGAAATGACTATCACTAAACTTGAAGAAGCCAAGTTTAGCTCGAAGACGTCTGCTAACGATGAAATGATAAAGGAGCTACAAAAAATTCTTGATAATAAAATTATTGAAATTAATTCATTAAATGAAACTCTGAAAGTAAAAGAAGCTGAGATAATCTCTCTTAATGAAAGACTTTCTGCTTTGGAATATTCTTCTAGCAGAGAGAAGCAAGCTAATCTTTCTCAAGAACGAAAAGTTTCCACAAACTTAAACTCTGAACAGATACTGGATCAAACTATTAAAAACTTGAAGGAAGAACTTTCATCAAAGACAAAGTCTTTGAAAAACTTGGAAGCAACTCTCTTTAATTTAAGAAAACTGAACAAAGACCTAAATTTCAAGTTAGATAAAATGAATAAAATCTACCAACAACAAAGAATCAGTGCTTCTCCCTCTAACTCAAGAAAGTCGTCAGAAGCAGAAATTGGCTCAACAGGCGATTCAGACTTGGACTCAAAGTTGTCATACATCAAAAACGTTCTTATCGGATTCATAGAACATAGAGACCAAAGACAACAACTGCTTCCAGTTATCTCTATGCTTTTGAAATTTAATACAGAAGATCAAAAGATTTTGATGTCACTTAAGTAAAACTTGATTTTTATATAGGATTACTCTATTTTAGTTTATCTTTGTATTTTTCATACCATTTGTTCATTTTTATTTTGGCTGTTTTAACTCTTGGTTTCTTGTAGAAGTGACTTCTTTCATCTTTGTCACATTTTATGGGCTTGGAGTTCAGACTTACTGTTGACATAATTAAAGGTTTTGATGTAATCATTACCTCCAACGCATTGGCTAACTGTTAATTGGCCAGCACCAACCAGGTCGGAAACTTTTAAACCCATTTGCACTGTTTGTTCAGCACTATCATGCTCTAAAATCAAGCCGCTTCTTGGCAGCTTAGCTACCCACTGAGCAACATCATTAAGAATTTGTTGTTCTGTTCTTTGGTTGTTGTGTTGGTTTAATAACATCCAGTCAAATGTATCATGATCCCATAATACAGCTTGTAAACCAAATTGTCTTGTAATAGCTCTAACTCTATTATCAATAGCTCCGTATGGTGGTCTAAACCACTTTGGAATGTGATTACCTGTTGCGTTCATTGCCCATATGCTCCATTGAATTTGCGCAATAATTTGTTCATTTGTCAAACTTGGTAAAAATGCATGTGACCAAGTGTGTGTTCCTATTAGTTGCCCATCGTTTACCATTCTTTGGTAAATGTCTGGGTGACTGACAACGTTGATACCTAAGTTGAAAAAAGTTGATTTTTGACCTTTTTCCCTGAATCGGTCTAATAATTTTTGTGTAGCTGTTGTTGGCCCGTCATCAAAAGTTTGTGACAAAACAGGACATGAATGCACATCATCTGGCTCAATGCACTTGAAGCAATCAAATGAACAACTTTGTCTTCCTTCTACTGGACAGGAACCTTGAAAATATGGTTTAAAGTTAGGAATCTTTGTGAAATCAATGAAGTCCAAAGGAATATATGGTGGATCTATACCAGGCCACTTATCAACACCTGTAAAATCCTTCAACCATTTTGGAACAGGAATTTGCCTTGATCTTAATAGGTCTAAATCTATGGTCAAACCATTTTGGGTAGTAAATTCTCTTTTATCGGAATAAACAGAGCTTTTTTCAGATAAATCTGGGTGACTACTTTGTGGTAAAATACTATTTGAATGGCAATTTAAGTGAGATAACATGGTGTCTACAAGAAGATGATGTTCTTCGTCAATTGGCATAACTTCTTCCATTGCTTTGTTAAATACTACTTTTTGACAGCTTAAAACCGCCATATACGTCAAAAAACTTGAACTAAGTTTCATTTTGTTTAATTTACTTGATCCTGGTGCCTTTTTATTTTATAAAGAAGCTTCTTTATTGGGTGTTCTTATTAACCATCTAGTAAAACATATACCGTGACAACTACAAATATATACTTTAAACATTTTAAAATTGTAAAAAAAAAAAAAACTCCCTTATAAGATACGAATTTGTTCACTCAAAACACAAAAATATATGCATAGAGATATGCTCTGTTTTAGTATTTTGTGGCATCAACAAAGGCTGCTTGTTTTTTTTTTGTAACATTTAATTAAACCTCTTTGTAATTTCCTAATTAAGGAATACTTATTCCTAAACTAATTTTTTATATCCGAAAAATATTTATTAATATAATTTCTTATTTAGGTAATTCCAATTGATTAAAGAAAATGAGTATATGTTCTAGATTGTTCAAAAAAAAAAACACACTTTTTTTGGCAAGAAAAAAATTACCCCAAAGATAAGAAAAAAAAAAGTCCTGGTATAATCAAAGATAACAATCCCTATATTCTCAGTTTTGATCTTACAGAATCACTTGTTTTTTTTATCTACAGAGAGTGGCAAAAA
>ERZ794936.527-NODE-527-length-17792-cov-40.579016_pt1 | contig 17792 bp, 17 predicted proteins | sample MGYA00511083_ERZ794936 | MGnify/ENA primary metagenome ERZ794936 (study PRJEB30137, sample SAMN04331409) | food metagenome | isolation source: Y2 must sample point D1 replicate A | place: Australia: South Australia | collected 2014 ... | reverse complement strand
GGCGACCGGGCAAAGGGCGCATGGCCGCGCCCTCTGCACTCCCGGCCCTGCGACAGGCCTGCCCGCCGCTGCGCGGTACCTTCACTCATTCATGTGTCCTTTACGGACCGGTCATGATTCGCTCCTGCTCAGCATGACCTCTCGCCGCGTCCCTGCGGCTCGCCCTGGCCACATTCACTCGCTCAGCGGTGCGATGTCGCCCGACCAACGGTGCTAAATCTGTTATTAAGTGGATTGTGGTTTTGTTTTAAAACAGGAAAACAGTGGCGAAATCACGGCTGAGCCAGGACGGCGGATCCGGGCGGGCCGTCAGGCCGGAGTGATAAGTGAGGGGACAGCGAGGACCTGCGCCAGGCGCGGATTGTTAAGGCCCGCGCCTTCGGGCCTTAACCCGGCCGCCGCCACGCGGCAACTGAAACTACTGCACGTATGACGGGCGGAATCTGCTCAGAGCGGATACACGGGAAACGGATGCATTCTTTATGTCAGCACGGTGAATATTCCGTTCGTGACTTACCACTGCCAGACCTTTTCCGGAGTAATGATCACCGGCAACGGAATATCCCACTGTTCCGTGGGCAGGGCAGGGACCTGCTGGCAGCAATGCGCCAGGCCAGCCGGTAGCACACCATGTTGATGCCAGTGCTGTAACGTCCGGTCATAGAACCCGCCGCCCATCCCCAGCCGTTGTCCCCGGGCATCAAAGGCCACCAGTGGCACCAGAATAATGTCCAGTGTATCCAGCGGGGCCAGTTCCGTCAGATTCAGTGACGGTTCAGGGATACCGTAGCGATTAGGGGTCAGTGGCGTATCCGGAAGATAACGGATAAACAGCAGCTGCCCTGTCGAAAAAGGATGCAACACCGGCAGATAAACCTGCTGTCCGCGTTGCCATAACCGGGAGATCAGGGGGCGGGTGTCCAGCTCACCGTCGAAAGAAAGAAACAGAGCAACATTCCTCGCCTGTGCTAATAAAGGCAAGGAAAGGGCGCGTTCCGCCACCTGCTGTGCAGCCTGTTGCTGTTGCTGCGGGCTGAGAGCCTGTCGCTGGCGGCGTATCTGTGCACGGATCTGTTGTCGTTCAGACTGAGAATAAGTCACGGCATTTCCGTAAAAAGTAAGGATAACGGATATTCTGACACAGAAGAGGATAATACCGGAAGGCAGAAACGGGATGACTCAGGGAAGAAATGTCCGGAAGGACAGAAACGTACTAAAGGGAGATCTCCGGGATGCCGCTGCAGGCTGTAACCCTTGAACCCTTGGTTCAAGGTGAACATGCCGTCATTATTATCAGGCTTCCCGGACGGACCGGGCATGCACACAAAAAATGAAACGCCACATTCTGTTGGTATGAAATATCGGCTCAGGGGACTGGCCCGCTCGCAAACATCCCAGAGAAAATTTACTTCATGGAAATTGTAGCACAGGATCCATAAAGTGTTATTCGAATTTCGGTCCCTGATGGTCGGTGATCCGACCCTGCTCAACTAATGCCTGTTCAATAGTCTGTTGCAGCATGCGAATACGTTGTTCCATATTCGATGCATAATCACGGGTTTTGCTTTTTTCCTGCGCCAGTTCATGACAGATGTTTAATGCTGCTATGAACACAAGCTGCTCGGTATTGTTCACCCGGGTGCGGACTTTTAAGTCCTGCAACCGTTGGTCCAGGTCAGCTGCGGCCGCATTCAGCGCTTCCTGCTGTTCCGGCGGACAGTTAACTCTTAATGAACGACCAAAAATTTGTATATCTACTGGTTGCGCAGACATGCCACCTTCCTGACTGATTACATTGCCCGCATCCGAGACGCTTATCGGGGAACGGGGCCACTATATAGACCTGAATAATAACTTACAACCCCTTTTCTGGAATCCTTCAGGCTGCTAGTGGTAGCATACCATGAACTTAACTTTCCAACATTGATGAATAACTATGTCCTTACAGAACGCACTACCTTCCTATGATGCATTGTCTGCCACACTCTCTTCGCAGGGGGTAGGAATGACAGCGGCAGAAATGCACGGTTTGATCAGTGGTATCATCTGTGGTGGCAATCAGGATCACAGCTGGAAAACCTTAGTCCATGACCTGGCCAATGATGGCCTGGCCTTCTCACAGACGCTCTCTCAGCCGCTGCAGGAAGTGCGCGATGCGGTGTTGCAGACACTGGAAGACGATGGCTTTATGTTCCGCTTACTGATGCCGGAAGACAGCCAGAGTACTGTTTTTGAGCGTGCAGACGCGCTGGCAGGCTGGGTAAACCACTTCCTGCTCGGCCTGGGAGTTACCCAGCCGAAACTGGATAAAGTGACCGGTGAAGCCGGCGAAGCTATCGACGACCTGCGAACTATCGCTCAGTTAGGCTACGATGAAGACGAAGACCAGGAAGAACTGGAACAGTCCCTGGAAGAAGTGCTCGAATATGTCCGTGTCGCGGCGGTACTGTGCTATGAAACGTTTAATCGCCCGCAGCCGACGGCGGTAGAAGTTAAGAAACCAACATTGCATTAATTTATCTTTATCTCCCGGCCGTAACGGGCCGGGCTAACAGGGAGCACTGATGATGATCACTCTGGAAAATTACCAACGGCGCCGCCAGGCACTCCTGGCTAAAATGGTCCCGGGCAGTGCTGCATTATTCTTTGCCGCCCCGGAAGTCACCCGCAGCCGTGACACCGAATATCCTTTTCGCCAGAACAGCGATTTCTGGTATTTCACCGGTTTTAATGAGCCTCAGGCGCTCCTGTTACTGATAAAAAGTGATGAAAAACATAATCACAGCGTTTTGTTTAACCGGGTGCGGGATGTTACCGCAGAGATCTGGTCGGGCCGCCGTCTGGGCCAGGACGCGGCTCCGCAAAAACTCGGTGTGGACAAAGCGCTGCCCTGGGAGGACCTGGACGATCAGCTCTATCAGCTGCTCAATGGGCTGGATGTGGTTTACTTTGCGCAGGGCGATGATGACGTTGCCGACAGCAAAGTGTTTGCTGCTCTCAATAAACTGCGTCAGGGGAGTCGCCAGAATCTTCGTGCGCCAGCTACACTGACCGACTGGCGTCCTCTGGTGCATGAAATGCGTCTGTTCAAAGATGACGAAGAGATAGCGATCCTGCGCCAGACCGGGAAAATCAGTGCGCTGGCCCATCAGCGTGCGATGGAAGTCTGCCGCCCCGGAATGTACGAATATCAGCTGGAAGGTGAGATCCATCATGAATTCAGCCGTCATGGTTCGCGGTTTCCTTCTTATGGCACCATCGTAGGTGGCGGGGAAAACGGCTGCATTCTGCATTACACCGAAAATGAATGTGAATTACGCGACGGTGATCTGGTTCTGATTGATGCCGGTTGTGAGCTTTACGGCTATGCCGGCGACATTACGCGCACTTTTCCTGTGAACGGGCGCTTTACTCCGGCACAGCGTGAAATCTATGACATCGTGCTGGAGTCACTGGAAAAAGCATTATCCCTCTACCGTCCCGGTGTCAGTATCCGTGAGGTGAATGACGCAGTGGTCCGTATTATGGTGACCGGGCTGGTACGGGTTGGGGTAATACAGGGAGACATCGAGACCCTTATCGCTGAAAATGCTCACCGTCAGTTCTATATGCATGGTCTGGGTCACTGGATGGGGCTGGATGTGCATGATGTGGGCGATTACGGGTCTCCGGCACGGGAACGTCTGCTGGAGCCAGGGATGGTATTAACCGTCGAGCCGGGGCTGTATATTGCGCCTGATGCGGATGTCCCGCCACAATACCGCGGGATCGGTATCCGTATTGAAGACGATATCCTGATCACTGAGCAAGGTCATGAAAATCTGACCGATACTGTAGTAAAAAAGGCAGATGATATTGAAGCACTGATGGCAGAAGCCAGACAGTCACGCCGCTAACAGGTGAAACAGCGCAGCATGAGCATGATTATCGCAGGGGGAGGGATGGCTGGCGCAACGCTTGCGCTGGCGGTCTCGCACCTCACGCAGGGAAAACTCCCTGTGACTCTGATTGAAGCAACCACGCCCGGCGAACGCGGGCATCCCGGTTTTGATGGCAGGGCGATTGCTCTGGCAGCGGGAACCTGCCAGCAACTTGAACAGATTGGGGTCTGGTCACATCTTGCCGGTTGTGCAACGCCGATCACCGACATCCATGTCAGTGATCGTGGTTTTCCGGGCCATGTCGGCATCCGTCATGATGAATACGGGCTGCCGGCGCTGGGCAATGTGGTCGAACTGCATGATGCCGGACAGCAGCTGTTTTCACGGCTTAAGCATGCACCCGGTGTGACCGTAATTTGTCCTGCACGGGCAGTGAGTGTCTCACGGACTGCGGAGCTGGTCACGGTTACGCTGGATAATGGCGAACAACACCAGGCGAAGTTGCTGGTGGTGGCCAATGGCTCCGGGTCTTCACTGGCGGCGGGATGTGGAGTGCGCTGGCAGCAGGAGGATTATCAGCAGATTGCTGTGATCGCCAATGTCAGAACCAGCGAATTGCCCGCCGGAAGAGCCTATGAGCGGTTTACGCCTCACGGCCCGCTGGCACTGTTACCGATGTCCGGTGATCGCTACTCTCTGGTCTGGTGTCATCCGGCAGAGATGCGCGCACAGGTGGAGGCCTGGAGTGAACAGCAATTCCAGGATGAACTGCAAAAGGCATTTGGCTGGCGGCAGGGGCGTTTTATACGCTGCGGTAAACGTGACTATTATCCGCTGGTATTGCAGCAGGCGCAGGAGGTCACCCGCCATCGTCTGGTCGTTGCCGGAAATGCGGCCCAGACCCTGCATCCTATTGCGGGGCAGGGATTTAATCTCGGCTTGCGGGACGTGATGACACTGGCCGAAACGGTCGCCCGGGCCAGTGCCGCCGGGGAGGATATCGGTGATTATGCGACGCTGCAGCGCTATCGGGAGCGGCGTGAACCCGACCGGCAGAAAACCATCGCTATCACCGATGGTCTGGTACGGCTTTTTTCTAACCGGAATCTGCCATTAGTTGCGGGTCGTAATATTGGCTTAACTGTCATGGATAAAATGCCGTGGCTTAAACATCAGCTGGCCGGGCGTACCCTGGGCTGGGTGAAACGTTAATGAGAGAGTACTGATGCAGAGCTTTGATGTTGTCATCGCCGGTGGCGGAATGGTTGGTCTGGCGGTTGCCTGCGGTTTGGAAGGCAGTGGCCTGAAAGTTGCGGTACTGGAAAAGTCCCCGCATACCCCGCCGGATCTGCAGGCAGCCCCGTCGGTTCGTGTATCGGCGATTAATCGTGCCAGCGAACGTCTGCTCAGCCACCTCGGTGTCTGGCAGGATATTCTGGCGATGCGCGCCAGTGCTTATCACGGTATGGAAGTCTGGGAAAAAGACAGTTTTGGTCATATCCGCTTTGACGATCAGCATCAGGGGATGACCAGTCTGGGCTATATTGTTGAAAATCAGGTACTGCGCGAAGCCTTATGGCAGTGGGCCAGCCGCTGCAGTGATGTGACACTGATTGCTCCGGCACAGCTTCAACAGGTTGCTTTTGGTGATAACGAAGCTTTCGTCACCCTGGAAGACGGCTCTATGCTGACGGCACGGTTGCTGGTCGCGGCGGACGGGGCGGATTCCTGGCTGCGAAAAAAAGCGGATATTCCGCTGATGTTCAGGGATTACCAGCACCACGCTCTGGTGGCCAATATCCGTACGGAGCAGCCTCATGATGCTGTCGCACGACAGATTTTTTATGGTGAAGGCATTCTGGCTTTTCTGCCGCTTTCTGACCCGCATCTGAGTTCCATTGTCTGGTCCTGCGAACCGCAACAGGCTGAGCGACTGAGCGGGATGTCTGAAGACCAGTTTAATCAGCAACTGTCTGTCGCTTTTGATATGAAACTCGGGTTATGCCGTGCTGAAAGTGAACGTAAAACCTTCCCGCTGATGGCCCGTTATGCCCGGCAGTTTGCTGCACACCGGCTGGCGCTGGTCGGCGATGCTGCCCATACTATCCATCCGCTGGCAGGGCAGGGGGTGAACCTCGGCTTTATGGATGCTGCAGAGCTTATCGGTGAAATCCGTCGCCTGCAGCAGCAGGGGAAAGATATTGGTCAGTATCTCTACCTTCGTCGTTATGAGCGCAGTCGCAAGCACAGTGCGGCGATGATGCTGGCTTCGATGCAGGGCTTTCGTGAACTGTTTGCCGGCAGCAACCCCGCGCTCAAATTAATGCGCGATATCGGGCTGAAAATGGCTGATACCTTACCGGGGGTTAAGCCAAAATTGCTGCAGCAGGCAATGGGCCTGCATGACTTACCGGAGTGGTTAAAAAACAGCTAAACAGGCTGTCATGGCCCGCCGCCAGGCGGGCCTGAGCGCAACCCTTCCTTCCGGCCCCCTCTTTAAATGTCTGTCCTGCGCGAAAATCAGCTAAACAGCGGGCTTTCTGCCACAGTGATCGGATGGACGCGTATTACGCCGGTTATGGCTGTCGCGTTCGGGCAAGGACTCTGTTTATACTGGCTTTCTGACACTGGTCCTGACGTGGCCAGCAGCCTTGCAGTGAATTGACGGAGATAACGTTATGCCTTTATCAGAACCCTCAGTGCCTGACCGGCACAGGGCGTTAATTGTCGTAGATGTACAGAATTGTTTTGTGACCGGCGGGAGTCTGGCGGTTCCCGGCGGCGAAACGATCATTCCGCGGGTCAACCAGCTGGCCCGGTGTTTCAGTAACGTTGTTCTGACCCAGGACTGGCATCCTCATAACCATCTGTCGTTTGCCGAAAATCATCCCGGTAAACAGCCCGGCGATATCATCGAAACCCGTTACGGTCCTCAGCATCTGTGGCCGGTGCATGCGGTATGGGAAAGTGAAGGAGCAAAGCTCCATAGCCAGCTGGACATTCCGCACGCACAACTGATTATCCGCAAAGGTTGCCATCAGGATATCGACAGTTACTCAGCCTTTACCGAAGCCGACCGGCAGACAACGACCGGACTGGCCGCCTGGCTGCAGGCCCGTGAGATCAGTCACGTTTATATTGTTGGTCTGGCGACCGACTTCTGTGTGGCAATGACCGCCATTGATGCACGGCTGGCAGGGTTCACTACCACGGTTATCGAAGATGCCTGCAAGGGGATTAATTTTCAGGGCTCCCTGGCTGCCGCAAAGGCCGATATGCTGGACCATGGCGTCATACTGACGGATTCGTCTGAACTACTGGCCGCAGCCTTATAAACGGCAGTCTTTATTTACTTGTCCAATGATCTGCATAAAGCGGAAGTATATTTACCGCCCGGAAGCCGATATAAAAGTGGCAGTCCGGTGATTATCCTGACTCATTACAGGAAGAAAGAGGGAGCAGAATGACGGTTCATGTACGCGAGGTTCAGGCTGAGGATCACGAAGCCTGGATGACACTGTGGAAGCAATATCTGGCATTCGCCGGAAGTGACCTTGATATGTCGGTGACGTTATCGACCTGGAAAAGAGCTCTGTCGTCAGACTCGCCCCTGATGTGCAGGGTGGCGGAGACAGATAAAAAGATTATCGGGTTCGCTATCTTTGTTTTGCATGAAGGGGCCTGGTATACGCAGCCCTTGTGTTATCTGGAAGATCTCTTTGTGGACGATACCATGCGGGGGCTGGGTGCGGGTAAAGCGCTGATCGAAGCTATCCGTGACGAAGCGAAAGAGAAATCCTGGGCGAAAGTTTACTGGATAACCCGTGGGTCGAATCCGGCGAGAAAGCTCTACGACAGGCTGGCTAATCTGGAAGATTTTGTTCGTTACAGTATCAGGCCGTGAACTGCACATTGCAAAGCGGCGTGCTGACCAGGGCCGTTTTCTGACAGAAGCACTCCGGACAGTTAACTGTCCGGCCTGTGACGCCCTTGCTCCTCTGGTCAGGCTAAGCCCTTATAAAGGGAAAGTGAGGGCTCATTGATAGCCGAAGTACCGTTTTAAAATATTTTCTGCGCTTCACCGCAGCTTATTCCCTGCGATTAAGCGCCCTGCCGGTCAGGTGCCAGGCTATAGGTCGCGCTGCACCACTTTAGAACGTCATTTGATTTATTCTAATTTGACGACTCTCTTTGCCATACTTTTTCTAATCCGTAAGAGAAATGCAGTCATTAATTTGTCACCCGTATTCGCCGGTAAGTTACCTTTAAATTCTGCCCGAAGGAGCAGTTACCGGTGAAATGTTCATATTTCCGCCTGTTAACTGGTGTTTTTTACTGCAGTCCGCTATGCACCATCAGGGTGCGTGGCGGTTTTTTGCCATTATTTTGCTTATGGTGAAGTGCCGCATTCAATGGTAAGTTTTTGGCAGGGTAACGTTTGCGCCCGGGTTTTTAAGCCTTAAAGGCGTAAACCACCACCGGTAAACCTCTCACTTTTCGACAGGACGACGGTTATGACTCAGCACACCCCCTTATATGAACAGCATCAGGCTTGTGGTGCCAGGATGGTTGATTTCCATGGCTGGATGATGCCCCTGCATTATGGCTCGCAGATTGATGAACATCTGGCGGTGCGGAATGATGCCGGAATGTTTGATGTCTCTCATATGACCATTGTGGACCTGCACGGTGCACGTACCCGCGAGTTTCTTCGCTATCTGCTGGCCAATGATGTCGCACGACTGACACAGCCCGGAAAAGCACTCTATACCGCCATGCTGAATGCCTCCGGCGGGGTGATTGATGATTTGATTGTTTACTTTATGACAGAGGATCACTTCCGGCTGGTTGTCAATTCCGCGACCCGCGAAAAAGATCTTGCCTGGATAAGCTCCCATGCAACGCCTTTTGGTGTCACCTTGCAGGAACGCAGTGAACTGGCATTACTTGCCATTCAGGGCCCCCATGCTCAGCAGAAAGTACAAAGCCTGCTGACAGAGCGCCAGCGGCAGGACGCGAGAGGGCTGGCACCGTTCTTCGGTGTGCAGAGCGGAGAGTTATTTATTGCCACCACCGGTTATACCGGTGAGTCAGGTTACGAGATAGCGCTGCCGGCGGAGCAGGCACCTGCCCTGTGGCAGCGTTTACGGGAGGCCGGTGTCAGCCCTGCCGGGCTGGGTGCCCGTGACACGCTGAGGCTGGAAGCCGGGATGAATCTCTACGGACAGGAAATGGATGAGGGCGTGTCGCCGCTGGCTGCCAATATGGGCTGGACCATTGTCTGGCAGCCGGAAGAGCGACAGTTTATCGGCCGTGAAGCCCTGGAAGCTCAGCGTCAGCAGGGCACCGAAAAGCTGGTGGGTCTGGTGCTGAAAGAAAAAGGCGTTCTGCGTAACGCACAACCGGTGCTGTTTACGGATACCGAAGGGGTCCGGCAGCAGGGCATTATTACCAGCGGTTCGTTTTCACCGACCCTGGGCGTCAGCATTGCCCTTGCCCGGGTGCCGGCTTCCATCGGCGACAGTGCCGTGGTACAGATAAGACAGCGCGAAATGCCGGTCACCGTCTGCAAACCGGTGTTCGTTCGTGCTGGTAAACCTTTAGTATAACAATAATTTCAGGAGATAACCCGAATGAGCAATGTTCCGGCTGAATTAAAATACCGTGAGAGTCATGAATGGGTGCGTCAGGAAGCTGACGGCAGCGTTACTGTCGGGATCACCGAACATGCGCAGGAATTGCTGGGCGATATGGTGTTTATTGACCTGCCGGATGTCGGCGCTCAGGTCACCCGGGGAGAAGATTGTGCGGTAGCGGAGTCCGTGAAGGCCGCTTCTGATATTTATGCACCGCTCAGCGGTGAAGTGATTGCGGTCAATGATGCGCTGGGTGAGCACCCGGAGCTGGTGAACAGCGCGCCGTATGCGGGTGGCTGGCTGTTTAAACTGAAACCTGCCGGCGACAGCCAGCAGGGACTGCTGGATGCGGATGCCTATCTCGCATCTATCGGCGAATAAACGCCCTCCCGTTACCGGCAGAAGGCTGCCGGTATCCTCTGCCAGAGCAGGAACTCTGTGTCCTGCTGTTTATCTTCAAGCCTGATTCAGGATGCAAAGCGAATGACCCGGACTCTCAGCCAGCTCGAAAATCAGAATGAATTTATTGCCCGCCATATCGGGCCTTCACCACAGCAGCAGGAAAAAATGCTGCAAACTATCGGTGCCGGTTCTCTGCCGTCGCTGATCGACGCGATAGTGCCACAGGATATCCGTCTGCCTGAACTGCCGGCAGTCGGTGAGGCCATTACGGAACAGCAGGCGCTGGCAGAGCTGAAGGCGATAGCCGGGCGTAATAAACGCTTTAAATCCTGGATTGGCATGGGCTATAGCGCGGTGATCACCCCGCCGGTTATTCTGCGTAATCTGCTGGAAAATCCGGGCTGGTATACCGCTTACACCCCTTATCAGCCGGAAGTTTCACAGGGGCGTCTGGAAGCGTTACTTAATTTTCAGCAGGTCACCCTCGATCTGACCGGGATGGATATCGCCTCGGCATCCTTACTGGACGAAGCCACGGCAGCGGCTGAAGCGATGGCGATGGCGAAACGGGTCAGTAAGCTTAAAAATGCCAATAAGTTTTTTGTGGCTGATGATGTGCATCCGCAGACCCTTGACGTAGTGCGCACACGCGCCGAAACCTTCGGGTTTGAACTGATTATCGATGCGGCAGAGAAGGCGGTGGATCATCAGGACCTGTTTGGTGTGCTGCTGCAATATTGCGGCACCCGCGGACATCTGCATGACTACCGGGATCTTATTGCTACGCTCAGGGAGCGTAAAGTCATTGTCAGCATGGCCGCCGATTTTATGGCGCTGGTGCTGCTAGCCTCACCGGGTGAGCAGGGGGCCGACATCGTGTTTGGTTCTTCCCAGCGCTTCGGCGTGCCGATGGGCTACGGCGGGCCGCACGCAGCTTTCTTTGCCAGCCGTGATGAACATAAACGCGCCATGCCTGGCCGTATTATCGGGGTATCCCGGGATGTCAGCGGCAACCAGGCACTGCGTATGGCAATGCAGACACGCGAACAGCATATCCGCCGCGAAAAGGCCAACTCCAATATCTGTACCTCGCAGGTATTACTGGCCAATATTGCCGGTATGTATGCGGTCTATCATGGTCCGCAGGGGCTTAAAAAAATTGCCGAACGTATCCATCGCCTGACCGATATTCTGGCTGCAGCCCTGCAGCAGCAGGGGCTCAGCGTACGTAACCGTCACTGGTTCGATACGCTGATGGTGGAGGTCAAAGATAAAGCCGCAGTCCTGAAGCGGGCAGCCGATCATCAGGTGAATCTGCGGACCGATTTACCGCAAGCCGTCGGTATTACCCTGGATGAAACGACCGGTCGGGAGGATCTGCAGGTATTACTGACGATCCTGACCGGCAATGATGCACCGATCGATTTTGACGCGCTGGATGCTCAGGCAGCGACAGAAAGTGCCTCTGTACCGGCGGCATTATATCGTACGGAAGCCATTCTGACCCACCCGGTGTTCAACCGTTATCATAGCGAAACAGAAATGATGCGTTATATGCACCGGCTGGAGAGCAAGGATCTGGCTCTGAATCAGGCGATGATCCCCCTGGGCTCCTGTACCATGAAGCTGAACGCGGTCGCCGAGATGTTACCGGTTACCTGGCCGGAATTTTCAGAGCTGCACCCGTTTTGTCCGACCTCACAGGCAGAGGGATACCTGGAAATGATAGCGACGCTATCCCGCTGGCTGGTCCGCCTGACAGGCTACGATGCCCTGTGTATGCAGCCGAATTCCGGCGCGCAGGGGGAATATGCCGGTTTGCTGGCGATCCGCCGTTACCATGAAAGCCGCCAACAGCCGGAACGGAATATCTGCCTGATCCCGGCCTCGGCCCACGGGACTAACCCGGCGTCTGCACAGATGGCAGGCATGTCGGTGGTCGTGGTCGCCTGTGACAAACAGGGCAATATTGACCTGAATGATTTGCGTGTTAAAGCGGAGCAGGCAGGGGAGCAGCTTTCCTGCATTATGGTGACTTATCCTTCCACCCACGGGGTGTATGAATCGACGATCCGTGAAGTGTGCAACATCGTCCATCAGTTCGGGGGACAGGTGTATCTGGATGGCGCAAATATGAATGCCCAGGTCGGGCTGACTTCACCCGGCTTTATCGGTGCGGATGTCTCGCACCTCAATCTGCACAAAACCTTCTGTATTCCGCACGGCGGCGGCGGGCCGGGGATGGGGCCGATCGGTGTTAAAGCGCATCTGGCACCGTTCGTGCCCGGGCACAGTATTGTCCGGGTGGCAGACGTACTGACCCGTGAAGGGGCGGTATCTGCAGCACCTTTTGGCAGTGCGTCTATTCTGCCTATCAGCTGGATGTATATCCGTATGATGGGGAGCGAAGGCCTGCGGCAAGCCAGCTCTGTGGCTATCCTGAATGCTAACTATATTGCCCGCCGTCTGGGAGAGGCTTATAACATTCTCTATACCGGTGAACAGGGGCATGTGGCGCACGAATGTATTCTTGATATTCGTCCGCTGAAAGAAAAGAGTGGTATCAGCGAAATGGATATTGCTAAGCGACTGATTGATTACGGGTTCCATGCACCTACCATGTCTTTCCCGGTGGCAGGAACGCTGATGGTGGAGCCTACCGAATCAGAAAGTCTGCATGAGCTGGACCGCTTTATTGAGGCGATGCTGGCTATCCGCGCAGAGATAGAGAAAGTTATCTGTGGCGAATGGCCTGCGGAGGATAACCCACTGGTCAATGCGCCGCATACCCAGCAGGAACTGGCCGGTGAATGGTCGCATTGTTATTCCCGTGAACTGGCGGTGTTCCCGGCGGGCAGTGACAATAAATACTGGCCGACAGTGAAACGTCTGGATGATGTTTACGGGGATCGTCATCTGTTCTGTTCCTGCGTTCCTGTCAGCGATTATCAGTAATATGCTCAGCACGGCTGTCCTTCGGGACAGCCGTTGTTTTACGATGAATCTGATCTGTTTGTTACCCGGGAATAGCAATGACTCCGTTTATTACCCCCCGCTTATCCGGCCGTCAGCTGAAGGCAGATGACTGGCCGTTTTTCCTGCAACTGTACCGCGACCGGCAGGTCATGCGATTTATCAGCGACCCGCTGAGTGAAGAAAGTATCCGTGAGAAATTTAACAGCCGTCTGCCGCTGTGGCAGCGCAGCAGCGATCACTGGCTGTGTCTGTTGCTGAGTGAACGCGACAGCGGAACTCCTGTCGGCCTGACCGGATTTTGCCTGAAAGAAGATACCGGTGAGGCAGGTTTTATTTTTTCCCCGCAGGCACAGGGCAAAGGCTATGCTGCCGAATCGCTGAACATTTTGGCTGAGCGCTTTTTCAGCGAAGGCTACGGACTCCGTTTGTGCTGTCAGGTCACCGAAGGTAATGAGGCCTGTCAACGGCTGATGCAGCGCTGTGGTTTTCGCCTGACAGAACGGCAGTCACAGAGTTTTTATCTGGCAGGACAATGGCATGATGATCTGCATTTTGTCCGGTACGGCAACGACGTGGTGCCGTGAATGCCGGGTAATCACTGACCACACCGGCCCCGGGGTTTTTCGCTGCCGGTGGACATAGGCATTCACAAAAAAATTCAGCTTACACCTGTACACTGAAAATATTCTTCGCTACGCTACCTGTGCACTATCGGAAACAACGTACTGAAATCAGGAAGCCTGCATGACACAACATCGTTTATTTCCGAAGGGATATTCTCTGGCCGAAGAGGTGGCTAACAGCATCAGCCACGGACTGGGATGCCTGTTCGGAGTTGTCGGACTTGTACTGTTACTGACCCGGGCCATTGAACACAATGCGGGGGCAATAACCCTTATCAGTTATACCCTGTACGGCAGCAGTATGATCCTGCTGTTTCTGGCCTCAACCCTGTATCACGCTATTCCTTCGCCGAAAGCCAAGCCGTGGCTGAAAAAATTCGACCATTGTGCGATCTATCTGCTGATCGCCGGGACTTACACCCCTTTCTTACTGGTCGGACTGAAATCACCGCTGGCGCATACGTTAATGGTGGTGATCTGGGCCTTAGCCCTGGCGGGAATTATTTTTAAACTGACGATAGCGCATCGTTTTAAGATCCTGTCGCTGGTCACGTATCTGCTGATGGGCTGGCTGTCACTGATTGTGGTGTATCAGCTGGCGACCCGGCTTTCATCCGCCAGTGTCTGGCTGCTGGCGATCGGCGGCATTGTCTATTCGCTGGGGGTGATATTCTACGTATCGCGGCGCATCCCTTATAATCATGCGATCTGGCATGGTTTTGTGCTCGGGGGCTCTGTCTGTCACTTCTGCGCTATCTACTTCTATGTTCGTTAAGCTGCCGTGCGGAGCCGTGAAGGCTCCGTTATCGGCGTTAAAGTCGCTGGCCCGTCCGGCCAGCGTGGTTGTCTGCCGGGCCCGGTGAATACGTTTAACGGGCCACCGGCAGATTACTCTTCTTCGCTGAGGGAATAAGGCAGGGGTTGTACCGTTAATACTGCGCCTTCGTCGCCTTCAGGACGCAATACACTTTCTGCTTCCAGGTCATTATTCAGCACAGCCTGTACGGACACCCGGCCATCATTCAGCTTCACGGCGGCCAGCACAGTGCCGGTTTTACGCCACCGGTCTCCCATCTGTAATTCCAGCGCTCCGCCGGTGGCCGGCAGTTGTTCTGCCGTGCCCAGCAGCCAGTACAATGCACGTTTGTTGGCTCCGCGGTACTTCGCCCGGGCAACCATCTCCTGACCGGTATAACAGCCCTTTTTAAAGCTGATCGCCTGTAATGCCTGCAGGTTAGTGGCTTGCGGGATAAACTCACCGCTGGTGGCCGTATCGATCACCGGCTGGCCGGCGGCAATGTCCAGCGCCAGCCACTGCTGACTGTCGCCGGTCTGCGCATGGCTTATTGCTGAGCGAAGGGCGGCGGTCTGTTCCTTTCCGGCAATCAGAATAAAGCGTTCCGCCGGACAGTCCTGCCATAGCAGCAGTTGATCTTCTGCCAGAACCCGGGGCTGGTTGTGATCCGGTAACTCACTGAAATGAGCCGCGAGAGCTTCGCGGGCACCTTGTCCGGCAATGCCGGTCAGCTGACGGGTGTCGTCGTCACTCAGCGTCACTTTGGCAAATACCGCATATTTTTTCAGCGCGGCCAGTTGGGCATCACGGATCTGACGGCGCAGGATATAGCCGTAATCTTCCGTATCATGGAACAGACGCAGACTGCTCCACATTTTTCCTTTGGCATCACAATGGGCGGCCAGCCGGTGGTCATTTTCCGGCAGGGCGGCAACATCCAGCGTCAGTTGCCCCTGCAGATAGCTGGTACTGTCCGGGCCGCGGGCAGTGACCAGTGCCCAGTCATCAAGGGCGACGATAGTCAGAGGCAGTGTCTCTGCGGCTGCCGGTTGAGAGAGAGTATTTTCTGGCATAGGGCATCCTGTGGCTTAAGTGGGCATCAGCACGGGGCTGAGCCGGGTTAGCAGTCGTATTCAGGGCATTATTCACCAAAGGCCGACCGCTGAAAAGGGCGAAACCACACGGTAAATGCGTTATACGGCGGGAGCCTGCCGGCAAATGATCACCTGAACAGCAATTTCAGGCCGGTGAAGGCCAGCAGACCGGCACTGCATCGGTCAATCAGGGTACGGTAACGCAGATAAGCATGACGCGGCCGGCGGGCAGAGAGCATGTAACTAGACCCGTTCTAGTTCCATGTGTTTTTTGAAATTTCGGCTCAATAATGGAGGTGTCGATATTACCCCTGCATCATATTATTCAGTGATTCATGTCCGTAAAATTTACCAGAGCGATACAGAGGGGCTGACCTCAGTATCGCTCTTAATATGGTCTTATGTTAACTATTTATTTTAGTTGGGTTTGCTTGTTTTTGTCCAGTTGTAGAATGGGTATTCAATACACAATGAAATAATTATTGATAGAATAATTATGACTAAAAATGTCAAGGTAGACATTTTTATTATATCTGAGTTATTTTTTATTAAATGGAACCCAATAAACCAACATATCCCATGCATTAAATAAATGCTGTAACTAACCACGCCAATCCGGCGTAACCCTTTTACTTCAAGCAATCCAAAAATAGATTTTCCATTTAGTATATTATAAAAAAACACAAAGGCGACCATGGCTGTAGGTATTCCGTAGGTACTTCCAGAAATAATAATAGCAATGGAAAGTAAAATTGTTAGTGATATTGTCGGTTTTGATGTTAAATATAGTGCTAATTTTTTCGACTTTATGAATCTGCAAATGTATCCACAGGAAAAGCAAAAAATGTATTTAAATATATTTGATAGATCAGTGTCATGCATATATTTTTTTATTGTACAATATGCGATTACGCATAGGCCTGCTAGCGCTACACTAGCAATTAACCGCCTTTCTTTTTTTAGAGTTAACGATATGAAAGGTAAGGACACGTATAGTAACCACTCCCAGTGAAGCGTCCATGTAACCCCGGCGTTTATTAAATTACTATTAGGGAATTCGAATAATTCGGGTCTTTTGTTTAATAAACCGCCATCAAGCCAATACGCTATATTTAAAGTATTGAAGGTTTCTTTATTACCCAAAGCGTAGGAAGTAAATATACATATGATAGAGCTAGCCAGGCAAACCGGTACTATTCTGAATATTCTTTTTTTATAAAATATAATCCATTTGGTTATGCTTTGTTTTTCAATTGATGAGAAAAGGTAGCCAGATATAATAAAAAAACATATACAGCAAGTGGTCCAATAAAACGGAATATATTGTGTCCATTTACATCCCAATTGCCATTTCTCCATAAGAAATAGTTGAACATGTAGTGATGGAAAACTACCATTAATGCAAGCATCCCCCTTAATGAGTCAATGTTGTTGAGTTCTCGCGAGTCAACCTTATCAATGAATCCCATCCTCTTACTACTTAGCGTTAATATGATAAAAAATGATACAAGAAGAAAATATAAAATCATGAAGAATTGATTATGCACTTTTTCGCACCGATTTAACCAAAAAGATGTGCGTAGTGTATCTAATGACCCATAGGGAGTACATAAAAATAACGTGAAATGAAGCGACTATTAGCTGGCTTTGCTTTTGCACATATTCCCTTCAAAAATTTCATTGTGTGTGATATAGATGTCAGACCTTTATAATCACACTGTTTCGCTTGCTGTCAAATCAGATGCTCATTTTATCAAGTGCCAGTTTAAGGGCTTTGTTGCGGAACTCAGGCGTATACTGTTTGCGAGACTTTTTGGTCGTGGATACGGATTTTGTCATGTGAGTTACACCGGATCAAGGGGGGCTCACTTAGTCGCGTGTCCACGAATGCTGATAAGATCAGTTATGGATAATCTGCGGGATGGTGTGATATAGAAAAACTGTATCCCAACATAGCAGTGATGATCCCTTTAGGTAAATATGTATATGTAACGTTTGACGGAGGGTAGTACAATTTCATTGGTTACTTTTTCTGCCAGAATGAGTCAATTCCTCAAGCTCCGGTAATTAACTATATCAATCTGCCGAATGCTTATTCCATATTTCTCTAAATACAGGGTAAAAAAACACGGTAGCCTGACAAGTTTAGTATCGTAGCGGGGCTTTGATATGTGAATATCTTGAAAATCGCGTACATTTCAGCGGTCAGACTAACACGTATTTAATAGGAGAATAAGCATGAAGTACTTATACTCAGTCAGTGAAAACCTGGGTCTGACGTCACAGGCATTCCTTAAATCCGGGACAGTATTAGCCCGTACGCAGCGACAGGCCCGGGCAGGAAATTTCAGTATTCCTGAATAATTGCGTGCCCGCCCGTGTTT
>ERZ794936.526-NODE-526-length-17795-cov-32.815333_pt1 | contig 17795 bp, 11 predicted proteins | sample MGYA00511083_ERZ794936 | MGnify/ENA primary metagenome ERZ794936 (study PRJEB30137, sample SAMN04331409) | food metagenome | isolation source: Y2 must sample point D1 replicate A | place: Australia: South Australia | collected 2014 ... | reverse complement strand
ATGAACAATGGCATGAACAATGGCATGAACAATGGCATGAACAATGGCATGAACATGGGCATGAATCCTGCAATGGGAGGCCAAATGAACTTGCCCCCTGGCAGAAAACTTGCTCGGCCAAGAAGAAGAGGATAAATATGCTCACGGGTTTGTAGTTTGTGTGTACTGTTTTTTTATAGATAAATTGAAATTCGTAAGATGTGTCATTAATTGGGGGCAGGCCGTGTTTAGTTGTTTTGTTTTAGCAGTATTCTTTTTTGAGATCACATGACGCACACACACACACACAAAAAATTTTAAGGTTACCTGTTTTTTGAAAGCTTTAAACCTTGAGCATTGTTCCAATTTTTACCCGCTGTTAAAATCCTGTTTTTTGGAGTCCTGGTGACTTGATTTGGCATCATTCTCGTACATTTTAAGCACACTGTAGGTCAATTTAGTTATCAAAGCAGAAGCCAAAATCAAAAGCAAAACATCTTACTTTGAGCAGAAAAACAGCAAAACAGATTCTGAATCAACATTACAACGCTCAAACACCATTCCCATAAGATGTTTACAAAAAGCAAATTTTCAAATTTTCACATTCCATCTTTTTGCTTTGGAGCACTGATAGCTTTGTTATTTCATGATATTTTGTCTATATTTCGATTTTTCTTAGCAGAGTCACTTATATTATGCATCAATCTATCCAAATACATATTTGTTATTATTTGTTTACGATTTCTATGGCACTTTTATCATTCAGAACTAGCACTTGATAAAACTATTGCGCATGCTACAAGCATTCCACCAAAAACACAAACCGCTGTTCCCCCAACCAACTCTGCTAACAATTCTGCACTTGAAAGAAACGTGCCTACTACAAGAAAGGCAAAATCGCGTCCAAAACCACCATTGATGGACTGGATCGATAAGCTTCCTGATGAACAAAACAATTTACATGCTAAAACAGCTGATAAAGTGACTGATGAGTATGCCGAAGTGATATTCCCTACAGGCAATAGTACATCTTCTTTGAATCCTTTCCAACCCCAACAAAACAGATTGAACAATAAAAACAAGGAAAAGGGAGCCTACACTATTTTTGTTGAAAAGACAAATCATCGCTGATGATCTTGCAAACAAGTCGTTTTAACTGGTACAGTTTGTCTTGATGTTTTTTTTTTTGAGGTGTACACACAATGCATTAATTATACATACATATATTCTATAATCCAAAATTACAAAAAAAAAAATTAAGATGAAAGGCTAAATAATAATACTAAAAAAAAAAAAACGATTCTTTTCTTTTTTAATTAATTCAAATATTTTTTTTCAAAATTAGTTGTTTTCTGGGATTTCAAAAACAATGTTTTTACCGGTCAATTTACCGTAAACAGATTGGAAAGAGTCCAATTTGTAATCGATAGAAGCCAAATCTTTGGAGTTCAACAAAACTTTTTGGATTTTGTTACCACCAACCATGTATTTAACTCTTTTACCAACAATTTCAGTTGGGAAAACCAAATCTTCCAAGATTTTGTCGTGAACAGCAGTCAAAGTTCTAGATCTTGGTCTTTTTTGCAAAGTTCTAGATTTTCTAGCTGGTTTTGGTAAGATTCTTCTTTCAGCCAAGAAAATAACGTGTTGGTCTGGCAATTTTTTTTCCAATTCTCTGGTCAATTTGACTTGGACTTTGTGGTAAGCTGGCAAAGATGGAACTGGAACAAAGATGACAATGGCTTTTTTACCACCGGAAACTTCGATTTCTCTGATGGATTTGAATTGCAATGGTCTCAAATCAGCTTTGAAGTCTGGAGAAGAGTTTTCCAAGTCGACAAAAGCTTGAGCGACTTGCAATTCCAATTCAGTTGGAGCTTGGGATAGGATTTTAGCTTGAGCAGACATTTCTAAAGTACTGGTAGGTGTTCTTGGTGATATTGAATCCTTGTTGGGCCTGGTTTTTTTAACATATCTTCTTATAAATTAATACAGAGAAATAATGTAGTAGGGGGTACGTTGAAAAAACGTTTGATGAATTCACAAGATCAACACAGGAGAAGTTTAACACGCATCGCCCACATGATGAGAAAAGTGAGCGCTCTGAAAACAAGACACATGATGAATAATGATTTGATAATTAAAACCAGAAATAAGCAAACCATGAAGAAATTAAACCATTGCAAGTTTCCAAACCATCGCCTTTTATGTGATTATTTTATGAACAAACTGAAGAAATATTTCTCGACTTTGGAAAAAAAAAATTAGTTGTAGAGAAAAGTAAAAAGAAACCTTTCCCAGTGATATTTCAGGTACACTATTTGTGTTTTACTTGATTAGGAAGTATATTTTTTTTGTAGCAGAAAAAAACGTCAGCTGGAAAACATATTCAGCAAGTAAAAAAACAAAATGATGCCTAGAATATGTATATAATGTATGGGTGTAGCACAAAAGCTATAAAAATGTCACATATAATTCATATTAAAATAAAAAATAATAAGAATGAAAAATAATTAACCATTTGTAGCACCATGGGATTACAAATTGGCTTCAACAACGGATATGTGTCTTACACAGGTGAAAAACATACAAGAAGTCAAACATTTCTGACTTTCTAGCTTCTTCGTTATTTATTTATTTATTTATTTATTTATTTATTTTTCTTATTTATTTATTTATTTATTTATTTTTCTTATTGATAAGATAAATAATAATGATATGTCGTCTTTTTCTACGTTTTTCCCCTTGCTAGTAAGAACAAAATATTACTTGTTGGTTCACACACCCCCTCAATACACATACGATCGACTGTGCTCCGTGTCACATGGGAGGAAGGACGTGAAAACAAGGAGACGGTAGGCAATTATTAATAACTATTTACTCTCCAACTATTATCAAAACATTCAAAGTCATCGTTTTTTTTGTGTTGTTTTTGAGCACTGAGATTGTATTTGTTGCAGTGTTTTCGCCTATATAACATCATTTTGTTTGATGTATTGGGTAGTTTTTTTGCTTTCTTTTTTTTTTTTAATTTTTTTTTTTGTTTCATAAATTTTCACCCAATATTTTGCTCTATCAAAATAAAGAGACAGTTAGAAAACAAAGTACTAATGGTAATAATATCATTTTTATTGGTAGTTTTTTTTGTTATGCGCATGCTCTATACGTATGTGTGTATGTATGTACGTACGTATGTATGTATGTATTTATTACACACTAATCCATTCAACTTACCTTGAAAGTCTGACTCATTTCTGGTTCATTTTTGCTTCATGAACAGCTGACTAACCAGGTTCAAGTTCTATCTCTGAACCAATAATTTTTTCAATTCTTTCCGGCGACAGTTCACTTTTAGCGATGATCGTTTTGTAAGCATGCTTTTTTTTTTTGGAATGGATGTAAGGAAGGCAGTTGATCGGAAATGATGCTATTTTCGTCTATAACGCCTTTTCTTTTATTTGAAAATATTCATAAAATAGACATACTATCTTGATAACAATATAACGTTCCTATTACTTATATATATATATATATATATGTACATATATACACATATTCTCTCTTGAATTACACATGCAACCACTATTTCAACAGAAAAGCAAACAAAGAAAACCAACTCCGAAAACAACATACCTACTCGGATACACATTCGATATAATAAACTAACCTTTTTTTGTTCTATATGCAAGGAAGAATTGTATGAAAACAGGTCCTTCAATCATTAAATTCACAGAATCCTTGACATTGTTTAAACGACTATCATTAAAAACACAGCAACACAAATTATACAGCAAAAATTTTAGTAGTAATCCTCATAACAACAAGAACAGATTACACAGCTTTCTTTGCACCAAACTAACAACACCCCAAAAAACAAACACATATAGTATAAAATACCCGATAAATATGAATCCAGCACATTTCTCCTCGGCAGCTGCTTTGCACTCTGTCTTCAAACCAAATAACATGCCAGGTGTTGGCACACCCATCGGTACACCTATTGGAACACCCATCGGAACACCTATTGGAACACCTATCGGATCACCTATTGGAACCCCAAGCGGAACCCCAGTGCATGCACCAGCATTGGTCACAGCATCTGGGTTGAGAACACAGTTGTGCAATGTAGAACATCTTGAACAACTTCACGATCCTTTGGAAAGCTCAAAAAGATTGGCTTCTTACCTGGCTGTGGACAACCATTTCTTGCCCTTAGTGGCTGCCAAATACTCCCAACAATTGGAAAATGCAAGTACAGCAAACAAAGCAGATGACACACCATTGGTCGTGGGTGTGGGTAGTGGGTCCACTGTGGTTTACTGTGCAGAAAGATTGGGGGAGATCAAAAGAACTTTCCCTGAAATCCTACACGATTTGAACTTTATCTGTATTTCCACAGGTTTCCAAAGTAAAAACTTGATTATTGAAAACGGATTAAGATTGGGATTGATTGATAATTACGATAAATTGGATATGGCCTTTGATGGGGCAGACGAATGTGATGAAAACTTGAACTGTATCAAAGGTGGTGGTGCTTGTCTTTTCCAAGAAAAATTGGTCAGTTTAAGCAGTGATAAATTTGTGGTGGTGGCAGATTACAGGAAAAAAGTGAAAAACTTGGGTTCCAAATGGAGCATACCTATTGAAGTAATTCCAAACTCTTATAAATACGTCGAAAATCAATTGGCCAAAATTGAAGGTTTCCAGAAATCCCAATTGAGACAAGGTGGACAGTTCAAAGCAGGACCTGTGGTTACAGATAACTGCAACTGTATTTTAGATGTGAATTTCGGCCAGATCGCCAACCCTGCAGAATTGCATTCGAAATTGATTCAAATCGTTGGGATTGTGGAAACAGGGTTGTTTCCTAACAAAAACTGCATTGCCGCATATTTTGGGAACTCAAATGGGACAGTTGATTCAATTGTTTTGTGATTTCGTAATTATTTTTTTTTTGGTACATCATTGTCGATTAGTATTACCGTTATTAATTACAATTTACTCGATAAATATCCATTACATATAATCTCTACACTCAAACATATTTTTTTTTTTTACTCTTCTGTTTGAAAAAAAAATACACTAACCGCTGGTTTTCAAACTCGGTTTCGAAGTAATCCATTGCAAGCACTGTGCAACCCCATCATTTTGTTTAGGGGTAGGTTTAACTGTTTGAGTTAGGCTCAATGGTGAGGATTGTGTGCCAAAACAACACCATTGTTGTTTTGTTTTGTCAATGTTTTTTTCCAAATCCAAGTAATCAATGATTTCTTGCGGCGATAAACTTCCTTTTAGATCCTGTTTGTTGCACAATATAATGATTCTTACTTTTTCCAACTCTTTATCGCTTATCAACTCATAAAAGTTTTTTTTCGTTTCTTCCAACCTCTCTTTATCAGAACTGTCAACAACATATATCAAATCGGTTGCGCCAGGGAAATAAAATCTCCACGACACTTTGCTTCCAATGTCCCATACATTCAATTTTTTAGAGTTATATGTGATTGTTTCGCAATTGAACCCAATAGTTGGCACTGTGTGCTTCATATCTCTCATAAACTGTTCTGCTTTGTTGCCCTTTTTGCATGTCATGGCTTGCAACTTGTACAAAATCGTCGTTTTCCCTACATGGTCCAACCCAAACATAATCACCTGGTAATCATAATCGGTGGTTGACTTGCTTTTATTCCATCTATGTTTGACTTTTGATAAAAAATGGCCCATTGTTTTCTCGAAATTTTGGTTCAGGTTTGAATTTTAACGGTGTCAATTTAAAATGTTTTTTAGTGTGTTTAAAGTGTTCCCAGTGATGGCAAGTTTAACCACTTTTTTTCATCTTGCCAGGACTCAAAAGTGTGCTACTGTAAAAGTTTTGCCAAGAAGAAATTGTATGATATCAAAAATTAGGTCAAGTCTTGTTTGTGGTTTTATTCTAGAAACAGGGGAAACTATAAAGAAAAAAAAAAAAAAATGATTGTTAAGAAAAATTGCAAAAAAATTAGGCAACATTTGCAGATGAGATGTACCTGAAGACCTGTGAAAGAGAAAATGCCTAAAAAAAAAAAAAAAAAAAAAATAAAAATAAAAAAAAGACACGAAATGTAGAAAACCCACCTCAAGCTAGCCATTGGTTGAAACTTCGCATCAAAGATATTTATGCTTTATGAGATTGGGTAAAGCCTTTTGTATAGCTTGAAAAGAGGAATGATGAACCAACAAATTAAAACCACATGCTACACGCAATTAATCTTTTTTCCACTTGTGACTGCACAATTGTGCTACATCGTATAACTTTGCAAACAGAAAGAAATGAAAAATCATTGACATGTTAGCCGCTAAATTAATCGAACCTGCAACGCTTTTTATAGCAGTGCCTTGTTTGTTGTGTTTGTTCTATTACTACTCCAGCTAAACGAGTGGGTTAAAAATCTTGAGTGAGTTGAATTCATTACAAACTGAACACACCAAACATACGAGCATCTCACGTCGCAGTCGTCAAAACGTCATCGTCGGCAATTTGGGGAAAAAAAAAAAGGTTTGTAAATAGCCCATCATATTTGGGCTAAAATCTAAACGTTACAATTCGGAGCGTAAATCTTGGACGTGGTTTTTCCGGGATCAACATTTTATTTTTAGTAGTTGAAACATTTTAAAACCTAAACAAAAATATAAAAAAAAAAAGAATAAAAAAAATAAAAAAAATAAAAAAAAAACACTTTGTACAGCATCGAGCGATAAAATATCAGCCCCTGGTAAATTGTTTTTATAATGATTAAATTTTGCTGTTTTGATCAGAAATTGAATCTCGTATTAATTAAATAAGAAATTGCTCCACCAATATAAAATAAAGAGCGAAAGATAACAAAAAAAACTCACTAAATGGACTTTTCCATACCAGAGTATCTTCCGGTGGAAGCGCAACGAAGATTGCAGGAATTAGTCCAAGATTTTCAGGAAGAAAACTTGACTCAAAAGGGTTATACAAACAAAAGGGCCCAATTGATTGACAAATACACATCTTACAATGGAGGCAGAAATGAAAGTGTTTCTTCCGACCGCTATGAACCCAGAATCTCCATAGACTCCGACAACAAAAGCACCAGTACGCACAACAATGTCACTCGCAAAATTGATTCAAATCATTTGCAAGTTTATCAAACTCCAGATTCTCATTCTCTACACAAACTATCTTCTGCGTCAACCAACGGAACTCCTGTTTCTGCTCTGCAAAATACACGACACCAAGAGATCATGCCACAATCTGCATTCAACACTCCCCAAAGCAATAATGGGTTTGTAGATACAAGTACAACCCCATCTTCCAAAGTTTCTTTAGTCAAAAACAACTCCCTGAGTCAAAGAGCATCCATTAACCGTCACAACACTTCTCTTCACCATCGAAAAAAATCCTCGCAAATATCTCTACCCTTTGACCTGATAGCCAACCAATACGATCCAATGACGCCCATTCTTCCAAGGGTAGAAACTTTGACCCCGACTTTTAAAGGGGCTTCTTTGACGTACATTCTTCAGGCAAGGTCCGTTATTCAACAAAAAGAAACTGCAATCATCACTATAAATGTTAAGGGAAAGGAGAAACTACTCTCATGGTCTAAATTACATGGCAGATCAGAACGAATTGCTCAAGAGTTGACCAAAAACAAAAAAAAAATTCACAAAATGGCTAAAATCTTGTTATGGTTTGATCAAGATGATTTGCTTGAATTTGTGGTGTCTCTATTTGGCTGTTTTTCTGCCGATATGGTTGCAGTGCCTGTCAGTTTTGATACATATTCATTGAACGAAATAATTGAAATCATCAAACTAACAAATTCCAAAAACATTTTAATTTCCGATGACTGTTACAAAAATTTGGAAAATCTAACCACAAACAACGGGAAGTTGAAATTACTAAAATCTGAGTTTTTCCAAGATATAAATTTCATTAAAACTAATGACCTGGGAACGTACACAAAGGCAAAAAATATTAACAACATTCCAAACATATCCTACATCGAGTTCACAAGAACACCTTTGGGGAAACTATCTGGTGTATTGATGAAGCACAAAACTTTGGAAAACCAATTTGAGTTGTTTGCACAAGTTCTAAATTCTAGAAACCCCAAAACTAAAGTAATAAGACCGATCAAACTGTCTCCAGGTAAAACGACAGCCTCAATGGCGACACGGTACACTGTTATCAATTCTTTAGACAGCACTCGTAACACTGGACTTATTTTTGGACTATTGTTCAACATCTTTTCAGGTAACCTGATGATTCATATAAACTCAAAGTATTTGTCCATGTCCAGTGGTAATTTGGAAACTTGTGTTGACAAATACAGGGCCAATGTTTTACTCTGTGATCAATTACAATTGAAACAAGTTGTGATCAACTATTTGGACAACCCAGAACTGATGCAAAAAAAAAATAAACGGAAAATTGATTTCAGCTGTATCAAGTTCTGTTTGACAACCTGTACAACAATAGACACTGAAGTTTCCGACATGATTGTGCAAAAATGGCTAAAAAATTTAGGGTGTATCGATGCTTCTCAATGTTATTCACCAGTATTAACATTGCCAGATTTTGGTGGTTGTTTTTTGTCTTTCAGAGATCAACTTTCGATACCTCCAAAAACACTGAAAAAAGTCCATGGTCAAGTGCAATTAATCACTGATGATAACTTTAGTGCGGAATATGATGACAGTGCAGAGAGCACCGGGAACGGCAGCTTGATCAAATTCAAAAACAACACTCAAGACGATATCTATATTGAGAAAGAGCCGTTGAAGGATAATGTCATCAAGATTAGCAGCACACCAATGGTGGGTGCATCTTCTTCAGCTCAAAAGCACATCAAGTTGTCCGCTTTTGGGTTTCCCTTGGTTGACAGTTTTTTGGCCGTTGTAAACCCAGACGATGGAACTCTTGTACAAGATTCCACCGTTGGTGAACTATGGATCTCCAGCTCCAGTATGACAAACGAGTTCTATCATATGGATAAAGTGAATGACTTTGTGTTCAAAGCAAAACTGAATTACAACAAAATGTTTAGGATGCTAGAAAAATCCAATGCAATGCAGCAATCATTCCAAAAACTTAAAGCGATTATGCAGATATGCCCTTCGGAAACAAGTTTTTTAAGAACCAAATTGATTGGCTTTGTGCATAATAACAAGATTTACGTTTTATCCTTGGTGGAAGATATGGTTCTTCAAAACAAACTTATCAGATTGTCTAACGGATTGCATACCTGTGATTTGACCTCTTCAAGTGTGACTTCCACATCTTCTGATGCAGCATCTTCTCTTTCTTTATCAGCAAACTTGCACAATAGGGATCCAAGGCTGCTTAAAAAAAGAGTTGTCCAAACCCATTATTTGCAACACATTACAGAGAATATTGTCAGAACTGTGGAACATGTAAGAGAAATTAGTGCGTTTGAACTACCACAATACAAGCTAGAGCACTTTCTTGTGATATGCATTGAAAGTGATTTGGTCAAGTCTTCCTCAGAACCGTCGTCCAGCTCAGACAAAGTTTTAAACTCTTTTGTCGACAAAATTTACAAAATTTTATGGATTTTCCATAGGATTCAGCCAATGTGCATCATGGTCTTGCCTGTGGGTAGTTTACCAAAAAGATATTGTTCTTTGGAAATTGCAAACAGTACAGTGGAGAAAAAGTACTTTAGTGCACAGCTAAACGTCAAATTTGTAAAGTTTCAATTGGACAATGTCATTTTAGACTTCATCCCAAGAACGTCTTGTGAAAATGAAAGTGTTTTCAGTGAACATTTGTCTAATTATAGACACGCTTCAATAGAAGACGTGATATTGAGACAAGGTCATACACAAGCAAATTTTACCCAATTTTTTCAAACTACCAACAACAATATTGTGGAAAGCTCAGTTGACACCAGAACCCATATCTTGCTAAATAAATACAAGTCAATTATGGAGATTTTGGAGTTTAGATGTGGCCAACAAGGTAATGACTTGGCGTATAGTGATGGATACGCCACTGCTCCTCCTAAAAACAGCAACAACTACCACAAGTCCATCACCTGGAGTAGTTTCAACAATATGGTGGCTTCGTATTTGAAGAAAATTGTTGAATCCAAAACACCCTTGAAAAGTGGAGACTCGATTATCGTGGTTAGTGAAAACTCTGTGGAGTATGCTGCCATGGTCATAACAGCTTTTTATTGCGGTTTCAACATTATACCAATGCCTTCTTTCAATCAAAGCTCGCTAACCCCTCAAAAAGATACAGAATTTTTTGCAAAAGTGGTCAAAGCTTACAAAGTTAAAAGAATATTTTGTGATTTTTTGAACCAAACATATATTGAGGATAGCAACACAGTTACAGGTAAGTTCTTTAAAAAATTGAAGCATATGTTGCCCAGAGTAACAATTTTCTCAAAAGTGAAAGTTAAGTCTCAGCACAACATCAAGTTTTTCAAGTCACAAATAAAATCTAAATTGGGCACTGTGCGCGAGGCCTCGGTGGTTTTTGTAGACAAAAGTGATGATATGAGTTCAAAACTGGTTACAACAATGAGCGCTTCTACTTTACTGAACTTGTGCAAGCAATATAAAAATGTGTTGCACTTGAGTAGTGATTTTAGGTTGCTATCGGCATGCAGTCACACAGACCAAATTGGTTTTGTTAGGAGTTGTTTGTTGGGTATTTATGTTGGTACAACCACAACTCTTTATTCTGTATCAGATATCAAACACGATCCAAAAGAGTTTTTCATGGATATGAAGAATTTAACAATAAAAGATCTTTTTTTGAGCAAAGAGCTTTTCACTTTTATTTTGATGAAAGCAAAGGAAAACGTTTTGCGAGGCATCCCACATATTTTGTTACCTGTAAAGGGTCGGCCAGATCACTACTTTAATTTGAAGCTTGTGTTGAAGTATCCTCAAGCAGGATGCAACATGGGTAACCTTAACTACATCTACGAAAACAAGTTTAATCCTTTTATATCTTTGAGAAGCTATCCTCCTATTTCAATTTTCCTCGACTGTGAGAGTCTACGTGTTGGAATCATCAAAGAGGTTGACCCTCATGAAGAGCCGAATTGCATTGAAATTCATGATAGCGGAGTTCCTGTTTGTGAAGAACTTAGAATAATGAACCCTGAAAACGGACAAAACACATATATCAATGAATTAGGTGAGATATTTGTTTCTTCTAGCAAAAGTGTTGACAATTACTGTTTGATTGACCAATCGGGAAAATTGGTACGGGATAAGTTTTTGACAAAACAATTGATGACCGACGTTGGGGGGAAAACGTTTATGAGAACTGGTGATCTTGGTTTTGTCAAACCGTTTATGATTGACAACAAGCAAGTGAATATATTGTTTGTTCTAAGTGAGATCAACAACACCATTGAATCTTCTGGTTTCCACTGCGCAGTAGATTTGGAGAAAACAGTTGAGACAATTCACGCGTGTATCGAAAAGTGTCGCGTTGCTAAAATGGGTGGATACACCATAGCCCTTGTAGAATTGAGGAAAGAACTAAAAAACCAAAAGGGTAATTTGGTCCCAATCATTGCTAGCAATATTTTACAAAAACACAAGCTGATCATCAATTTGGTTTGTTTTGTAAGTCGTATAAAAGACTCGCGGTCTCAAACGATCAATGATTTTGTTAAAAACAATGAAAATTATATATATGGAGTCTATAGAAGTTTGTAATTGCATTCAAATGCTCAAATTGAGCGCTCACTTTTTACCAACCAACCGTCTTATTGTCTATTTAGCAATGGTATTTACATACTTAGTTGCACTTTGATAAAGTACGTTGCCAAAAATGGCAAACTGATAACCAAAAACGGGTATTGTAAAAGCAAGAAAAATGAAGCACAATCCATTTGAGGTGTTTCGGTAGCGTCAATCGGAGTGTAGGCGGCTGTCAAATAAATGATGGTCGTCATTGTTGGCAATGCCCAATTGATAGCTATCACAAACAAAACCATCTTGTCTGTAGTTTTGTCTAGCCATCCCGCTTTCATCATTCTTTCACACCAAAGGACACCAAAGATAGGCATTACCACTTGTCTCAAGATGACCAAAACAACTGCAGATTTCCAAAACCCAGGATACAAGGCTCTAATTTCTAGATTCCCTAGAGTGGCACCCAACAACAATAACCCAAAAGGCACTGAAGCAGCTCCCACGTAAGAAGTGAAATCCATGATAAAACTCAATGGAGGCTCTCCGTCTGGTGCATTTGGAATATGTGCATTACTTGTGGTAACAAACAACCCTCTGACCCAAGGAATAAATGCAAACACCAAACCAAGAATCACAGCAATAGAACACGGTCTTAGACAGTTTTGCATAAAGAACACAGCGTATTTCATAAAGTGAAACTTTTTCGGAAATGCTTTTACAGAATCGTCTATGTCACTTTTGTGCATACCAACGTCATTGGTTACCATTTTGGCAAGCTTGGAGGATTTGACTCTGTTTAATAGAGATTTGTTATCGTGAGCTGTGGTGAACCCTGTGTTCATGGAGTGCACGCTTTCTTGCCCAGGCTCGTGTTCTTCAGTTCCGTGTTCCTGCTGGAGAGCCTGAAGGGATAAATATCTTGCCATGGAGTCCTCCGGTACAGGGTTACCCATCGTGTCCACTCTTGAATACTGTCTGATAAGTTTGTTGTTCCCTGCTATTGAAGACGCGCCATCTTTGTTTGAGTGCACAGAGTTATTTTTATATGATTGCATGCTATCCGCCCTACTCAAAAATGAGCCAACCAAAGATCTTCTTCTAGATCTTGTTGAATTCGTGGCAGACACGTTGTCGTCTTGTGTATGAGAATGCGGATGATTTACTGTTTCTGTTGATAAATTCGTTCCATCTTCGTGATTCGTGTAAAGTTGTGGCTGGTTTGTGGAAGGTAAATTTGATGTTGAATAATAGTTTGAGTCTAACGAGGCCAAATCTGCGCTATTGGAATGATTGGATTTCATGTCAGTATTATTTCCTTCGTTCTCGTCAGTTTTCGTGTATTTGCTATTTTTCGTTCCAGCGGTATCTGAAGAAGATGTAGCTGGTAATGGTGATGGTGAAGGCTTTTCCACAGATTCTATTTCTGTTTCCTCATCTTTGTTTTTTTGTGGTAAATCATCTTTAAAATCTATCTCGACTAATTGAAATCCACCAAGGTTGAAAAGTGAAAACAAAAAAGTTGCCAAAAAAATGATAACCATTGCGGTTCCACGATCGGTCTCCTCCTGTGTGAAAATAATGTTATTGTTCATAGTTTGTAAATAAGCAATAGGCAAATCGCTAATGTTGGGGAACATACTTGCACATATTATCCCACCGTACCATTTTTTAGGACATGGCATAAAGATTCTGACTAGCCAACCAAACAGGAAGCCGGTTCCATATAGTAAAACTGAACTCAAAACAATGATACCCACATCTTTGATGAACTTGTCCTCTATGTTTGCCACAATCTTGTTAAAAGATAAACAAGGCAACAAAACCGTTAGCACAACTTGTGAGATCATTTTGATCGCTTCTCCGTTCAAAATATCAAGTTTTGCTAAAAGAAAGCCGGTACCCATAATCAAGTAGATCTTGAAAATTGGTTTAACACATGAGTATATCACTTGCCCAAGGGGCACCAGTTCTGCAGACATTTATTTTGTTTTAAGCTTGAGTTCTTGATTTTGTACTTCCAAGAGCAAAGTAATGCAAATGTTTTTTTTCAAATGAAATGATTAAATGCAACTAACAAAATGAAACAGGATTGCAACTGGAACTCAAATTATAACGTTTCAACGTGCGTGTCAGATTAGCTTGTGTTGATATTTTTTAGTCGTACTGATCCGAACTTCTCTAAAATCTTTTTTGACGAGCTTAGTATTTCTGACCTAGTCTTTTGCTTAATGCAAGTAGTATCCTGAGTTGTCATATATATATATATATATATATATATAAATCTACATAGATTAAAGATACATCAATCCAAATCTTGCAACATTGGATTTTATCATAATCTTTATCGAGGTGAACGATAGATTTGTATTTTGGTTTTTTTTTTTTTTTTTTTAGGTTCAGCGAAATCTGCTTCTTGTTCGATGGCTTTTTTTTGTTCGGCTTCCAGTTTTCCGCCGGGGAAGCGCAGAAAAGAAAAAAGTACGCCTGTAAGCGACAACGGGATTCAGTCATCCCTTTCTCCATAGGGAAACGTCATTACAATAGGGGATGGTCTGAAGTTGACACACCAAATAAAAAGAAAAAAAAAAAAAAAAATAAAAAAATGATCTGCCATTTTTTTTGGGAAGAGAGATATGAATTGACAGTTTGTCTTGGCATCGGTGTTAATACCTGTATCATATTTGCTCGAAATAGTGCAAGAAATGGAGCTAAGAATTGCCTTTGACAGTTGGGATAATTCTATTACTTCACATTATGTTTAATTAAATCCGGGTTGACGTGGGAGGGGGTCCTGTTTAGTATTAGAGACATGTTAGGTTATAGCTAAAAGTAGGCCATGTATCGCAAAGAGGTTATAATTTCCCATGAATGATCCTCAGTTTAAATTTGTCTTTTAGCTGTCATTATGTGTGATCATGCGTTGACAATCACGTTCATCATGCCTATGTTTATACTTACCACAAATCTTATTGACACATATCTAAAATTAGTATATTGACGAAAGAAAAGAAATTTGAAACTATGAAATAAAAAAGTTGGTGATTCAAAGTGGATATTCATATAGGACTTTCTTGTTCAAAGTCCAGGTACACCGATCAAGAGTAACTGCTATGCTTTATGGCGACTTTAAAAAAGGGGGTGCTTGGGCAAGCACACAATAAAAAGAGTTAAATCAAACTTGTATCACGTGATTATGTACCATGTGACCCGAGATGGTTTTTTTTTTAAGTTTAGGTTGGAAGTGATCACAAAAGTGTCCAATCCATTAATATAAGGTTCAGGTCTAAACGACAGTGAGTTGAGTGTTTCTTGCACACAAAAGTATAAGTTGAATAGTTTTAGCGCTTGAACTTGAAATTTTTTTATCAGCAATTGTTTTCTCTGTGCAACTATTTTGAAAAGGGACTGAAGCGCACTCAACAACAAATAGAATATTCAAAAAACGACAAACGCCAGAGTATTGTTTGCGTAGTGCACTTTCATTACAGTTGTTTATTTCCAAGGTGATCGGTTTCCACAAAGTCATTTCAAAGGGTCAACGGCCCTTAGGTAAACATCACCAGCTACAAAGTTTGTATAAGCAACAGAACCTTCCACTGTTCCAAACAAACATCAACCCTTGTGAAGCGAAAAATATCCTGGTTGCCTCACATCAAATCAGATCATTATCATTGAAAAACTTTGTGAATATCGTTTTCACCAGGCTAGTCAAAAAATACAAATACAAGTTGGCCAAAAGAAATCTGACGAAACAAATAAAAAGACAACAGAAGTTGGAAAAAACGCAACAGTTTGAAACATACCTAAATTCCAACAAGGCAATCCCAAGAAACCCATTGAGTAGAAAGAGAACCCTATTCAAAAAGTTATTTAGATCAAAACCACCTCTGCCAGCACCTTTAAACAACAAAGCAAGTATCATGGAAAGCAATGTTTCCAAAAGACAAAGGTTATTCAACATGGTGAAAACCACCAAAGATGTGTATATTCCAGCAGTTGGTTCGAGTTTGTCCAACTTGAAAAACGGAACATCCACTTCACTGAAAAATTACTATGACCGAAACAACAACTTTGCTTACAGCAACAAAAACTTGCCGTATGATTTATATGGAGCCTCTGATGGGTCAACAGTGCCCGAGCCACTGGGTACTTCAAACATTAAGATCATTACTTACTCAACTTACACGCATTATAATGTCTATCTAAAAAAATACTCAACCACAATCAAGGGTGCAGTTGTCATGGATGGAGTGATGAATCGGAAAAACAGGCTTATGTATTCTCTTTGCAAAAGAATGATTAGAGATCCTCAAGTGGAACACAAAGCACAAGCGGAAGACGAAATCAAGCGTTTGACTGAGTTGGATGATCTGGACAGTGTGGCAACAGCTTCGACTCCTGCTTCTGAAAAGCTGTTACGGCATTCAGAATCAAACACTTCAACCCCACTACAGAATGAAAATTTTAGCAGTGATGAAGACTCAAGCTCTCCATCCTCCTTTTCTCCAGCTACAAGTCCTAAACGATACATGAGTAAATCTGATTTTTTGTCCGGAAACGCAGTTTTTAATGAAAGAATATCCGCATTTTTCAGTAAAGGTTTGCCATACATCAATATGGACATCACAGTTGATGGACAGAAAATAACTGATCCAATCAAAACAAATGCCAAGGGCTTTTTCACATACGCTTTGGTGACCGATACTACTCCACGTAATGTGGTTTTCACCATATCTGATTCACAACCTGCTGGCGCTTTTCCACACGGTAGCACAAAAATAAACTCAGAAGTTCAAATAATTAACTACAATCAAAATGGCTTTGCTGTGATAAGTGATGTGGACGATACGATCAAGCATACAGGTATATTAGAAAACAAAAGGTCAATAATAACCAACACATTTGTACATGATGACGACCAATGGTCCATACCTTCTATGTCTACTTGGTACAATAATTTAAAGCAGACAGCTAAATGTGATTTTTTCTATGTGTCCAACTCCCCTATTCAGTTGTATGCGCCATTGAAAAAGTTCATATTCAAGCATTACCCACCAGGTGTTATTTTTTTGAAAGAGTATGCTTCCGGGGGATTGATAAATAACTTGATGTCGTCCAGCTCAAACAGAAAGCTTGAAACTATTAAACATATTGTGTCAAGTTTCCCACAGAAAAAATTTCTTTTGATAGGGGACTCTGGCGAACACGATTTAGAGGCATACTTGGAGGTTTGCAAAAGATTTCCCTCACAAACATTGGCTGTGTATATAAGATGTTCCAAAGGTTCGATGACGGACAACAATCTGAATGGAGAGAGCAGCATTATTCAAAAGTTCAACAATTATATTGAGAAAAACTGCTGGAAGATGGAAAGAACCAAGCAGGAAATTTTGCCTGGGTCTCCTTACTCGGTGTCCCCTGCAAAAAACTTGCAAGCAAAAGCTGCTCCTCCGCTGCCACCAAGACCACGGGCTCATGTTTCCTTTTCCAATCTAGAAAAGGAAAAAAACGATAACCAGACTTCCATCGCTGACACGGCACGTCAAGACGGAAAATTTGTAAATAATTCAGCCATCAAAACCAGAACCCCTCCTCCGGTTCCTCCAAAGAGACGGGAGCTGCGGTCAAGGCCAGTTGAACGGATTTCCCGGGACAACTCTCATTCATCTCTAGGTCCTGCATTTTCAGTATACAAAAACCAAGAGAAACAGTGCTTTGAAAACGTAAATGCTTCTTCAGCAAAAATTGATAGTACAGCACAGGAACTAACCTCGGCCGCGGATACAGTTGATGATGCTTATTACACTCCTTCCTCTCAAAACGATTATGGTGCATATGACCAGTATTTTGACAAAAGGATGGATAACTGGAGAAACCGTGTTATGGATGCTTGTTCTACCTTGAATAATATACATCAATCTGAAGGTTTCAAAATTCAATTCAAATTTTTTCAGCAAGATTGTTTAGAAGAGAGTCAAAGACTATTAGAAAAACAAAAGTAAGATTCTACTGAACTGGAAGATGCCCTCTTTTTTCAAAAACAAGTTTTCTTTTGAGCATATAAGGAATTACACATATACATACTTTTTATAAAAATCTAGGAATGCAAAAAAAAAAAA
>ERZ794936.525-NODE-525-length-17810-cov-33.188003_pt1 | contig 17810 bp, 9 predicted proteins | sample MGYA00511083_ERZ794936 | MGnify/ENA primary metagenome ERZ794936 (study PRJEB30137, sample SAMN04331409) | food metagenome | isolation source: Y2 must sample point D1 replicate A | place: Australia: South Australia | collected 2014 ... | reverse complement strand
ACAACCAAGGAAAAGTTAAGACAAGATAGCTGTATTTGCTTAAATACCGAGAATTCTTTGTACTATATAAACTAAATTTAAATTAACTGGTGAACATGATTTTTTGTTTTTTTCCATATTGTTTTTTTTTTTTTTTTCATCTTTAAACAGACGAAAATCATAAGAACACTATATGTTCTTATAATTTGGAAGATCTTGTGACTCTTGCGCAATGTTTTTCAAACAAAGCTTTGGCCCTGGTCCAGACTGGAGCGGTGTTTCTTTGAGGCAGGCTCAATAGAGATGGCAATAGATCTGCAGCAAAAAACTCAGAAGCTTCTCTAGGTAGTAAAGATGGTAGATGGTCAATAGACACAACGGACAATTTTGGACCTTTGGTGGTTGGAACTAACACAGTTGGTTCGTCAAAAACGGTGGCAATGGAGTAGATTGGCACTGGGTTGTGTGGGTTGGTTGTGTCCGCAGAAACATCAACAACAGTTCTCAATTTTCTGTCGTCTTGATTCAGCAAATCGTAGTTGATAAATGGAGCAATTGGTTTAGACAAGTAAATACAGTTGATGAAAATGTCGGCATCAGCAATTTCTTTGAATGGACCACCTTTTTTAGTTTCGTCGATATCCCATTTCAAAATGTTTTCTTGGGGAACCCCGATTTTGGTCAAACAGTCAACGGCACCAGAACCACATCTACCTTTGGCACCAATGATCAAAACTTTTGGCGTTCTACCCTTGGTGTATTTCAAAGCTTTTTTGTAATCTTTAGAAACGTCCTTGATCAAAGCTTTTTCGTTTGGATATGGAGATAGACCTGGTAAATCTTTGTTGTCAGAAGAGTACTGTTTAAAAGCCCAGTCTTTCAAACCAACTGCAGCCCCAGCAAAACCGGCGTAGAACCCAAATGCGGCAACTCTTCTTCCCTGATCGTTCACCAAAAATTCCAAATCGTATAGAGTACCTCTTCCATCAATGAATCTTTGCAAAACACCTTGCCATCCAGCTTGATTTTTGTAGCAATGAGCAAACTGAATGTGTTCGTGGACCAATGGGAAAGTGTCCGTTTCTGGCATTTCTTTCAAACCAATAATAATTCTGTCTAAAGGAGCAGTTTTCCAAGAACCAAAAGGAACGATCTTGGCTCCAGCTTTCTTGTATTCATTGATGTTGAAAGTGGATTGTTCGCTTTCTTCAACGTAAATAGTAAACCCTTGGGAAATCAATTTTTGGACTGTGGTTGGGGTCAAAGCCGCTCTGGCTTCTTTTGGTTTGGTTTCACCTCTCAAGTGCAAAATAACGCTCATTGTGTTTGTTTCTTTTGTGTTTTATGTTTCTCTTTCGAGTGTTTGTTATGTTTTTGTTGTTGTTGTTTTGGTAATGTTAAAAAAAAAAAAACCAAGCTTCTATAGAGTATTTAACTCAACAGTAAACGTTTCAAACAAACGCATTTATATAGCTTGACGATGCAAAAGGCAATGAGAAATATAAGATTTGGTCAAACTTCAAAGTTCCAGTTAGAAGTGAGTCGCGCGAGTTTCACCACATTTCATTCACAGAAATTCCGATGGAATTTTGCACAATATTTTTTTTTATTCTTTTGCTGATTATTTTCCAAAGCTGACTCATTGCAAGTATTAAAAACTCAATGGGCGCGTGACCAAAATCCCGACGGAATTTTACAATTTTCACGTTGATGATGGTCTTGACCCCGCAAAAAACCCAAACGTTACAGGTTCGATAGACTTTTTCCAAAGCTGTTTGAAATGACACATCTTAGATGACTCATTTTTGCTATGCATCAATGGGTGTTTTAAGTTGACACTGTATGAATCAAGAAGAAAAGGGAGCAGATCAGTTACTTTGTGACTGTCAAAAAAAAAAAACCAAAAAAATATAAGCCCAAGGAAGCCACAAGTTGAAGTTTTTTTGACACATTTCATCTGCCAGGACTCTCTTAGAGCAATCAATTGCTGCATTATGCGTGAGACATTAAGCAGGTTTGTATTTAAAGATATTTATTTCAACAAAGCAACCAAGTGAGCATCTAACCCTGAAAATATTAGTATGACTGATGGCGTTAAAAATTAAGCGCAGTAACATATGAAAATGCTCCTAATAAAGCAAATCACTTTAGCTAAAACAATGATTTAAAACAATAGGCCAAACATTGTCTTGATCTTTCTAAATGTCTTGACTACTTATATTGTCAATAAAGGGGTTTTACTTGGCCTTTGGCTCGGAAGGTACCCGATCAGCTTAGTTTTGTAGAAGTCATGTGATGTCTGTGTTGAGGTTTTGCATGTTTTCTTGTGGAAACTCATATCTCAAAACTCAAGCGATGAACACAAAAACATAATGACTAAAGCTAACAAGCTAAAGACAAATTTTTAGTCTCAATTATGAACAAAAAAAAAACAACAAATGGGCACAACCAAAAACAACAAAAAAAAACCCTTTCCATACACTGGAAAACAAACTTAAATGAGTACCGGAGATCCAGGAAAAACGCCATCGCACAATAGATCGACTTTGCCCATATCTCCAGCGGTTAAAAGAATGCATCCTAGAATGGGCTCTGCTCAAAAACTTAGCTTTCAAACGTTGGGTGCAAGCAGCAACGCCGCAAACCTTGCTAATCCAGGCCAGAATACTAGTCATATAAGCAATTTGAAAACACCTAGCAAAAACAGTTTCTACAATGCAAGGCTAAGGAATTTCTCCAACTCTTCTACTCAAAAAGTAGATATTTCTGCTGCTGGAGACGCTTCTTTAACAGATTCAAATGGCCTGCTTGGAAACAACAGTTTTGCCAAAGATATCAAATTGTCAGCTGCAGAAAAACTACGACTATGGAGACACGATGCTTTGATGCAACACCAGTACATCACAGCAGAGTTTATTGGAGACAAAGTATTTTCAATCACAAAAGACCCCAATGACGCATTTTGGTTGGCACAAGTTTATTACAGTCAAGGGTTTTATATCAAAACTGTTGATTTTTTGGAAAAAAACGGTCTTGATGCCACAAACATCATATGTCAATATCTTTGCGGTCTGGCTTTGTATCAATTGGAAAAATATGAAGATGCACTAAACCTAATAGGAGAAACAAATCCTTTTAAAGATGAAAAAGAAGGAAAAGAACCTGAAAATATTACGGCAAATTTTGAAAGTATTGATGCCATGGCAAAAAACGAACTAAAATCATCAATGTCCGGGACAAAAAAAAATGCAGAAGTGTCAGCAGAAGTACTATTAAACAACAAGGTTGTTGAGTTTGAGGAAGAAGAAGATGAAGGAATCAAACTTGAGTCTTCACTTTGTTTGCTAAGGGGTAAAATATATTTGGCTTTAAACAACTTGGATATGGCTAAAGTTTCTTTGAAAGAGGCATGTATGATTGATGTGAAAAATTTTGAAAGTTTCCAAATTTTGGTGGACAATTATTATCTATCACCAGACGAACAAATGAAACTATACGACTCACTCCCATTCCAAAAGCAAATTGTACAAGAGGATGAACAGGAACTTGTAAAATCCTTTTATTGCTTGAAATTGTCAAACTACCTTTCAATCTCAAAAACGGGTGATCAAATGGAAACGAGTGAAAAAGAGCAACGAATTGATTACTTGAAAAAAGAATACACGCTCTCAAGTAATGCAGATGTGCTTGCAAATGAAGTAGACAGACTGTTTGTTGAGTGCAATTTTGGAAAATGCCTGCAACTGTGTGAGTTTTTTGTTAAGCAAATTGACAAACTAAATTTCAAAGTTTTAGTAGCATATGTGTCCTGTCTTTATGAGTTGAATGGAAAAAACAAGTTGTTTCAACTTGCACACAGGTTAGTGGAAAGCTGCCCAAAACATGCAGTAAGCTGGTATGCTGTAGCATCCTATCATTTGGCCACCAATAAGATCGGAGAAGCCAGAAAATATTTCTCAAAATCTGCAGTTCTTGATCCCAACTTGCTTTGCTCATGGATAGGGTTTGGCCACACTTATGCTGCAGAGGGTGAACATGAACAAGCCATTTTGGTTTACTCTACTTCAGCCAGGCTCTTCCCTGGCTCGCACTTACCTAACTTGTTCTTGGGTATGCAGCACATTTTGTTGGACTCATTGAGCTTAGCCGAAAGCTACTTTGAAATTGCAGTTGACATCTGTCCATATGATCCGTTACTACTAAACGAGATGGGGGTAGTCTACTATCAAAAAGGAAATTATTCAAAAGCAAAGGTGTACTTCAAAAGGGCTTGTGAAATGATTGAAAGACTGAACTCAATTACAAAGTCATGGGTCGGTGTGCATGTGAACTTGGGCCACACTTACAGAAAACTAGGTGATCCAGACAGAGCGTTGAGGTGTTTCAACCAAGTGTTGCAAATATCTAAAAAAGACGACAATGTGTACACGTCGATCGGATTGATTTTCATGAAACTAAACAAACTCGAAAAAGCAATTGACATTTTGCACAAAGCGTTGGTGATCCAGCCGGCCAATCAAATAGCCCAAGGTCTTTTGAACAAGGCTATTGAATTGAACATGAGTATTTCAATTGCTGATCCAAACCATCCACTGAATGTCAATCCATTAACCCAAGAGCATTTGCGTTCCATCATAAGCGAGGAAAAAATAAAACGAATCCAGTACGACGCTATGGAAGTTGCGAGCAATATCAAAAGCGGTAGTCTACCAAATATCGGAAACTACAGTCGCTACAACAATGACAGCGATGATGAACCCATGGATATAGAATGATAGGAGCTTCTATATGTGTACTCGGTGGTGTATATAACTGATTTATAGATTCAAAATGTATCCATAATGGATTGTTCTTTGACAATGTAGGGGCAATATAAATGGGTTCCTTTTATCATAAGTGTAAACGCGTTGGTGGCAATCCACAAGGCGTTTAATGTTAGCATTGAACTGCAGTTTCATTGAGTGTCTTTTTCCGTTGAGTCTTGAGTCTTGGATTTGTTGTTTTTTCTTTTGTTTTTCTTCTTTTTAGATTTTGAAGCACGGGTGTTGATTGTTGTATTAGTCATAGGGCCACACTGACTTTGTTCTTCAGCACATATTTGCTCAGCGAGACTACCTTGGTAAAAATTATCATATACGCATGCTTCAATTAAAATTTCCTCAATTTCATCATTCGTCAAAACCAGATTATCACCCATCGAATTGTCTTTTCCAAAAGATGAATTAGATCTTCCACCTTTTTTGGCTTTGGATTTTTGCAGTTGAGGCTCGCTCAGTGAAAAATTCTTACTATTGGGAGCAAACTCTAATGGGTTTGGGAAGCTCGAATTTGCATCTTTGCTTGTTTTCTTACTGGATTTCTTGCTTTTTTTTTTTTTGCTCTTTGGGCTGGTGATGCTTTCAAAAGACAGCGTCCTATCACTAGCAAATTCGTTCGGCTCATCTAGAAATGCCTCTTCTGTATGGTAAAATGAAATTTGTTCAGCAGCTTTTTCAGAAGCAAGTGGATACTTACTTTCAGTGTTTTTTGTTTTGTTTTTCTTCTTGTTTTTACGAGTCTTTTTGGGGTCGCTGCTAAAACTATCTGTAACCTGTGCTTCCATCAAAGATTCGTTGTCTTTGCCATTATTTTTCAATTTACGAGGCATCTCAACTGAAGACTTGCTGTTGTTTGTACCAATAACTCTTTGAGTTTCAAAAGACGATGGGTCTTCAAAAGGTTCACGACGAGCAGCGCGTTTCTGTTTTTTCTTGTCCTTTTTCTGTGACTTTTTGTTCAACAACTTGTCATCTTGCGAAATGACTTTGTTCTCCGCTGATTGTTTGTCTAGTCCTTTCATGCTTAAACGATCACTCTTGTCAGTTTGCGGCAAGCACTGCTCAACAGAAGTTGCAGCACGACCAGCTTGCTGTTTTCTTTCCTTTTTTTTACTGTTTAAATCCTTCTCCTTTTGGCTCTTGGTTCTTTTAAACGACTCTCTAATATAATGAGTTTGTTCAGTGCGGTTTCCAAAACGTTCATTCTCCACATGCTTAGCGGAATAGTCCTCATTTGATTGAGGCATTTCATCAAACCGATCAGTTTTGTTGTTTTGGTGCTTTTCCTTGCGCTGTCTTTTTTCATTTCTTTTGACAGACTGCTTTTCAAAAACAGCCTCATAGTCTGAAAAAAATCCGTTTGACTTTTTGGATTTTTTAGCATCTTTGGAAGAATCTATACCCGAGACACTGATCTTTGAGTTGTTTTTGCGGCTTGTTAAAGATTTTTTTCCAATTTTTGGAGGAGGTTCCATGACTATTTTAATCAAATCACAAAGAAATTTGTCATCAAAGGCATTAGTTTTTGTAGCCGTGGCTTGTTTTTTTCTTTTCATTGAGGATTTCCCCTTGTTCTGAGTACTTTCTAAATGATTCTTGGGACCAAGTATACAAAACAGTTCCTCTTTGCATGTAACTTCTGCAGATGGTAGTAGGACTGGCTCCAGCGGCAAAAATGCTGATATATTAGTTTCTAACGATCCTGATAGCAAAAAATCTATCAAAGCGCCCTCGTCAATGCTTGTTGCTCCCATTGTTGTTTTGTTTAGTCGATTCTTGGTTTGCCTATTTAACTATCTTCAGACAAAGCTTTTACAACTGCTACACAACCTAACTTGAAAAACGAGTGTAGTTTCAGTGTTGAGCTAAAACCCAAACACGAAAGTCACATTTGCAATCGGCCCCATTTTGCGAGTTTTTTTGTGTCTTGTCTTTGTGCTCGCGCGACGCGTCGCAAGATGATACAAACACACATGAAGCAAAGATGTAAGAGTGTTACGAGGTTACAAGCCTATACTATGTCTTAAAGAAAAACAAGATATTTTTTCATAGAGCTTTTGGACATCGCTCCCAAACGCATCAAACTAAATTGGTTTTATTAAATCACAATAAGAACAAAGGTAAAAAAGATGTATCATCAGAAAATCAATCCCACCACAAAAACAGCAACTCATTCATAGTTTTTCAAAGCAGCTTTAACTTCTTCGTAAACCTCATCGACGGATTTAGCGCAATCAATTTTCACCACTTTATCCATTTTTTCAAAATATTCAACAACAGGCATGCTAGTTTCTACAAATGTCTTGAATCTTTTTTTGATACTTTCAATGTTGTCGTCTTCCCTACCACTTGTCTTGGCCCTTTCCATCAGTCTTGTCAACATGATATCTTCTGAACAATCGAAAAACAGTACAACTTTTGAAGGAGTGATTTCCTTTTCAAAAGTGATTGCTTGGTCCATTTTTCTTGGGAACCCATCCACAAGAAATTTTTTAGATTGTTTAGATGTTTCTTTTGTGTAGTAATGTTCCAAAATCGCGTTTTTCAAAAGCTGAATGGTGATTTCTTGTGGAACAATTAAACCTTCAGCAATATATTTTTTGATCAATTCTCCAAACTCTGAACCTTTTCTGTTTTGCTCGGCCCGTAGCAAATCCCCAGCACTCAAATGGACAAACCCGTAGTCTTTGACCATTCTAGCACACTGAGTTCCCTTCCCAACTCCCGGGCCTCCAAGAACAAAAATAACAGAGATATCTTTAGGAACTGGTTTAGAATCGATGGACATTTTAACGAATATATGAGTAGTTTTTTTTTTTTTTTTTTTTTTTTTTTTTTTTTTTTGGAAACTATTTATAAGTTGAATTATAGAGGCAGTGCTGTATCAATCTAGGTATTCTTGAGGAGGTATTCTTTCCCGAGTTGTTGTGTATGCAGTAGATCCAATGGCTAGCAGTCCTAGAGCGAGCAGTAATTTCACTTTGGCTTTGTTTTTGGAGTTTCTAGGTTGGGAAGAAGACAGAGAAGTATTAACTGAAGCAGACGACAATGGAGAAGTAGAAGTGGAAGTAGGATTAGAAAAAGAAGAAGAAGAAGAAGAAGAAGAAGAAGGCGACGGCAAAGAAGAAGATTGATAAGGTTGAGAAGACACAATGTTAATTTTCCCCTTCAAACGATCATCTTGAGATAAAACTTCACTAATTTTTTTTTGTAGTTGCACATCACTTTTTCCTAAGAAGGATGCATTAGATCTTGATTTGATATTATTATCATTTTTCAAATTTCTCGCGTTGTTGCTCTTGGTTTTTTCCAGATTTTGAAATTTCGCAGAATCACCATAATTGTTAGTCGTTGAAAATGATTTTTCCGGAAAATAGGACTGTAACCGGAAACACGGAGCAAATGTTATTCCCGCAGGTTTTACTGTTTGTGGCATGGCTGGAAGAGACAAATGACGAGCCGGATGTTTTAAAAAGTGTAGCATGGTGAAAAGTGAGTTGTTGTTGTGAGGGTTTTTCTTGCAATTTTAAGCTCACTGCTCAGAAATAAGCAACCCAAGACTAGCCCTTAAAGACAACGACTCCGAAACCAAAAAATAAAGCTCTCAAAACCTTGGAAAAGACAATTTAAATTTATATTAAAACCGAAAATAAAGCTACTCCCCACCGGGTAACCTGTGCAGCTAATTGCGTTATTATGCTTTGCTCGAGTTACAAATATGGTAGGCCATTAAACTATACCTCGTTGTATCTCAAATATTTCCCATTCAGTTCCACAGGAATGTCGTTCAAAGCCAAGCGCGCATACACTTTTGCCGGAATCTGTGGTGGCAAAAGCTCTTTGTTCTTGTGGAGAGTCGTGAATCTGTTGTGAAAGTCGCGAGGCATGAGTGTGTCAAACTTGTACCTGATGTCCTCTTGCATCTCTGTGTCCACGACTCCGGGTGCAACCGAAACGCTTCTGACCAGTGGAACCGAGCTTTCTGCACTTTCAGTAACGTTATCTGCTTGTTCTGCAGCCAAAGTGGATGCAAAATGGTTCAAAGCGCATTTCGAAGAGCCATAAGCCCCCCAACTTTTGTATGGTTTGGTACTAGCACCACTGCTCACAAACACAAAATTTTGCACAGACTGGTTTTTTCTGTGAGCACGGGACTGTTCAAAAATAGGTAGTAAGCGCATGGTCATGTTGACAATGCTGAAGAAGTTGACGTCGTACAATTTTTTCCAACCTTCAATGTCTGCAGATGAAGCGTCTATGGTGCTTACCGGAGACAACACTCCTGCATTAAACACTACAGATTTGAGGAAAAGAGTGTCATGCTCAGAAGAGCCGTTGTCTGTGGTGCATTTTGCAGAAACAAAATCACACATCTCTTGAACAGTTTGTTCCTGGGTGACGTCCCCACACACATAGGAGAAGTTGTCCTCCCCGTATTTTTCTGACATTTGGTGTAACAATATCCTTGATCTGGCAATACCCAACACAGATACCGCAGGGCTTTCTTTGTTTTGAGAGCACTGGGCAAACAACTCATCCACTATAGCAGCCCCAATGCCTTTTGTGCATCCGGTCACGATCACAAGGTCTCTTTGTTTAGTCATTGTTCTTGGTGTTGTTTTTTGTTTGTTTGTGTTTTTTTTGCTATCTTATGTCGGTGCTTTGTGAACCACAAATAAGTATGTTCCATAAAAATTAACTGTCTATTTGTTGAATAATAAAATCTATCATCATCGCATCTGATACCTTAACTATCATTATCAGCAACACACACTTCCCTCCCTTTAAACTCTTTGTTTCGCTTTTTTTTTTTTTTTCAATATAGAAGTTGGCAAAAAATTGTTATCACCTGACTTGATGCTACAGTCACTACGCATAAAAAATCACAAGAAAAACACCAAAAAACGGAATCTCGAGGTAATAAAAACTTTTTAATGAGTGACTGAGTGAGTGAATAAATAAGTGAATGAACAATTGTTGGTTTTACTTCCTAAATGATCATAAAGAATTCATTAGTTGTGGTGAGCTTGTCTTTTCCAACAATCTTCCGGACCCTTAAACCCAACAACAAGCAGCCCCTTTGAGCCAGAAATGAGCGCAAATGCAGACTGGGCAAAGGATATTCCGTGCCGATACATAACATTGTACGGTTTTTGCAAAAACGAACATAATAATTGCCCTTATAGCCACAAGACCACCTCTGATTTGAAATTCACAGACGGTGCTAGTGAATTTGATCCAGCTACGCGAACAGAAGCAGAAATTGCCACAGCAGCTGCAACAGCCACATCTTCATTATCAAAACTTGTTCCTGCTGCAAACACAAGCATTCTGGACACGTCTTTACTTGCATCAGCCCCTAAACAACAACATCAGCAACAACAAGAAACTCATAGCACAAATGAAAGATCTGCTACAAACGTTGCAGCCTCCCCAAAAGCCAAACAAATGAGTAAGGGGGAGTCAGCAATCAATGAGTTGAAAAAAGCTGTATCCGCTTTAAAAGTGGGCAACACTGCAGGAACCACACCAACAGCATCAACTGCTGCTTCCAACAGTGCTGCTTCCAACACTGCTGCTGCCAACAGTACTGCTGCGAAAACATCGTCTAAACAGTTTGACCCTGTGAATTCGCCCGTGTTCACTCCCATATACAAACCGACGTCCATGTCAACTAACTTTTTGGCGGCTTCCAACAGTGTACCCGAACAACAACAACAACAACAACAACAACAACAGCAATTGGCACAGCAAAATAGCTTCAATCCGTATGCTGACAATTTTGTGCCAGCACACGGTGTCCAAGCCAGCTTTGATCAACTGGATCCAAGAGCTTTTACAAACGGTGGTAGCATGCCAACAAATAGCACACCGCTTTTTGTGAGCCCATCTGCACCATCCACCATAGGCAATCCATTGCAAATGTCACCTGGTGCCAACCAGTTGTCTGTGCTTACTGGTCAAACAACACAGCATCCACAGCAACCACAACTTCCTGGCCAATCAAACATTCCGCTAACCAACCAGCAACCGTTCCATCCTGCCCAGCATCCCATGCTTAACCATTTGCATCAGAGCGCTCCTATGACTCCAGTTGGAATGATGGGCTCTCCTTCCCAAGGGACACTCCTTACAACTGCACACGACCTATCTACTTCGTACGTTGAACACCATTTGTACAACCCAGATCCCCCACCGCACAGGAAGGTTCCCTTGGAGCCTCACCAAAGAACACCAGAAATGCTATTCATATCAAACACATTGAGAATCGACTTGCTAGACAAAAAAAAAGATTTGGCAAACGTTCAGCCGCATAATGTTCCTGGACTACCATCCGTCGTGAACGATTACTTCAACATATCGTTTCTATATGCAAATGATGCCAACAATCTTTACTATAAATGTGTCAGCAACTATGATGGGGTGGTTTGTTTGATACACAGAATTGCCAATTACACCAGCGAGAACACTCCTCAGCCAAAGAAAATAGCTTCAGTTTACCAGGCATGCTCTAAAGTGCACTCTAGCAATGTTATACAGCTAAAAGACATTTTTTTGACAACCCAATTCAATGACAGATCAATGTGCCTTGTTTACAAATACCATCCGCTGACTATTTCCATCAGTGACTACTACCGCTTCGAAAACCAAGTCGGCACTTCCTTGGGGCTGGAAATTGATGAAGAGTACGTGTGGTTATACTTGGTGCAGATCACCAACGCCATGAGAAAATTGCACACCAGTGGTCTCTATTTTGGCAACATGCTTGATTTTGAGAATTTTTTAATTACCAGCATTCCTGGAAAAATCAAGTTTTTTGGGTTGGGTAGAAACTGTCTTGGAAATGAACCTATTAGACTGAAAGAGTTGCAGCAACATGACTACAAAAAATTAGGAGAAATGCTTGAAACGGTCATCACACCGAAAATGCGTGCAAGCAACCCTGATTTCCAAAAAATTTTAGACTATCTACTGGCAGAAACAAATTTAGAAGTGGGAGAGCCAAAGTCGGTGTCGGAATTTGTAAAGATTTTTGCAGTCAAATTTTTTGATATTATGGAGAACTTGCAAACTCAAAACGAAGATGTCGAACAAACATTGGCAAACGAATTGGAAAACGCAAGATTGTTCAGATTGATGTGCAAAATGAACGCTGTGATAAACCGTCCAGACTCAAATTCAGACATCAACTGGTCCGAGAACGGCTCCAAGTATCCGTTAAAACTTTTCTATCACTACGTATTCCACCAGAAAGACCACAACGGGAAAAAAACTTTGGACTTGGTGCACGTTTTGAAGACCTTGAACAAGTTGGATGCCGGGGTTACTGAAAAGATACTGCTAGTCACCCCAGATGAAATGAACTGCATGCTAATAAGTTACAAAGAATTGAAAGTTTTGTTGGAGTTTTCGTTCAAAAATATTGCTTAATGTGAGATTTATAGTCCAATATATATGAATGAATGTGTGTATTTAAAGTATGTAGGATTAATGTACGATGATTAAAAAGAAACTTCTGCGTGGAGGAAATTGAATTTCTGTTCAAAATTAGTAGGACTAAGCTTTTTAGCTCTAAGTATAAAGGCAACTGTTTAAAAAACAAGGTGAACTTTCTTTATGCTATACTATAAACTCAAGCTGCAATTGACTTTGCCTTTGCCGCAATCTTGCTGAAAAATGCACCTCTACTAGCACACACATTGTTTTTCAAAGGTTTAATACAGCTGACAACAAAAAAAAAACTCTTATAAAATTACATGAACTTTATTATTGGTATATTTTCAAGTCTGATAGGTAAGCATTTGCTCATACAACTACAAACGACTGGCAGAAACAAAAGGTGTTACAGCTTCAGTTTGATAAATCAATTAATAAGGTTAGCAATTATGCAAGACAAACAAAAGAACAAACATACTTCAATAAAATGCATTTTGTAAAACAAACGTTATTTAAGAAATGACACAAGCTTGGCAAAAAAACCAGCAGGTTTTGCGTGATCCACCATTTCAGATGTCTTCAATGAATAAGAGAAACAGTTTTAGACCAAAAAGGAATTTTTAGCTTTCTGATCAACGTTTTCCAAAACAAGCTTGTCCTTATTAAGGTTGTCCAGGGCGGTTTTCTTTGTTCTGTGCCAGTACTTTTTGACAACTGGAGCCACGTCATTGAAAACAAACACTGAAAACAGCACTGGTCCAAACATTAAAAAAGCACAACGGTCCCACGTACCCATTCCTGTGAAAAATTGTAAGAATATTTGCTGCTTGAAATCCTGAAGGCTGCTGATAAATTCAAACTTTTGAATCAAAACGAAAAGCAGTTGTGAGCCAATCGGTATAACAAAATACCTGAAGAAATATTTTAGTGACGGTTTCAGAAGAGCTTTCCAAGCAGCACTAGCAATTTGTTTGTATGTCCCATCAGCCTGAATCACCATCATGACCAGAAACATCGAAATTCCAAAACAGATCCCACAGGGAATTAAAAATATGTTAGAATGTTTGGTTAGCAAATAAAGTGGTAAACCAAAATAAAACTTGGATGGATCAGCATCTATCGTTTCGTGTTTTATCAAATTTTCGTAAACAATGTTGTAAACCGTTGTCACATAAAACGACATCCCTCCTGAAAACAACTGAACAACAGTGACTACATATGTTACTAGAATAAATGGGATAAAAAAATTTCGAACCATTGAAGTAATCTTTCCAAATTCCTGTCTCGCAATTTTGCTGTTCTTGAAACTGTTGAACAGAAATAGCTGCAACGCAGCTCCTAAAAAGACGTTTGCATAAGTAAAATAAGTGTCAATATCAATCAAAAGTTGTAGTCTGGGAAGTTTCACAGCCTGTCCGAGAAGTTTATTGCCAAAAAAATTAGAAGAAAGCAGCATGTACAATGAAGTGATGTTAACAATGACGCCCATAAAAAAGTAGAAACAAAACATTCTTACTCTAAACCATGGTGGAATGTAAACCACGTCATAGGAATAGGCAGGAAAGTCCATGAGCTCTGACTTTGCCATCGGTACGTCAATAGGTTTTGAGTCCAGCACTTGGTCATTTTTATTCACTGTAACAAAATACCTTTTGGTTGGGTTCGTCTTAACGTGGTTTGGAACCCGTGCGAATCTGCCGTCTGGAACAAAGTAAGCATCTACCGATGAGTATTTTTCAAATAAGTGTGGCACACCATCACTAAACTGAGGCTGGGTGTACAAATCAGGATTTGACATTTGTGCAATGTGAGGTGCAAACCATTTGTGTTTCCATCTTCTATACACCAAGTGTCCTCTTTCGCTCACATTATTTTCGCCAAACAAAAACGATGATAGCCTAAAATATCTAGCTAGAACAAGTGCAAACGGTTTGAAGTACCACACTGAAAAGCTGGACAGCAGTGGCCCAAGCACAAAAAAAAGATTATCCATGTTACTCCATAAAAGTTCGATTTGTGGATTATAAGCAGCAAAAAAAAACCCCTCCTCGTCCAGTGTCCTAATGATAATACCAAATGACATCGGCGCAACTTCTTTTTTGTAAGCAACCAACAATGTTAAAGCAGCTCCTATAGTTATTGTGAAGGTACCGAGCATGTGAACAATGTCTGTAAAAGTTTGGAAAACTAAAGAAAACGTACTGCACAAAAATATTCCTGGGGGTGTTTTGTTTGCTTCGTTTGTTTTTGGTGCAAAATAAATAGACCCGTTTCTGAAAAAAGACTGGTTGCTGAACTGCATGACCGATAGTGTAAAAACAACAAAACCTCTGTAGGGACTCAAGAAAAGACTCTGAAGGGTCATATTTTTGATAGAAATGGGGATATTGTTTTTTCCAAACAACGCATTGCCAAAAAAAAAGTCTATGATTGGTTTCATCATGACGACAGAAAGTAAAAGACGCAGGTATAGTACGGTGGCAGACTTGGCGCAGTATTTTGTGTAAAACAACAGCACAAACTGGGAGGATTTTAAATGTTTCAGTTTTTCTACAGGCAGCAAAGACACAATAAAACAACTTAGAAAACTGCCAAGTAGATGAATTGAGGCGTTTGAGAAGCCTTGTAGCTTGAACAAAAATTTTATGGCCTGTGTAGGAATCACTCCAAATACAATCAAGCATGCAGTGGATATCAAAGGGGCCAAAAAAAACATGCACATATTCAGTCTAAAAAAGGACACGGAAAATGGCACAGGAACTTTTTGCTCAATTGGATTTCCGAAGTACTGGTTGACAATTTTTTTCCCCAAAGGTGCAGACCAAACAGAAGGCAGCACTGATAAAACAAATACCGATGCTTGAAGAAAGATGCTCAAATCATCAATAAAGAAAAAACTTTTGCGGAAAATGTATTCCAGTGTGAAGGAAGGAAACTCCTTGAATAGGTAATATTTCCTCACTGCAAATGTGTTGAAAATCAACCACAAAATGTTGCAAAACAAAAAGATGTATTTGGTAAGCTTCAAGTAGGGGTACACACTCTTCATTGTAGTGTTCAGCACTGTAAAAAAGCCAACTTTGGACTGGCTCTCGTTATAGGTTCTTTTGAAGTTAATATCGGTCAGGCATATTTCACATTGGGCCTCGTAGACCAAAGGACCTTCTTCTAAAACACCTTGTTTTGCCTTGAGCCAGTTGACCAAACAGGTTTGATGGACGTATGATTTGCACAGACAAGGGGAGTACAACGACGCTCCATTTTCCTCGTCTTGACAGATTCGACACACCCTGTTCAGCTCCTTACTGTCATTAAACAAAAAAGCTTCCTCGGACTCCATGTGGTGGTAGCGTGAGTAAGTATATTTGCCTTGGACTTTCATTGACTCTTTTTTTGAAATTTATTTTACATATGGGAATCAATTTTATGAATGTATTGGTTGCAAGCTTTATTTCAGCTGCTTGGTGGGTTGATAGTGAAAGTTTTGTTCTTCAGCAGCCGGGCGGCCTTGACAGGAACGCATTGTTTCCAAATCAAAATCTTTCTCTGAACCGCTGACTCACATTTCGCGCAAGGCAAAGAAAAAAGAGCTGAAGAAAATCTGATATTCCGGAACAGCTGAAAATGCAGATCTTGTTAATGCGTTAGCTGACTATGCGCAAGTGTGACAAATAGAAAACGGAGGTCTTTGATATTCTGAGTTTTACCAAATTTGTAAACTGTTTTAAACTTTTACGAAGGGAATAAAACAACCAACTTTATGCGTCAAAGGTTGCTGGTTTGTTTGGATGGTGAGATGCCTTTAGCTGATCGATTCTGATCAGAAGGGAGTGTTATGCTTTCACGTACTCCTCAAGTCAAATCACAAAATAATCATTTTACATCCATTATCAAAAGCTGTGTTTTTGAAGGCACGTCTTGCTTTCAACCAATGATCTACAGTCAGACACCTCTATAAACATTTTTAAACTTGAACGCAAAGACATGGGACACGTTTTTTTTTGCTGTACAAGATTGTGTGAAGAACAATAAAGCTTAGGTTAAGTTGTGTTTTGTTCTTCTGTGTTGGATGGGTCTGCACACATTGCTAAACCTGCGCAATATACAGTGTCTTATAGGGTATTCATTTCATTTCTTTTTTTTTTTTTTTTTTTTGAAGGACAAAGTGTGTGACGCATTGGAGCCTTACAGCAGTTACGCTGGCAAACAAAACTCCTTGTTTTGCAGTTTTGTCTGTTCTCAGGTGTGTCAACGCTTAAAGTTATATGCTCAATAACGAGTAGTTTGTCAAAATATAGGTATGCTAAAGAGCGTTATCAAATGAATCAAAAAGATTTTAATGCATACCAGAAACGTATGTGACATCAGTTGCCGTAGCTTTGGACCGAGTTGCGACATTGTTATATTTTTCAACCTAGCTTTAGACAAACACCTGATTTCCACTTACGACAAGGGGTGCCTCTTGTTAGCACCGGTCATGGAAATTGCTATTGGGTTTTGGTTCTTAGTGGTTTCATTTCAATTTCATATGGAAAACAAATATTTGGTGTGTTGTATGAGCCATCGAGACTGATGATTTCAAAACACGATGTTGCTTTTAGCCAAGATATCTGACTTTGAAAGCATATTTGTGGTGCCTGTAATATTAGGTGGCAAATAAAAATTTGCTAATGGACAGGCACAGAGTATGCTTTTTATGACCAAATAGGCGTTATCCTGCTAATAATGCCTTGAACAAGATCAACGAGTCTCGCTCCAGGGTTTAAAAACCAAAAGCGAATGCACGCGATTTGTTTGTATCACTTGTATAACGAAGTGTGGGTATATTCTATCCGATATGCTATTTGTACGTGTGTATTTTATAGCAGCTCATTATGCGAGCCCATTTCTAGTTCCAAAAGCTTGATTGCTGCAGCAAGGGCAAAAAAATTTTATAGCTGGCTGCCATCAAAAATAAGTTTCACCAAGCACTCGGTGTCTGTTGCTAGCTCAAATTGTTCAGAGACCTTTTTTTTTTTCCTTGTCAGTAGATAGCTGAAAAAACAGTAAAAATGTAGCTATGCTGTGAACTTGAAGGTATTGCAGTGAACTTTTTGCTCACTACAGCTATTTTAAACTTGAGGCAAATCTCCCTGGAAAAATAACCACCTTTGAACGTTTAGTAGAGACTTTAATAGTCTAAGCCTCTTAGTCTCGGTACTTTCTTTCAGTACCATGACTCGTGTGCTTAATTTTTCACTAATAGCTTAACAGAATTGGGTTGAAAAAACTTTTGGTGCTCAGTTTTGCTAAAGCGCAATTTTCCCTGACAATTGACCACGAGGTACGTTGCAATTTGTTTCAATGCTAAGATCGTTAAGTTCAAACCGTTGACTTGGTTGTTGCGTTCAGCACACAAGATATACTAGCTGTCTTTTTACTTCTAGTAGTGTAGCGGCCATGCGGCTTGGCTACGCTTAGAAACGTCTTCATGAGAGTGGTTAGATGGATTGACTGTCTCAAGCGATGAGCTCCAAGAAGAGATACGACAAAAACCGTTTGTTGAACCGACGAAAAAACCGACGGAAGTTTTCGGTC
>ERZ794936.524-NODE-524-length-17829-cov-32.427197_pt1 | contig 17829 bp, 13 predicted proteins | sample MGYA00511083_ERZ794936 | MGnify/ENA primary metagenome ERZ794936 (study PRJEB30137, sample SAMN04331409) | food metagenome | isolation source: Y2 must sample point D1 replicate A | place: Australia: South Australia | collected 2014 ... | reverse complement strand
AAAAAAAAAAGAGGTGTTGCGTTTACCCTACACAGTACTGACGCAGAAGATTATTCAAATGCGTGACTTGAAAGTATAAAACTCATATTGTGCCTGAATTTGGGTTTCAAAGTTGAGAAGTCAATAATTTTTAAACAATGCTGCGTTGGTGCAATTTAAAGTAATGATTTCTTGCTAAATATAGATTTTTCAATATAGAGCTCATATTAGTTAGTTGCAAACAATTTAATGATCTATGGTATAGATCCAGCAGCAATTGATGCGGGGCAATTTTATTGATGCATTCTGAACTTTGAGTTTCTTGAGGAATCAAATGTTTAATAAAAAAAAAAAAAATGTATATAAAGAGGATGAGTTTCAACTTTTTTTCAATTCAAAATCTCTCTTCTTTTTCTCATATCAATATATAAAAAATCAAAAACCCCATCCAAAAAGAAATCCACTTCAGTGAATTACTATCAACAAAACAATCAAAAACAACACCTCAACACTATTAACTCTTCAAAACAATACTTTTAAAAATGCAATTCTCTAAAATCGCTGTTGGTTCCACTCTAATTGCCACTTCTTTGGCTGCTGGTTACACCCCTGGTGAACCATGGTCCACTTTGACCCCAACTGCCACTTACACTGACGGTTTGTCCAGTTTCCCATCCAGTTTTGGTATTGCTGTTGCTCCAATCACCACTGGTTCCATCTACGAAAAATACGCTGCTACGGCCACTGCTTCTGCCACTTCTGGTGTCACCACCACTTTGGCTCCATCCTCTTCTTCCTCCTCCACCACCGCCACCTCTACTTCTCCAATCAACACTGACCCAATCCAAGCAGCTGCCTGTTTGAACGACGGTACATTGAAAATCACTTTGGAAGACTCTATTTTGAGAGACGACAAAGGTAGAATCGGGTCTATTGTTTCTAACAGACAATTCCAATTTGACGGTCCTCCACCTCAAGCTGGTGCCATCTACGCTGCTGGTTGGTCTATCACCCAAGAAGGTAACTTGGCCATTGGTGATGAAGATGTCTTTTTCCAATGTCTATCCGGTGAATTTTACAACTTGTACGACGAACACATTGGGTCTCAATGTGAACCTATTTACTTGCAAGTTTTGGACTTGGTTGAATGTTAAATTGAAAGTTTTCAATTAATCAGGTTGTTTACAAAGAAAAAAGAAACAAAAACACCACGCATCCATCATCTGTACATTAGGTTTCGCAAACGCTGTTATTCAAAAGAGGAATGACTTAGCAACGATAGTGATGATTGCTTGAAATCACAAAAATAATAAAAAACAAAAAAAACATCACTACGCATGATAAACATCAGTATATATCATTTAGCATATTTACAAATTCATATAAGGACACTTTTAACAAACGATTAAAAAATTTACACTTTTTTTTTAAGGTTTCTTAATTTTCTTGACAAATTTTTGACAAAAAATATATACACTTGATGTGTTTTTTTTTTGGTATATATAATGCTGTTTATGATTGGATATTTATCTATGTATTTTTGATCTTAAAAAAATGTATTGAAAAACAATAGTTGATGCAAATGGTAGAGTATGTCTTTCTGCTTGGATCAGTAATTTCTAGCATTGATCCCATTATTGTCACCTTCGTAGTACCCGCTATCTTCGTCGCTGTTGGCATACGGGTCATGGTAGTTGGAACTGTTCGCGTTGCTACTGCTCTTGTTGCTCATATCATTTTGCACCTGTTGCGACTGTGAGGTGCTGCCACTGTAGCGATTGTCGCCCGTGCTACTGTTATTGTTGTTTGCTGAGGACGTGGCATTGGAGGCGTCATTTGTGTTCAAGGGCAAAGCTCCACTGGTGAAGGGATCGTTTATCGGATATGGAGTGCCAACGGAACTACGCGTTTGACCATGGTACGATTTTCTTCCCGGCACGATGTCTCCGTCTATGTTTCTTTGTGTTGCAGAGTTGTTGCCCTTTGAACCTGTTGGAGCTGTTGCTGCTCTTCCGACATTTGGTGCTGCTGAGCCCTGCGATGGTACTGGGTTCCCGTTTTCATCCAAGTACACGTCTCTTTCAAACATGTCGTTGTCGATGTTCATGTTTGTTATATTTTCTGGTCCGCTGTTTCTCAAAGAATGAGTGTACCCCTCGTTATTACTTTTCTCCATTTCTTCCATCCCTGGTGGTGTACTTGATGGATCGTATCTATCGTTTGCGTTTTTACCCAGAAAAATTTTGTACCATAGTTTAGTGAATTTGTTTGCCTTAACTGCGGTGACGACTTTCCCGTCTGAATCAATAAAATTGACCTTTTTCGATTTGATAAAGAAATAATAGACCAAAATCCCAAAGGCAATCAACAATGGAACACCAATCCCGACAACACACCCAATCACAATCTTCTTGTTTTTCGACGATAAACCACCACCAGATCCACCATTCTGCTTGCCCCCGGGCAAAACCGAGGCAGTGGCAGTGATAGTGGTGTAGATATTGGAATATATGGTTTGCCCATCAATAACGGTGGTGTGTGTCCCGATTGGCTTTGTTGTTATAGAATTGGAGGAAGTGGAGGAGGTCGAGGAATCAGTTGCGGACACGGAGGAAGAAAAGGAAGAAGAAGAAGAAGAGGTGGAAGAAGTTGTGGAACTGTGGGAAGACGATGTGGTAGACGATCTGCTTGAGGACGAAAGGGAGGAGGAGGCGGAGGAGGAGGCGGAAGAGGAAGACAACGACAAAGACGAGGATGTGCGTGAGCTGCTCATGGAAGAGGAGGACGACGCCACTGTTGCGTTGTTGAATCCTGTATCGGATGGAACACCACCGGTACTAGTCGAAAACCCACTATCACTACTACTGAAGGAAGTCGTCGAAGAAAGGGAGCTTGCAGTACTGTTGGTGGCGGATGTTTCTGCATTTGGTGTCGCAAATGTATTGTCCGTAGTTGACGATGAAGAAAAAGCTGAAGATGCTGTTGCAAAAGTGTCAAACGTCAACGAAGAAGATATTGGGGTAGTAGAGGATATGGAAGATGACGAAGTGGTTGATGAAATGGTATTGGCATCAGTGTTGGAATTCGAACTCGTGATGGGCAAAGAAGTGAAACCCCCTGTATCAGTAGTAACCCCTCCGGTAGCAGTTGAAGAACTAAAAGACGCGGCATTTGCAGAATTGGTGAGATTGCTATTGGTATTGGTATCGGTAACAGTATTGCCTGCAGCAGTAGCAGCTATCGCCTGTGCCAAGGCTGTGTTGAAAAACTGAGAACTTATCAGCAGTGCTATGACTGTGGGTATTAGCAATTGTTTTTTCTGGTTGTTTCTCATATGTGTTGGTGTTGGTGTTGATATTTGCTCGACTTTTGCTTAAATTGATAATGCTTCGTGTTTTATATGATATGAGTGTAATGCCAAATAGGTTTGTGATTACCTTCTTGTCTCTTTAATTATATGAAAGCCAGAGTAAATCTATCTATGGATTTGTTTGGATATCTATTCCAAGATCACTATTCTAATTCTTACTTCTTCTTCTACTTCTACTTTCCTCTTCATCTTCTTGCAAAATTTACCAAGAACTTTGTTAAGATTTAGAGAAAATCAATCAAGATTTTTATTAAGATCAAGACTTTGCTCAGATCAAGACTCTAGCTTCTTTTCTACTCTCAAATTCTTTCATCAAACAACCATAAACCACTATGAAACATAAGTAAAAATCGATCAAATCCCATATTCGGTCGTTGCTTTCCTTGCTTTGGTTTCTTTGTGATCTCATTTTTTTTTTCCCTCTTTGTCGTTTTTTTCTTACTACAACTTCTATTTTAAGACTTTAATTTTTTTGAGTTTTTTCTTTTTTTAGATTTAGTACCACGGGACCATGAAGTTTGGCTACTACTGCTACTACTGCTACTACTGCTGCTACTACTACTACTACTGCTTCTACTACTTGTACTACTTGTACTACTTGTACTACTCCCACGATTAATATGATTGCTTGAACAATGAGATCATGTTATTGTAAATGATCTTCAAATATATTCTACTTATACTAAAGAATAATAGGTCTGTCACAAAAGCAACCCAATAAAAACAAGTAAGACAAAAAATTTAAACAATACACTCAAAGATGAAACAAATAAAAATGGCCAAAAAAAGGTGCATTGGTAAAAGAAGAGAAACACATTGAGCATCTTGAAGCTATTTCATCTGTGCTTTGATTGTTACATCCATAATACTTGTAGTAATTGTGAAAATGCTATGAGAAGGACAACGACATGAACATCTTCCCAGTGACCTTCAAGTCATGCACAAATTGCCTATCTTAACCTGTTTCATAAATTTTGTTGTCTGGATTCTTGCCGTTAAGAGCCCATTCCAGTAGAGAAAGACACAAACAAAGACGTGATACACAGAAAATCACAAATAACTCTCAAAGCATGAAGTAAAAAAGTAGTGATTGAGTAACAGAGCTCGTATGCTTTAAAGCACGTGATTAGAACAATCAAAAATTAGGCACATTAGTTGTCACTTTGAATTACAAACTTCATTAGCGGCTATGGCGTTTGATTTGGTTTGCTAATAGAGTGTCAGATAAAGTGGGGCAACTTATGACTGCATATTTTCATTTGATGATGATGATGATGATGATGTTGATGAAACCATTGAGTGGTTTTTTTTTTGGCTGTGACCGCGCAACCATTGATCACAGCAGTGATTTGAGCATCCTGTAGCTATTACTTAAAACCGTACCTTTTCAAATCAGTACTTGGTTCTATCACGTGTATATATCATTTATTGTATCGTGTTCATGCTTCAGTAATGTATCACGTGGTAAACTGTATTAATCCCGTCTTTTCTTTTTTTTTTTTATTTTTTTATTATTTTTTTTTTTATTTTTTTTTCATTTTTTTCCAGCTCTCTCTTGTGTCATTCTCGGTTTTCTTCTCATGCTTTTCATTTTTTGCAATGCTTTAATGTAATTCAATTCGATGCAGACAGGTTTTATTTGTAATATCATAAAAAGACTTTTCTTTTTTCAAATTGAAACTGGTAAGATTTTTTTAAACAACTTTTTAAGCCCATCATCCTACATTATTTGGTGCTGACGTAATTGCTAATAGCATTTTATCTTTCAGTATTTACTTCTTTAACCACCAAAAAAGTGGCCAACAAAGCGGAAGCATCACTGTATCACAACAAACCCAACACTTTAACAAGTCGAAACTCTCATCCCCGCATTAGTGATACGTTTTGATCGTCAATTAATAGAGGAAAAATCAATAAAACGATATTGTAAAATAGATAGAGAGATCAAAAACAACAACATCAACATGAGTTCTGTGATATTACCAAGAATTGCCAACAGAACAGCTGATTTCAGAACTGTGGAAAGAGAAGAAAGATTCAAAAACCCACCAAAGGATAAATCTGCGTTCCCACTGTTGCAAGAAGCCGTTGAGCCTCATGTCGAATCTTTCAACGAGTTGTCCGACTCGGCAACGGCCCTAGGGTTGTTGAACTTGGCTGTTAAGGATTTGGGCTCAAGAACAGTTTACGATGGGTCCAAAATGGTCAATTCTCAAGGTGAAGTAGATGTCACCAATCCTGATTTTTTGGGGAACAAATTGTCCATGAAAATCGAACAAGTTTCCTTGAATAAACCAATGTCTAACGACGGGGTTTCTAATGCTTTGGAAAGAAAAATCTATCCAAGTGAATCGAGACAAAGGTTAACCTCGTACAAAGGGAAACTGATGTTGAAACTGTCGTGGAGCGTGAACGATGGTGAAGAAACTTTTTCTGAAGTAAGAGAGTGTGGGTATGTTCCAATCATGCTGCAAACCAACAGATGCCATTTGTACAATTTGTCTCCATACGATTTGGTTCAAAAAAGAGAGGAAAGTGACGAGTTGGGTGGGTACTTTATTGTTAATGGGATTGAAAAATTGATCAGAATGTTGATTGTTCAAAGAAGAAACCATCCAATGGCCATCATCAGACCAAGTTTTGCCAATAGAGGGGCATCTTATTCTCAATATGGTATTCAAATCAGATCTTGCAGACCAGATCAAACTTCGCAAACGAATGTTTTGCACTATTTGACCGATGGTCAAGTCAACTTGAGATTTTCTTGGAGAAAAAACGAATACTTGGTTCCAATTGTTATGATTTTGAAAGCTTTGACCGATTGCTCCGATAAAGAAATTTTTGATGGGATCGTTGGTTCAGATTTGGAAAACTCGTTTTTGACTGATAGATTGGAATTGTTATTGAGATCTTTCAAAAAGAAATACCCAACTCTACAAAACAAATACCAAATCTTGCAATACTTGGGTGACAAGTTTAGAATTGTTTTCCAAGCTCCGCAAGGGATGAGTGACCACGATGTTGGTAACATGGTTTTGAACAGAATTGTTTTGGTCCATTTGAACAATTACGACAATTTGAGTAACTCAGAGTACAAACCAGAAAAACCTTCTGACATCCACAACAAGGACAAGGCAAGAATGATTTTTTTCATGATCAGAAAATTGTACGCTTTGTGTGCTGGTGAATGTTGTCCAGATAATCCAGATGCCACTCAACATCAAGAAGTCTTGTTGGGTGGGTTTTTATACGGTATGATTTTGAAAGAAAAAATGGAAGAATACTTGAACAACATTGTGTTGCAGATCCAATCTGATCTAAATAGGGGGCTTGCTGTTAATTTCAAAAGCAAAAAATACATGTCCAGAGTGTTTATGAGAATCAACGAAAACATTGGGTCCAAAATGCAGTACTTTTTGTCCACTGGTAACTTGGTCTCTCAATCTGGTTTGGATCTGCAACAAGTTTCCGGTTACACAGTTGTTGCAGAAAAAATTAATTTTTATAGATTCTTGTCCCATTTCAGAATGGTCCATAGAGGGTCCTTTTTCGCTCAATTGAAAACAACAACAGTTAGAAAATTGTTGCCTGAATCGTGGGGGTTTCTTTGTCCGGTCCATACTCCTGATGGGTCTCCTTGTGGGTTGTTGAACCATTTTGCTCACAAGTGTAAGATCTCTACTAAAGAATCTGACGTTTCAGCAATTCCAGATCTTTTGTTCCAATTGGGAGTTGTTCCATCAAGTCACATTTTGGCTGCGGGTCCATCGATGAGTTGTGTCCAAGTCAATGGTAAGATCATTGGTTGGACCTCTCATGAACAAGCAAAAATTGTCGCTGACACTTTGAGATACTGGAAAGTAGAAAGCCAAGGAACTGACAAAATCCCATTGGACTTAGAAATTGGATACGTTCCTCCTTCCACTAGAGGTCAATACCCAGGGTTGTTCATCTTTGGTGGCCGTCAAAGAATGATGAGACCTGTCAAATACTTGCCATTGGATAAACAGGACATTGTTGGACCATTTGAACAAGTGTACATGAATGTTGCCGTTACTCCTCAAGAAATTGCAAACAACATCCATTCTCACGTTGAATATTCTCCAACAAACATTTTGTCTATTTTGGCCAACTTGACCCCATTTTCCGATTTCAACCAATCTCCAAGAAACATGTACCAATGTCAGATGGGTAAACAAACCATGGGTACTCCAGGTGTTGCCTTGTGTCACAGAAGTGATAACAAGTTGTACAGATTGCAAAGTGGTCAAACACCAATTGTCAAAGCGAATTTGTACGATGATTATGGGATGGACAACTTTCCTAACGGTACCAATGCCGTTGTTGCTGTTATTTCCTACACTTGTTACGATATGGATGACGCGATGATCATCAACAAATCCGCAGACGAAAGAGGGTTTGGATACGGGACCATGTACAAAGTTGAGAAAGTTGACTTGTCACAATCTAGAGGTAGAGGTGACCCTATCACCCAGCATTTTGGTTTTGGTGACGATGAATGGCCTAAAGAATGGTTGAACAAGTTGGATGATGATGGGTTGCCATACATTGGCACCTATGTTGAAGAAGGTGATCCAATCGTTGCATACTTTGATGAAACCATTGGGAAAACCAAGATCAAAACTTACCACCACTCGGAACCAGCTTATATTGAAGAAGTCAATTTGATTGGGGACGAAAGTAACAAATTTCAAGAACTACAAAATATCTCTATCAAATACAGAATCAGAAGAACTCCACAAATTGGTGATAAATTTTCGTCAAGACACGGGCAAAAAGGTGTTTGTTCGAGAAAATGGCCAACAATCGACATGCCATTCAGTGAAACAGGGATTCAACCAGACGTCATTATTAACCCTCATGCATTTCCTTCAAGAATGACTATTGGTATGTTTGTTGAATCTTTAGCCGGGAAAGCCGGTGCTTTGCATGGGATTGCTCAAGATGCCACTCCATGGAATTTCAGTGAAGACGATACCCCTGCCGATTATTTTGGTGACCAATTGGCCAAAGCCGGTTACAATTACCATGGTAATGAGCCTTTGTACTCTGGTGCCACTGGGGAAGAATTCAGAGCGGACATCTACATTGGGGTTGTTTACTACCAGAGATTGAGACATATGGTTAACGATAAGTTCCAAGTGAGATCCACTGGTCCAGTGAATAGTTTGACCATGCAACCTGTGAAGGGTAGAAAGAGAGGTGGTGGTATTCGTGTTGGGGAGATGGAAAGAGATGCCTTGATTGGGCACGGTACCGCTTACTTGCTACAAGACCGTTTGTTGAATTGTTCCGATTACACACAAACTGCAATCTGTAGAGATTGTGGTGCATTCTTGACAACTCAAGCAAGTGTCCCAAGAATTGGGGCCAAAGCTTCAATGAGATGTAGAAGATGTGCCATCAAGTTTGAAGACGCTAAAAAGGCCATTTCCAAACAAGGCGACAATATTTATATCGACGATTCAAACATATGGGAGGACGGCCAAGGCAACAAGTTTGTCGGTGGTGGGAACACAACGACAGTTGGCATTCCATTTGTCTTGAAGTACTTGGACTCCGAATTGTCTGCTATGGGTATCAGACTGAAATACAACGTTGCTCCTAAATAAACAATTAGCATAAGTATCACCCACATATGTACATTAGTATAAAGAAATCAACGAGTTATTATAAAAAAAACAGTCATTAAATATGTTCAATTTTCGCTCAAGAGAGTTCATTAAGCGGTCTTGTAGCTTCAAAGTTAGCACACACACACACACACACGTGCTACAAAAAATACTCTTATTTGGACGATCTAAGCCAAGAAACTCTGCATAGTTTTTAAGCACTAAAATAGTAACAAAAGCTAGAAAACAACGCAAACGGGTTTCCAAACGACGCGAAAAAAAAAAAAAAAGAAAAAAGAAAAAAAAAACATAAAAAAAAAAAATAAAAAACTGAGTGAAGATAAACTAAGCAGCATTGGCTTAAACCCATAACACACGCCAGGTATGTGATCGATCAGCAGTTGAGCCCATTTTGTAGAACTTGGGCACTTGGAAAGTTTAATTTTATGGCTATTCCCGTGGAGACTGTATGTGTAGGGTGTAGTTCTCATTTACAATATCGCCTCGATGTTGGCATTTCACAGTGAAAATTGTTGTGAGCTGTTAGAATTTTAAGACTTATTGAAACCCAACTTTCCACAAACATCAGCCTGTGCAAACATATCGCTACCAAAGCTCACAAACAAACGTTTTTGAAAAAAAAAAAAAAGGCCAGTTTCACGGAAAAGACCACTGCATTGCAGCATAAGACAAAAAAAATAAATAAGATGTCGGATAATCCCTTTGAATCTGTAAACAAAGAGAAATTCAACAACTCCGATTCCTCAGAAAAAACAAATGATGTGAACGAATACGTCAACTTGGACGATCTTTCAAAAAAAAACAGCCCATCTTTGAAATACTGCACTTGCACAGTTGAGGAAACCATCAATGATTTCCAATCTGATGGAACGCATGGGCTTCAAAATAATCACATTGTTGAGCAAAAAAGACAAGAGTTTGGATCTAATGAGTGCAACGATGACGAAGAAGAAGAAAGTTTGCTGATGCAGTTTTTGAAAACTTTTACCGGAGATCCATTGATCTTGCTTTTGATCGGGTCTGCTGTTGTTAGTTTTGTCATGGGAAATTTTGATGATGCCATCAGTATTACCCTAGCTATTGTCATTGTTGTCACTGTTGGGTTTGTTCAAGAATACAGATCAGAAAAGACTTTGCAAGCATTGAACCAATTAGTGCCAGCAGAGTGCCATGTCATCAGAAACGGTACCTCCAGTAGCAACACTTTGGCATCGTTGCTTGTTCCTGGTGATTTAGTTTGTTTTAAAGTTGGGGATAGAATTCCTGCAGATGTCAGAATCATTGATTGTGTTGATCTATACATAAACGAAAGTAACTTGACCGGGGAAAACGAGCCTGTTTTCAAAAGCTCTGATCCTGTCAAGAGCAAGTCTTTTGGAGAAGTGCCAGCTCTAAATCAAAGAACTTCAATTGCCTACATGGGTACTTTGGTCACTGAGGGTCATGGGAAAGGTATTGTTGTTGGGACTGGTAAAAACACCGCATTTGGTTCTGTTTTTGAGATGATGAATGCAATCGAAAAGCCAAAGACTCCTTTGCAACAAGCAATGAACAAATTGGGTCAAGACTTGTCTTATGTTTCTTTTATTTTGATTGGTGGGATTTGTTTGATTGGAATAATCCAAGGTAAGTCGTGGTTGGATATGTTTCAAATTTCGGTTTCCTTGGCTGTTGCAGCCATTCCTGAAGGGTTGCCGATTATTGTTACTGTGACCTTGGCTCTTGGTGTTTTGAGAATGGCCAATAAAAAAGCCATTGTTAGAAGATTGCCAAGTGTTGAGACTTTGGGGTCTGTTAATGTTATTTGCACCGATAAAACAGGTACTTTGACCGAAAACCACATGACTGTTTCCAAACTATGGTCCATAGGCTCAATGCTGAACAAATCGCAAATATTGGATATTGACTCGAGTAACGGTAACAGTTTTAGTAATGTTTTGTCATCCTCTAAGCAGTCCTCTTCAAGGGCATTGCAAAACTATTTGAGTGCAGATGTAAAGGCTTTGTTAACAATTGGAAATATTTGCAACAATGCTGTTTTTTCCAAAGAGCAACACAAATTCATTGGTAACCCTACTGATGTGGCTCTTTTGGAAGTTTTGGAAAAGTTCGAACTTGAAGATGCCAGACATTCTACTGAAAAAATCAAGGAAATTCCATTCAACTCGGATAGAAAAATGATGGCTACAGGAGTTGCTTCCAGCTCATCTTCCAATAACAACGGTAAACATACTTTTTACATCAAGGGGGCCATCGAAAAGATATTGCTAAAATCCTCCCACTCTTTGACAAAAGACGGCAAAACCGAAAAGCTCAACACTTCAATGCATAGCACTGTTTTGGAAGTTAGTGATGCCATGGCTCAAGAGGGGCTAAGGGTTTTAGGTTTTGCTCAAGTGGAAGTCTCTAAAAAAACAGATGTTAAATCTGACCAAGATTTGGAAAACATCACGTTTGTTGGTCTGATTGGTATGAAGGATCCTCCAAGAGCAAGCGTTTCTAGCGCTGTGGAAAAATTGTTGGAAGGTTCTGTCCACATTATTATGATTACCGGGGATGCCCCAACCACTGCTCTGTCCATTGCCAGACAGGTTGGGATTCCGGTTTTCAACGAACAAGACTGTATTTTGACTGGTGAAAAATTGGACAGCATGAGTGAGGACGAGTTGGCCGGCTGTATTGATCATGTGAACATTTTTGCAAGAGCCACCCCACAACACAAGTTGAACATTGTCAAAGCTTTGCAGAAAAGAGGGGACATTGTGGCTATGACCGGTGACGGTGTCAATGACGCGCCTGCGTTGAAATTGGCCGACATTGGTATTTCTATGGGTAAAATGGGAACTGATGTGGCCAAGGAAGCTTCGGACATGGTTTTGACAGATGATGATTTCAGCACAATTTTGAATGCTATTGAAGAGGGGAAAGGTATTTTCAACAACATTCAAAATTTTTTGACTTTCCAATTGTCCACTTCTGTTGCTGCATTGTCTTTGGTTGCTCTTTCAACTATTTTCAATTTGCCAAACCCATTAAATGCCATGCAAATTCTTTGGATCAACATTTTGATGGATGGTCCACCAGCACAGAGTTTGGGGGTTGAACCAGTCGACCATGAAGTCATGAAAAAGCCACCAAGAAGAAGAGACGACAAGATTTTGACCAGCGCTGTTTTCAAAAGACTTTTGTTGAGCGCATTTTGGATCATTATTGGTACTATTTACGTTTTCGTCAAAGAAATGGCGCAAGACGGTGTTGTCACCAAAAGAGACACAACAATGACTTTTACGTGTTTTGTGTTTTTTGATATGTTTAATGCAATTGCATGTAGACACACCACAAAATCCATTTTTGAAATTGGGTTGTTTAACAACAAGATGTTCAACTATGCTGTTGGGTTGTCGTTGCTTGGTCAAATGTGTGCAATCTATTTACCATTTGTGCAGTCTATTTTTGATACAGAAGCTTTGAGTCTTGGAGATTTGGCCTTTTTACTATGTTTGAGTAGTACCGTACTAATTTCTGACGAAATCCGCAAATATTGGTTGAAAAAGAACATTACTGGTAGAAGTGAATCAAGTTTGCCGTACGCATACTCTCAAGTTTGATTGGAAAATATGTTATCAGTCCAAAAATATTTTCTGTCTTTTTTTCTGTATGTAAATATTTTAATTTATAAACGCTGGGTAAAATTTGAGAAAATGTCATACAGGAATCGCATTAAAGAAAGTCATGATAGTGTATTTTGCTGTTCTGTAGTATTTTACCAACTGGAGATTATATTTTGCCTGCAAATTTTCGAAAAACTTTGTAAATTGAGTGTCAAAGTTGTTACAGATGGTTTTCACTTTTTGATCTGGATTTTTCAACCTCATTTTGAAAAACCAAATGTACGAGATTGATAAAATGAATTCCAAATAGATAGACCCTAAAGAATTTGATAAGGAATAGTTGGAATTGAAAATTCTGGAAATACAACTCAACACGATTTTCAGTGGCAAGTACCATAGTCTGATCAAAAATTGAAACAGAGTTGTGCATTCCAAGATTTGGGCCAAACGAACACTTTTGGCATTGTAATTGGTGATGAATTTTTCAAAATAAGCTAAAATGTTTGGTGGACATTGGTAAGTGAACGCGGAGTTATTTTTACAAATGTAATTCAAACAATGAAACAACGAGTAGATTGTTGGCGATAATAGCACACTGTTTGGAATCAATTTCAAAGCATTGTTTCTGTTGAAAGCGATTGAGATCAAAAACATAATCAATGTTGAAAAGAAATACTGGAAGTTGTCCAATTGTATGATTTTATGGAAAAACTTGAGGTTGTATGTCACATCGAAATTTGAGTTTTTTTTAATTTTTTGGTATTTGAAAAACTGTAGAATAACAATACCATATGTGCCCAATATACTCAATAAACAAGCAACTTGATGGTAGTGAGGACCTATGAGATAGAGCACGTTGAATGGAATTGAGTAGAAGGCGAAATGAAATACGGTCAATGCATGCCCCAAAAACCAATAGAATTGTAGGCTTTTGTACAGATGTGTTTGTTTTTTTGAAGAGGATGGCGTATTTGAAGGTGGCATATCGGTGGCTTTGCCATTTGGCTTGCCATTTCTGTTAGAGATATTAGCCATGCTGTTTTTCAATTTTTTTTTTTTGTATTCTTTTTTGTCCAAACTTGCGTAAACCCGTTGTAAAGTTTGTTGTTAAAAGTGGACGAAACTTAAGAGATGTTGTGTTTTGAAAAAAAAATACTTTGCGTTAAAACCTGTTTAGCGGTGTGGTTTTTTTCTGATTCAAATGTCAAACAAAGTAGAAAAGTCTGTGAGTCCTTTTTCTGTGGAAGCGCTTGGTCTTTTTGTGTTTATTTGCAATTCTTGAAGTCTTGGATCAAAGGTTTAAGAGAAAAAGCAGTGATATCAAAATGCAAATGTTACAACAAAGGGTGCGGGGGTGGGTGGGTTCTATTCAATTAGGTTCCGAAAGTTTTAAAATTTTGTTATGATCTTTCATATTACGATGTATTTTTTCCTGTGTTTTTTCCAATTTTTTTCCAATTTTGCAGTTTTGCAATTTCGCACATTTTACGTCATTTCCCGATAGGAGGTTGGTTAGTAAATTGGAGTAAAAAACATTTGAAAAAAAACGGAATGCACGTGATGTTTGCCATTTTTCGGAGGAACAAAAACTGCAAGATGAGATTTATTGATTTAAATCATTGAAATGTTGTATATACTTTAATGAGCTATATTAGTTTACAAATAGCAAATCTGCAATGTCACTGCTTCACTATATCAGTTGCTGTTTGTTAAAGCCCAGCTGATCCACCAAAGTCAATTCTATACTCTTGTACTGTTCTGAATGACTATCACTTTCTTGAGTCTTTTTTGATAAAACAAGCGAAACAACAAAGATCGGAACATTGATTGTCTTGTGTAGTTTTAGCAATTCATTGGTTTCAATTTGCTGGTTATACGTACTAAAAGTGTTGAACTGGGTGTACATTGGGATGTTTTGTTGTCCATTTTGGTACCTTTCGATCAAACTGATCAACCGTGTTATGTCTGCACCTTTGTACGCATAGAAAATAAGAATTTCGTTACCAGATTGTTTTCCTTTATTGAGCAATTCCACAAAATATTCATATTGCAGTTTGGAGAGTTTGCTGCTGGTGGAAGTGACATGTTGTATATGTAAAGTATTTTTTGGAGTTGCAAATTTGGTTTTAAGAATGCCGAAATATCTAGACTCCAATTGTTTTATTATACTCTGATGCAACACATTGCTTTCATTTTCTATAGTTTTTTCTTTAACAAACTCAACATAAGTTGTAATATTTTTTGCCTCAAACGAGTCGGTTGTGTTCATTGAAAGTTGTGTATGCTATGCTCCAGTTGAGTTGCTCAAATGTTTTTTTTTCAGGTGTTTTATTTATCTTGTTTAAGGCTACGTCATTTATCTAATTGTGGTATCATAATTGCAAACTGCACTCATCTAGGAAGTAATGGCTTACTAGCCTTACAGAGCTCATCAATGATCACCACAAAGAGCTATCGTTGCTTTTTGATAAATGGAAATCAACTTGATGAGCTCGCTATACCGAAAGAGTATGATTACAACGACAAGCCCGGTACTTTTTTTAGAGAATTGTCCGAAATGTTTTTAGTTTTAATTAAAAGGAGTCTTGTTCACTTGAAGATTGTCTGTCTTAAATACAAGCAAGTAGGTTTTTTAAAGTTATAAATCTAGCAGAAAAGCCTCTGATCTGATGATTGTTTATTGATTTATAAAGTCACATAAGTGATATAGGTCTTGTGCCATTTCTTTAAATTCAAACCAATCAAAAATTGAGATATTTATATATGGTGCAGTACACGTGTGTTTTGAAAGATGTTTTTGACCAAAATAGATCATGCTGAAATTGAAACAACAACGCTCTGCCATATGACTTGTTAGCTGTATGGAAATAACCTTTTTTTAGTCAAAGAATTTTATGTATATGATACCCGACCTTTTTTTCAAAGAAGTTGTCAAATCTTGTGACTATACATCTTTCTTTCTCTCTCTCTCTCTCTCTCTCTCTCTCTCTCTCTTTTTTCTTTTCGTTTCTATGTATATTTTTTTTTAACCTATCGCTCCCTTTTTTTCTTCCTTCACAATGCGCATTGTACAAGGCCCGATAACATTATAGATGATGAGATATGTCAAGCTGTATGTAAGATAGGGTGAATTAGTCAAACTTTTAAGGCAATGCAAGGTGTAATGTTAATGTCTAATTTAATTTTGTTTGGGTTTATTTTGTTTAGCATTTCAGTATATAAAAACGTAACTTTGCTTCCATGTGAGTTTATCAGTTTTTTTACTCCTCACTTCATCTCCCCATTCCATAGTTCTCACAACAAAAAAACAAACCCAAAGCCATATCAACACGGTAAAAAATTCAAAGAAAAATGTCTAAATTTTATGCACTAAAAGCACAAACCAAATCTGGGGCTGATTTCCCATTCAGCGATTTGAAAGGGAAAGTGGTTATCATTGTCAACACCGCCACTAAATGTGGTTTAACACAGAGTGGGTTGAGCGGGTTGGAAGAATTGTACAAGAAGTACCATGCAGATGGTTTAGAGATCATTGGGTTCCCATGCAACCAATTTTTAAATCAAAACCCGGAAACCGATGAAGAAGGCGAGAATTTTTGCAAGCTTAATTACGGGGTCACTTTCCCCTTTATGAAAAAATGTGAAGTCAACGGACCAAACACTCACCCTGTGTTTGACTATTTGAAGAATGAGAAACCTGGGATTTTTGGTCTTACAAGAATTAAATGGAATTTTACAAAATTTTTGATCGACAAAGAGGGAAACGTTGTGGAAAGATACAGTCCATCAACAAATCCTGCTAAATTGGAGCCAAAGATCAAGGAATTGTTGAAAGCGTGATTATTTTTTTTGCTCTGGTTTTTGAAACTTGATTATAAGTAATTAATTATATATGTATGTATGTATTGTGGGTCAATCTATTTTTGAATATGAAACTTGTCCTGTTGGTCTGTGTAATCTTGCTATTGGCTTATTCATTATCAGATTGATTAAACGGAAACTAAGCCTATTATTTACCCGACAAACATTTCTGTTACCCGATTCATTTCCTTTTCAGTCCGTTCATATTAAGTTGTATAATATTATCATTTTTATTCTGGTTAGTTTTTCTTGAAGAGCTACTAAAAGGTGAAACTTGTTTTTTTTTTTATTTGGATTAGTATTTTTGTTACAATTATAATCTTTTTCTCATCTGGAAGGATACTTTTGCTACCCCATTCTGGTATAACTAATATTTAATACACACTTATCAGGGTGAGATTAAAGAGTCTTATCTTTGAGTATTACCCTTTTTAGTATTCCTACAGGTGTTTAATTTCTCAGAGCAAATAAGTTGGTTAACTTCTGGAAGCATATAAGTTGGTTATTCTCCTACATAAGTCGATACATTTAGATAATCTAAAAAAAAAAAAAAGTGCCAGAACTATAGGAGCAAGCGAGTCCAAATAGACAATACAAAAACAGAGCAGAATACATATACAGAATGAGTGGAGACTACGATTATTTATTCAAGTTGTTGTTGATTGGGGATTCCGGTGTTGGGAAATCGTGTTTGTTGTTGAGATTTGCAGATGACACTTACACCCAAGATTATATCAGTACGATTGGTGTTGATTTCAAGATCAAGACTATAGAGTTGGAAAATAACAAGATTGTCAAGTTGCAGATCTGGGATACTGCGGGCCAGGAAAGATTTAGAACGATTACTTCGTCGTATTACAGAGGAGCGCACGGGATTATTATTGTGTATGATGTGACCAGTTTGGAAAGTTTCCAAAATGTGAAAACATGGTTACAAGAAATTGATCGTTATGGTAACACTGGTGTGTTAAAATTGTTGGTGGGAAACAAAAACGATTTAGTTTCACAAAAACAAGTGGACCACGAAACCGCTTTGAATTTTGCCAATAGCTTGAATTTGACATTGATTGAAACCAGTGCTTTAAACAGTGAAAACGTGGAAGAAGCCTTTGTTACAATGGCCAAACAGATTAAAGAAAATATGGACAAAAATGCAGCAAATAATGGAAACAACGGTGCAGGAGATCAACAAAATAATGGGGGTAGCAATGTCAACTTGAACAATGGGAAATCTTTGACCAATGCTGGTGCCAGCAATTGTTGTTAAAATGTTTTGAGCTTATCTATATGACATACTCTTATATATATATATATATGTGCATATAATATAATTTAGTATAATATGATCAACGGT
>ERZ794936.523-NODE-523-length-17843-cov-33.041376_pt1 | contig 17843 bp, 9 predicted proteins | sample MGYA00511083_ERZ794936 | MGnify/ENA primary metagenome ERZ794936 (study PRJEB30137, sample SAMN04331409) | food metagenome | isolation source: Y2 must sample point D1 replicate A | place: Australia: South Australia | collected 2014 ... | reverse complement strand
GTAAGTTTTTGAAATGTTTTTTGTATCATGTGACAACCAATAGCTGATTATTAGTTCACACGCTCTCCTGTCGGGTAACGGTAGGAACGAGCAAATGCACGTGTGTATGGAGCTGGTGCCCCTAATGTCGGGCAACAAGTACCTTATTATTGTTCTTTTTTGATATTCAAGGGTACACTTTATGCGTTACAATGTTTTTTTGGAGGGTCTATATAGTGAGATAATTGTTAAGCGTTGATGACACTTGCAAGATGAAAATTGTATAGCTCTTATAGTCATTTCGAAAGAGTACGAGTTGCATCTCCCAAATTGGTTAATGCTTTTTTGAAATCATTAACGCCATGATGTGCGCAATTATTTTTGCTTTTTCGTAGATGCTGATATGTGAAACAAGAACTGCGACTCTGGATGACCACGTTTACCCGCTTTGTTTTCTTTATTGTGCTGGGTTTCAGAAGCTTTCCTGATATGCTTTGGTATGTTCGTTCTCTTCTTAAAAATTGAAAAAAGCTGATCATCTATCTGTGTGTGATTCAATTGTAGAATGTAATCTCTAGTAATTTCAGAATCAAATTCTACGTAGGCAAAAGAAGACAAACTCTTTTTTTTTCTTTCGACAACAGTTAGTCTTATTATAGAGCCGCCTGTTTTTTTTAGCTCTTCCGAAAAGTGGTTTTCAAGTTTTTCTAAAGTGATGTTTGAGTTGAAATTTTGTATGTATATAGAGCTTCTATCGATATCGCTCTGTGTCTTGGTTTCTCCGTGCTCTGAATGCATTTTCTGCTGATGGTGTTGAGAGGATTATTTTTATACTAAGCTGAACGAAAGCCAGAAAATATTTTTTAGCGCTTCGTTTGTCAAATTCTGGTCTTTCGGCTCTTTGAAGTGCTTTCAACGCATTTGCCACACGGCTGTTATTGGAGGAGAACTGAAATTAGATCACTTTTTGTCAAACTCATATACCGCAACGATGGTCAGGAGTGCCCCTGATCACGAGGGGAATATGTGATTGGGAGATTTTGTCAGAAGTAGCGCGCTCACGTGCTGCTGATAGGGCTTTTACGTAAACGATTGTGGTGTTTCTACACGTGATATTAATCAACTTGAACAGAATAAGAGTTACCTGGATTTGATCGGGTTGCTCTGGTGTAGTTGTCGAGAGCTTATCGAACGACTAGCGGGTTGAATTTGTTGAGTGGAAGATATTTCCATTCATACGTAAGTATCAGTAATCATTAACCAGCAATTCCTAGGGCTACCTTTTTAGTTCTAATGAGTTCTATTGATTCCGCTTCTTGTGAGTCTTATTTCAAATGAAAAGACGAGAGAGATATACAAAATAAACAAAAGTACAGACTGACAATTAAAAAACGAATGATATCTGGGTTGTTGTGTTCGAATCAGTGTAATGCGATTATATCTATTTCGAATGTGTAGATCTGATTTACAAGGGACTCTTGGTAAACCGACCAGTTCAACACAATAAGATTCAGACAAGATTATGAACTCTAGATGATTCTTTTTCATCGCACGTTGGTCAAAGATGCTGGCAGCGCTCCTCGATTTTGAGCCGTTTTAGTATTTCCAGATATCTTAGTAGCGTTATACTGAGATAACCCTTCTGATGGAAGGTTGAATACATTTAGTACATCCACGATTACGTGATCTTCTTGTGGGTCAGACATGACTGGTGATTAAGAGCAATAGAGTAATAAGCTTATAGTAGGGAACATATGTTATCGTAGCTTCAAAACTGTCCTGGGGGGTAATCTCCAATAACCTTGACTAGGCTTCTTCTCTTCTTTTTTCTTATATAAAATAGTACAACACCAAACGTTGAGAGAAGCCGAGCATAATCGGTGCCATTTACAATAGTAAGGGTTTTAAAGGCGTCAACTCCTCAAAGAAGACGTTACCTAACCAAAACAACGTCCAAGTAAAGATCTTTTCCCCCAATGTCATCCCAATGATAAACCGCAGTTAAAGCTTTCAATTTGAGTCAGAGACATGTGAGATCTTGTCGGCCAATGTGGAATGAAGAAGAAACATTGAGCACTCATAATCTCCCAGTCACGTATTAACCTACACCGTTAGCACATGCACTTTTAACCATTATCTCGGTATACCATTCTGTCACTTTTTCGCTCCTGAAAGAAAGGAGAGCAAGAGAGTCACGTGCACAGCTTTGTACACCACGTCATAACCTCCGTAGTCTTTTTACAAGCACGAAACATAGGTGATCTATAAGCTTTCACACACGGCGGCTGAAGCCTTTGCAAAGATAGGGCCATATATGTTTTAAGTGGTACGCTCATTTTCTTGTTTGTTACTTCAAGCCCGTTACTTGTTGACGCTTTTGTTGCCTTTTTGGGCCCCGATGCATCAAAAGCAATGGCTGTGAGAAAACCAAAAAAAAAGTTAACGTTTCTCGGGCAGCATGAATTTCTTTTTTTTTTTTTTTGTTCTTTACAGTGCTAAGACATGAATGGTTTTAAGCGCTCTAACGTCTTTATCTTTAGCAGTGGCTATTTTTTTAACAATAGTTGAGCATAGAAGAATAGAACCAACGTATTAAAGGCCAACAAACACCAAGAGACCAACTTGATAAACAAGAAAAATGGGTTCCGTTAGAGCAAGAAAAATGGCAAGATCTTCTGTCAAAAAGGCCACCAGAAGAACAAAGGACAAACAAAGAGAAGCTAACATCAGGGGGAACGCCATCATTGCTGAAAACTGGGACTACTCCCAGACGCTTGCACAAAACTATAAAAGACTGGGGCTTAAGGCTAAGCTTGGGTCAGCTGCTGGAGGTCAAGAAGCGGATTTGAGCTCGAAAATTATGAAAAACTCCCTTGTGAGAGCCCAGACCATTGCTGATTTGGATTCGGATGACGAAGACGTGGACGATGGTACTGCTAGTGCTGACTACATCAATCCAGAAGAATTAAACAGTGACGGTGAGTTTGATGAAAAGAAGATTCCAGCTGGGGAAGCCAGAATCAAAAGAGACAGCAGTGGCAAAGTTGTCAAGGTCATTTACGGGACCAAGAAATTTGACATTGACCAAAGTGTGGAAGTGCTGAAAAAGGAGCAACAAAGCACGAATGCCCAGAAGGACGAATCGAAGACTCAGGTTGTGCAGCAGCTAGAGGAATACGCCAACAGACCAATTGTGAGACAGGAAAGAGTCGAAAGTGGGAGAGAAGATGAGTGGTTGGAAAAACTTTACAAAAAGCACGGCAGCAATTACAAAAAAATGTTTTTTGACGTCAAGTTGAACATTTACCAGCAATCTGAAGGCGACCTTAAAAGAAGAGTTGAAAAGTGGAAAGCAAGAAAGGGCGTGAACTAAAAGAATTCACCCAGTCTATGTTGTTTGTAAGTGTTAGACATGTGTATATTAATGTTAGTCTTTTTTTTGAAAAGCTACTCAGTGTTTAAAGTTCTTTCGACAATACTACAAAAAAGAACACGTTTGCTGTTTTTTTTCGAAAAGCAGCGTGTACATAAATATCGGAGCCAAAAAGCAATCCGCACGGTTGCGAAAAACGCTCAGTTAGCTTCAACAAAAGCCCTGTAGGTGGTAAAGTCTTCATCTTCAGAAATAAAGTCCACCTCTGTACCTGGTGCGATAAAAAACACATACCCTGGTTCAGCTCTCAATTTCACGTCACCGTTTTTCAAGAACCCATTCCCTTTTGTGGTAATGACAATGGAAGGCCCTTGCAAACCTTTGAAAGATCTGACACCGCCTTGGGCACCTTTGAAGGTTGTTTCCACAACAGCAAACTCATCAATAGGCGGATTGTACAATAGAGATTTACCTTGGCCAGAAGATCTGTCAAAGTTTTCAGGAACCATTTTTTGAGATTCGACACTTCCGTACTGGTAGGTCAACATTTCAACCAAATTCTTCACGTCTTTGAATTTTGGAGTAAAGCCAGCTCTGACAACGTTGTCTGAAGCAGCCATACATTCAATGATGTCTCCGCTGATGTAAGCGTGAGGATCTTTGGCTTGTAGGAAAATTGCTTCACCTGCTTTCAACTGGCAATGGTTCAAAAGCAAACCACCGCAAAACAAACCAATGTCGTTTGGAAATTGTTCATTCAAGTTCAGCAACAAAGCTGGAAGGTCTTTTTCAGTAAAGCATTCTGGGTGTTCTTGGGCTCTTTTGATCAACAGTTTGCTTTGTTCAACAATAAAGTCGTCTTTGCTGTTCATCACTTTACCAAACACTTTCTGCAACAGTTTTCTGTTTGACTCGTATTCGGAGCTATTTTCTGCGGCAGAAGGTTTGATGTTAGCAATGAATTCAGCGGCCAGCTCTTCACCTATAACAGCTTTGAATTCTGGAATTTTGTTCAATTCGTCGGCAATAGTTTCCAATGGTTTGAAGCCACAGAAACCTTCAAAATCGGTAACAGCAATGGCCATTTCTGGTTTGTGGTTGTCATCTGGGTAATTTTTAGGATCGTTAGCACGCAAAACTCTGGCCAATGCTTTATCTGGGTGGGCTTGAATGGACAAGACTTTTTCAATAGACAAAACTTTGAACAAAAATGGCAATTGTGTTTTCGACTCGAACTTGTTGATGATGGAGCTTCCCAAGTACTCTTGAGGATGTTCGGTAATAATTTTGCTCAAAGGCTCCTTTGTGTCGTGGTTGTAGGAAGGAACACTGGAATGAGTACCCATCCACAACTCGGCGTAGGGTTTCGACTCATCAATCTTCACAGAAGGGTCGGAATGGTGTGCAAACTGGGCAACAGCGGAGGAAGAGCCAATTTTCCCCCAGCCATACTGTTGAAAGCCGGCGTCTAATCTAAATAATTGTTCACTCATGTCTGAAAAAACCGTGTCGTTTGTTTGTTTGTTTGTTTGTTTGTTTTGCTGTGAGATACCTTATCAAAAGAAGCAGAATACTTTTGGGGCCGGTTTCTTGAGATGGGTTTTTTTACTTTGCCAAGCTAAAGCAACTTTTTAAAGTTACATATTAGATATGATACTCGAAACAATTTAAGCAAGGCGAGGCCTTATATATGTCAGGAATATTGAAACCGATAAAGACATTTAGCAATCTAGATTGTAGTTTGTTGTTTGGCAAAAATTTCCTTTCTCAATATTGTTCTTGTTGTCGTTGTTGTTGTTGTTATTTTTACGTTCAATTTTTTTTTTTTTTCTATTTTTTTTCATTTTTTTCGTTTTATTTTTCTGCCTGCGTGTCTTTTTCGATATATACTCACTCTTTCTTTGTGCAGCAACGCGTAGTAATAGAAAAAAAGACACACATACAATCCTCAACCCACGCGTTCCTCCGTTTAAAATTTTAGCATGTTTCCAAGAAGCTTTTCCGTAGTGCACAGAGTGACTGTGCATGTTTTGTAGAGTGTTCAGGAGATGGATAGACCCAACCGGGGCATGCATGCATTGACATTATCAAACACTACTTCGACTATTTCGACTAGGCTTGTGCATCAACTACGGAGAAGAAGAAGGTTAATCCCGCTCTAATTTTAGTTTTTATTTTACACTGTTTCACCTTAGAAGCTAATTTCCCAAACAAACTGGAACAACATTTGCTGGGAAAATAAATTAAGCGGACTTAGTAAGATTTCGCTTGTGTGGTGAAAATTCAAGACAGACCAAATAGACAAAGTGAGCAAATGCTGATTTTCTCTTTTTTTTTTTTTTTTCTTTTCTTGCAGTGCGCTTCCAAGAAACGCTTGTTTTGGTTTGTTGGGTAAGACTTCATGCGACCAACCGTGCCGCTTGTATAAGCGAAAGAAGTGGTTTGTAGTGAAAGTTGCCTAGCATTACGTACGAATTGACCCTCGAATGTTTTGCCAAATGGGTCGGACTATGACCCCCAATATAGTCCGAATCTCGGACTCACTAACAACCAACGTATATGTACACACACACACACACACACTTGAATAAGAGTTGCCGAAAAAAAAGCCGATAAAAACTACTTTTATTTAGTTGTGGGTCTGATAGCTCATCTTCGACATCCCTATTTTATTTTAACTTCATACACTTATTCCTTGAGTGTTAAATCGTTGCGCAAAAGGGGGTACCTCTCAAAATTGGGATCTTACCAACGCAATCTTTCAATTAAATCTTGAAACAATAAACCAAACCAACCAAAAAAACACGAAAGAAACTATGAGCAACAGTAAAGAGTATACAGCTTTTGTTTTAGGGTCCACCGGGTTGTGTGGTGGTGCTATTTTGAAGCATTGCTTGGGGTCCGGAAAGTTTACAACAGTCACCACTTTGACGAGAAGAGCTTTGCCAGAATATCTTATTTCACCAACTGAACTGGCCAACCAAAAAGATGTCTTGACCTCTATTGTTGACGCTGACTCTCAAAATTGGGCACACAAGATAACAGCACCTGAATATGGTAAGAACAATGTGTTTTTTTCAGGTTTGGGTACCACAAGAGCACAGGCTCATGGGTTTGCTAATCAGTACAAAATAGATCACGACTTGAATGTTGCATTAGCTCAAAAAGCCAAAGAGGCAGGTTACAACACGTATGTGTTGGTGTCTTCGGTTGGCGCTAGTAAGGACTCCATGTTTGCATACACAAAAATGAAGGGAGAAATTGAAGATGCAGTGGAGAAACTTGGATTCGACAACTTGGTTGTGTTGAGACCAGGCTTATTGTTAGGGGACAGACACGGCAACAAGAGTCAGTCTTTTATGAGCTCTGCTGCCGAGTCAATAGGGGCTCGCTTCTACAGATCGAAGCTTCAAAAGTTGTTTGGCTACCCTGTGTATGGTGAGGAAGTTGGCAAAATAGCTGTCAAATTAGCATTGGAAACTTCAGTAAACGCAACTCCATCAGGGAAAACAAATGTAAGAATTGTGGAGAGCAACGAGATATTGGATTTGGCTGCCAAATGATTACAAAAGCTATATAAAATCTACTTTTTCGGAACATGGAGTATTCCAATAAAACTATTTTCATACTATTAGAAAGTACACGTAATGCTCAAAGAACTTACCTTACTTTTGAGGTGCGGTCCATGTATTATCATTTATATCTAGTGATAAGAAACAAACTTTGGGGTTTTTAAATGTTTAGTGCAAACAAGCTTTGCTAATCATCTTGAAAGGTAATTAGTTTTACGTCAATTTTGAACAATGCTTTGAGTGTGCGGAATAAGTCAAACCACACCAGCCAATGAGTTTTGATAATGGTCATGTGACAAGGAAATCTAAATATGGCAGTTAAAATAGCAGTGTGTTTTTTTTGAGTTTACCCTCCTTTCTTTCTCCACTCTTTTTCGTTGTTTATGGACATGGCTGTTTTTTTTAATGAGAATTACACCGCGCATAAACTTCAAGTGTTTTCGATTGACTGAAGCCACCATGCGTACTTTTCAATTCGGGCATTTTGCATCCATTATAATTAGACCTTGATGTTTTAAATGCATCTTGCATTGCTCTTGATTGTGAAAAAAGTAAATCAAAACAACCACGAAAAAATTGCAACTTATTGTGCTTCTTATTTGATTGAGTGCTTATTGAACTTTTGAACACGAAAAAAAAGACACTGGCCCACTATCGTTGAATAGCAATCAAACATGTACAATAATAGTGCACAACAGTATAGTCAGCAGAATGGGTTTGGCAATGCGGCTCAAATGAATTCTCCTGGTATGTACAACCAACCGCAACCAACAGGATTCGTTCAGCCACAAGGAACTGGTTATTTTCCTCCAGCCCAACCCAACCAACAACAGCAACCTCAAACTGGGGGCTTTATGCAACCTCAAAACACTGGCTACTTTCAGCAACAGCTTCAAACCCCTTCCTTGCCATTGAGAACACCAACCGCCACTGAGTTTTCCGAATTCCAGCAAAACAAGCCTGAAAGCTATGGTATGGGGTCAACAACATTCGGACAGCCGCTTCAACAAAATTCCACAGGATATAACTTTCAGCAACCACAATTGAGCCAACCACAACAGCAATCCGGCTCCAATGTTGCTATGCCAACCACGTCTTTTGGTAATTTGACCACAGGACAACAAAATGACACTTTAACACCTTTGCAACCTCAACAAACTGGGTTTTACTCGTCTGGCTTGCAACCCCAGCAAACCGGATATTACTCGTCGAATCACCAAGTGGAGCCTTTGAAACCAAACGCTACAGGTTTTGTCAATTCAATGGCAAACACAGGCACCTTCAACAACACATTGAAACTTCCAAACAGAAGACTTTCATTTGTGACCTTGGTGGATCAACAGAAATTTGAGAAATTGTTCAGATCAAAAGTCCCTTCTGGATCCAACACTATTTCGGGCAAAAACTGCAGAGACATCCTTATCAAATCCGGCTTGCCTCCAAAGCAGTTGGCACAGATTTGGAATTTGGCCGATTCGAACAAAGCCGGTGAATTGTTGTTCCCGGAATTTGTTTTGGCCATGTATTTGGTGAACTCAGTTTTGCATGGTGAACCTTTGCCGTACGCTGTAGAAAGAAAAATTGGGAATGAAGTCACCTCGTTCGTGGACGCGATCAATTTCATGGTTGGAGAAGAAGCAAACGAGCAAAGCGCACCACCCCAATTGTCTAATCCAACACCTTTTGATAATTTGACTGCGGGGCTAGGAAATTTGCAACCTCAGCCAACTGGTATGATGCCCTCCATCAGTTTTGGTGGTAATGCTCCGCTACTGCAGCAACAGTACACCGGAGGCGTGCAACCCCAACAATCGGGCGTTCTGCCTCAAACGACAGGTGGTACCTTGGGTACCTTGCAGCCTCAGAACACAGGATTCATGCCGCAAACCTCTTTTGGGCAGCAAGTGCAAATGCAATTGACCGGTGCTCCACCAACTTCGTTTGGTTTTGGTGGCCAACAACAAACAGGACTTTTGCAACCTCAAACCACAGGGTATGGTTTGGTAGCTCAACCTACTGGGTTTTTGCCTCAATCCAGCTTTAACCCAACTGCACCACTAGTTGCCCAAAAAACAGGGTTTGGGAACAACGAGCTTTATTCCCAAAGCAACTTTGCTTCCAAGTTCAATGCTGAAAATGATGATTTTATAACTGCTGAAGAAAAAGCCTTGTTTTATAAGATTTTTGAAACCTATGATTCAGAAAACTCTGGTTTGCTTGATTCTCCTACAGCTGTTGAGATTTTCCGTAAGTCAGGGTTGAACAGAAGTGATTTGGAACACATTTGGAACTTGGCGGATGCTAACAACAGTGGGAAGCTAAATCGTCAAGAGTTTGCCGTCGGTATGCATTTGGTGTACAGAAGACTTAACGGCTATGTGTTGCCCACCGTCTTACCGCGTTCTTTAGTTCCAAAAAGCACGCAAATCATTGATTTGATGAAAGACCAATTGAAAGACAGTAGTGGCGTTGACAATCAAAAGGACAGCAAGTCTAGCACCATCAACTCCAGCGGTTCTTCCTACAGAAACCGGGATGAGCTTCCTCAATTTAAAAGTAGAAGAAGCGAAAACGTTTTGCCAACTCAAAAACAAGTCGAAGACGAAGCTATGAAGAATCAAGAAGAACAAGAAATCAAAGAATTGAAAAAATTGATTAGGGACAAAAAAATCTTGATTGATGGGGAAATTGCGCGCAATGAACAGAGGGCCTCAAGAAATGACAACGAAAAAATCCAAGATTTGACAGAAATTGAAACCATAAAAAGTCAGATTACCTCGCTACCTAACCCAGAGGGTGGGGCTGCCTCCAGCACAGAGCAAAAAGGAAGATATGACTCTTTAAAAGACAAAGTTTCGCAGGTTTTGGCAGAAATCACTTTAACCGAGGAAGCGATCACGAGTGCAAAAATACAACTGTATAGAAAGAAAAACCCTTCTTCGATTGTTGGAACGGGTCCTAATGGGGAAGTTACTGACTTTGATCGTAAGAAAGCCAAGAGAAAGGCCATTTTAGCTGAAAGAATGGCATCCTTAACAGGAAAACCAGTAGCCAAGACAGAAAACTTGGAGGAAGAAAACCAAAGATTGGAGCAAGCTGTTCAACAAATCAAGCAGGAAAGCTTAAAAAATGCGGCTGTCGTCAACGACATCAAAACTACTATTGATGAGATCGTTTCTGGTGTTTCCGACTTGTACGGAAGCAACGCAAGAACCCCTGAATCAGAAAAGTACGAACTTGGTTTGGGGTTGAGACCTGAGGTTAAAACTTTTATCAAGCAATTGCAAGCTACAAAACTGAAGGCCTCCTACACCAACAAGAATATTTCTCAATCCAGCTCACCGGCCGCTGTTTCAGGGTCTCCTTCTTTGCAAGCTTCCTCGCCTGTAAGTTCTGAAGCCCAGAAAGAGGCCTCTTACTCTGACTTCAAAACACCGGCAGAAAGGGCGGCTTACATCAAAGAGCAAGCTCAAAAAAGAATGAGCGAACGTTTGGCCAAGTTAGGCTTGAACAGAAGAGGGGGGAGAAGAGACAGGGGCTCAGATGAACCAAGCCCACCACCACCTGCATCTGTTTCTGCTCCGCAAACGGTTTCCTCCAATATCTTTGAAGAGGCAGGCGCGCAAGAAAACGCAGATCTCAACGTGTCATCCACCGCATCTCTTGCCTCCAGTTCAAACGCGTCTCCTATTGTCAATAGAGAAGACGACCACAGTCAAGAGGAAGTTGACGAAGAGGAACAAGCTTTGATGAGAAAATTGGCTGCTATAAAGCAAAAGAAGAAAGCCAAGGAGGAGCGTATGGCACAACTTAAAAAAGAAATTGAGCAAGCGGAGAAAGCTGATGAGAAAGAAGCATTGGTTAGCGCACCCGGTATTTCAACAACAGCAACCCAAGAAATTCCATTACCTTCCACCAATAATTCAGTATCTGAGGTTGGACAATCGGTAGACGATAACGATGGGTGGAGTGACAGCGAAGTGACCACTCATGCGCCTCCACCCCCACCCCTTGTTCCTGTGCTTTCAAACGCTTCTGCTTCCCAGCATCATAATGGTAACCCATTTTCTAAGCCTAACGGCGACGAAATGAAAAAACCCGTTGCCGAAGCAAGTAAAATGGCGTTTTTTCAACAATCTCCTTCGATCAAAGCATCAACATCTTCTGGTTTTGATACTAAAGCGGCTGAACTTCAAAGAAGAATGCAAAGGGGGCTGGATAATGAAGATGATGATGACGGCTGGTCTGATGACGAAGTGAAAACGGGTTTGCAAGCTTCTGTTGCTGAACAGACCGCAAATGCAACCCTTTCCTCGGCACCTCCTATTCCAAAAACGCAACCTCTTCCAACAGCGCCTCCGTTGCCTCAGACCCCAGCAAACTCGACTCCAGAGCTCGGCGTTCCCCCACCCCCTCCATCATTGACGGCACAACCTGCCAAATCCCAGGTTTCAGAGCCTCCAGTCCCTGTTGCTCCGCCGATTCCATCGTTGGACCAACAACCGAAATTGGCAAACAGTGAACAAACTCGTCCAGATGTAGACGACGACGATGATTTGTCGATCCCCGAATCTGTCAGCTCAGACGACGACGATGGGGATTTTGCTGGTTCTAGCATTCCGGCTCCACCTCCTTTACCCCAATTCTAAATGCTAGAATAAAGCTGAAAAGCGAAAACGTGTTGGTGTTTTACAATGCATCTTCTTAAACTATTTGTATGATTCTTAGAACTATATATGTAAAATAAACACAACGTCAATAAATTCAGTCACTTCCAGTAATCGAGCGGATGTTAATCAAATGACCGCTGCAACTGCGTGTTTTTTGTTTTAGTACATTACTGGCAGTATAGAATACTGGGTGGTGTACAAATACGTAAATGTTTACTCAACTTCTTCTGTGTTTCCGTCGTATGGCAGTAGTGAGTCCGAACCTAACAAGTTGGCCATTGGATCATTCACATCATCTTCATCAGCCGGTTGTTCTTGAACATTGAGAAGTTGTGTGACCCTCAACGTAGCTTTTGGTTCTGTTTTCGTATTTTCTGTAAATAAAAAATCTTTTGCCAACTCAGCTTCCATACTAGAACTATATTTTTGCAACTGCGCATCTTTAGTTGGACGATAAAAAGCATGATCAACTTTGATAGTATGTCCAAGCAAATGCACCCCGTTTAAATTGTCCACTGCTAGTATGGTAGACCTTTGATCCTCATATTTGAGATATCCAAAACCGTTTGAAAGGCCCGTCTGTTTATCATAAAACAATCGCAGGTCAACGGGATTTCCAAATTGTGAGAAGATGGTAAGAATATCGGCTTCTGTCAGACTTTTCTTCAACTGGCCAAAGTATATGTACGCATTGTCTTTATACTCCTCGTGCCAAGAATCTTGAGCATCCAGAATATTAAGTTCTAGTTCCTGTTCGCTCAGGCTTCTAATAGATCGTATCTGATTCATGATGATGTGTGAAATCTCAAATGGTAAGCTTTTTGAATCCAGTTGTTTTTTCCTTTGCTTGTTGTTGGCGCGTGCAACCCTGGTGCTCTTTCTGGAATGGGTTCTTGCCGTTTATCTGATCAAAATAGCAACACAGTTACACGCTTTAGCCGGAATGCAGAATGAAAAGAAATGGCGAAAAAAAAAAACACAGAGGAAGCGGCCGCCATAATCAAAGGCGATGATCCCGTCAGGATACATTTCAATTCTTTCTTTTTTCAAAGGCAAAGCCTTTAGTCTTACACACACGTTTCAAATACAAGCAATATATAGAGGTTTATGCACTATGATTGAGCCGCTTTCTTTTTGGTTGCTTGGGAAAACAATTCTTCAAAAATCTGGGCTTCTTCTTGCTCAGACTTTGTTCTGTAGGCACTTTTGAACACAGTTCCTAGTATCATCAAAGCCTCGGCTCTTTTCAACCGTTTCGATTCGCTGACTTCCTTATCATCTAACACACGATCACACACACTTTTCAAAGTGGACACGATTTCGTACTTTGAACCAAACCATGCAGCAGACAAAACTTTCCCCATTAGAAGATGCTCCATTTCTGCGTATTCCTCGGCTGTTGGAACTTTGATAGGATTGCCCTTTGGATCCACTAGTAAGCTTTTTTCTTCACCAGCTTTAAGGTCCTCTTCTTGTTGTGCCTGCATAACTGTTTTGGCCTTTTCAACCTCTTGCATCATATGTTGCGCATCTAAAGCAGCAGATACAGTTTTGAATGTATCCATTATCGTGTCGCAATTTGACTGCAACGAAGGAAGCCATCCGCCAACACCCCACGTATTGTGTGCTTTTATGTAGATATTTGCTTTCACACAATAAATTTTCCCAATTGTATGCAATATGTCCACACCAAAAGATTCCATCTTCAACAAATTCGCCTCCATTTCAAATTTCGCCTTGAACGCTTCTTTGCATGCTTTGTCGTATACACTTTCCGTAAGTATAGATATTCTTTCAATTAAGGTGTTCGCTAATTTCTCAACGGTTTCCTCCTTGGCTTTTCTTTGCGCTTCGTCTAACTTGTTTTGTATTTCTTTAATTTTCTTCTTCTTTTCTTCTTCCAGTTGTTTTTGTTTTTGATTCTCTGATATGTTAAGATCGCTCATGCTAGTAGAAATGCTGTCGGAGTGAGAAATCATTTTCGTGTTCTTCAAGCTTGCTTTGTTGCCAATTGGACCAGCAGGCTTGTTTCCTGGGGATGAAAATTCTCCATCAACTGAGTTACTAGGGCTTTGAGTTCTATCTTTGTCAGCCTCATTTGCTGTAGCACTGTTCTCTTCTTCCGCTTTCATAAGCTCTTTTTCTAAGTCTGATTGTTCCTGCATGTTCTTCATTAGCTGCAACTCTCCAATGTACGATTCAAAGGCTTCCCCACCAAAAATCATCTTGAACTGCTCAGCGGCATCTGCAAACCCTTGCTCAGGTTTTGCCTCTTCTTTCCCAAACTTGTCGTATCTAGGTCTTAGTTGATCGTCAATCAAGACCTGGTATGCTTCGCTCACAGCCTGAAACCGTATCGTGGCGTCAGGGTCATTTGGATTTTTGTCTGGATGTTCTATGATAGATTTCTTTCTGTAAGCTTTTTTGATCTCTAGTTTTGTGGCCGTTGGCAGAATCCCAAGGACATCATAGTAGCTCGTGTCAACAACCATATTGGACTGTGTGTGTGCGCTTCACTGGCTTACTTGTAGATTCTGCTACCTTGAAAGCTTCTCTCTTGAGTAGTACACGGTAATTATTAAACCATTCGTCATGAAAAATATATACGTTGATGGCCACTGGTCACCAGCAACAGTTATCAACACAGGGAGACCCATAGCAAAAAGGAATCTAAAGCTTTTGCTACCCGTCCTTTTCGCTTGTAGTAAGAAATGGAGACAACGGATGTGTATGGATCAATATTTCCAAAGCACGTGATTAGTTCCGACTTTTTGAAGTATACCTTAAACTTGCAATCTTGTTGGTCAAAGGCCTATCTATACTGACGGAAGTTAACGCCGCAGTTTGAAGGTCCAGAAGATAACCACTGCAAAAATAATATGCTAAAACATCAAATAGTTGGGTTTAAAGTGCTTTTACTAAAGCAAACTTTATACTTTTTGCTATTATCATACCAATGCAAGAAAAAAAAGCAAAAAAAAAACAGAATGAAAAAAAAAAAAAGGACGTACACAATTCTTACTCGGGACATATATTGTTATGAAGGCTCAGCTTCGCTTGATAAACCATTCCTGTGAAATCGCCTATCGAATATTTTTTTGGTGTGGTGCACCATAGATTTGAACTATCAAACTGTTCTGGGCATTTCAGATTGAGGCACGCCTAAAAACTGTCTGCAGATACTTTTGAAACATCTGACGAGTGCTTCACTGGTCTTCTAGAAGGGACTTTTGGAATAAAACGTTCTGTAACCTTTGGTGTTTCATCTTTCTCCTTTTCACCTTGCATAGAGTCGGCGTCAGTGGCGGTCTTGTCGTAGTCAACCACTTCCTCATTACTCAGACTGTTGTCACTATTCAAATATGTAGCTTCCTTTTTTTCGATATCCACCTGGCTGTATCCATTATTTTCCTGTTGGGATGAAACGTCACTTGGGTAATCTCGATCATTTTCTTGAGTTCCAAGGTTTTCCGCCGAATTGGCATTTTCTGAATTTTTGGAAGAAGCATCCCGTGAAAACCCTTCAGAGATAGAATCAGATAAAGGCCCTTCAGAAGCATCAAGTAAAGGCCCTTCAGAAGCATTAGGTAAAGGCCCTTCAGAAGCATCGTCTAAGGGATTCTCCGGTGCATCCACGTATCCATCAAGTATTTCATCTAGTTGCTGCTCCGTTGATTTTCTGCCCTCCTCAGTAAGTTTTTTTGTATTAGAGCTGTCATCAAAAGAGACCTTCCAATTTGTGAAAACAAAGATATTGTTGGTCGCTTGGAGCTTGACTTTTGCCACATTTTGCAACTTGGAAGGTAACTTCCTGCCCTTTGGTCCACGAGCCCTTCTGGTACGCGAAGTATCAACCAAACTATCCTTTTCTTTCGATTTTGAAATGAAACCGGCTTTCAGATTTGAGCCTTCGTTTTCTGGATTTGGGTCTTCATTGGAAACGTTTTCGCTTTCAGATATCGATGAAGAAGAAGCAGATGTATTTGTTCTTGTAGGACGATGTTGTGGCACGGTTGGCGCAGATGCCTGTTGAGTGCCGCCAAACCCTCCAGCTAATATGCCATTAAGGTTAGAGACAAAGTTTGGATTTTTGTTCACCCCCAAAAAAGGGTTTGATGATGCGTTCTTTTCCAAACTTTCCTCACTGCTTCTACTTTTCGCTGTTGGATTGTCCTCTTCTTTTGCTGTTGACGAACCCGCTGGGCTGAACAGAGAGGATGAAGTTTTCCTGTTCAAAAACGAGTGTGGACGGGAAGCCGATGCTGGTCTTTCTATTTTAAAAGACATTTCTTCCTCTTGCTGTTGCTGCAACATTTTTTGAAAAGCCGCAATTTTAGAAGAGGGCTTTGGGCGAACAGGAGGCGGAGCACGTTTTGGTTTGGATGCTATACTGTCCGGCTCTGCCTTTTTCTCCAAGCCTAGCTCTCTGTTGTTGTCCTTTTCAGGCTTAGAAGATTTTAACAAGTCATTTGGTCCTTCTACAAATTTCTTTAAATCATCTTCTAAAGCCGGGCTCGGTGACGCAAGTGTGCTTTCTTCAGTCGCTTCATTTTGTGTGTCTTTATGCTTATCATCGATATCTTTCATATCCTCCATGGAACTTACGTCTTGTTTGGCTGACGAAATGTTGAGTTTGTCTTTTTGTCCAGCTTCATCATCTAGTGAATGGGCAGAGTCCAGCAAAGCTTTTTTGGTCTTGTCTCCAGTTTCAGTTTCCAATCCCTTTGCATCCTCAAAGGATGCCGAATCCAATGTTTGCTTATCAGCACAAGCACCAGGTGCAGTCTCAACAAATTTGCTGTCGTCTTTATTTTGGCCATTCAACTCGGCAAACATTTTTTCTTGTGGCAATCCTTCAGCTTGCTTTTCCTTTGGTTGCTCCGTTTCTTCTACCAACCCTTCAGCCCGCTCTTCCTTTAATTCCTCTATTTCTCGTGGAGAGCCAAGCGCAATTTCCTTACTAACTTTACCCGATGAAACCTCATTTGCCTCTGGCAATAAAGACGTTTGACTACAGTTTTCATCTCCATTACTTTCCGAGCCTGTAATGTTTTGAGAGTTGGATTTTCTCTTGGGTCTTCTTGTGGGGATAGCAGGGATCGGAGAACCAGCTATAATACCTCCAAATGTTTCATGTGATTCAACAGGCTCATTCATATTACTTATGTGTAGTGTTTTCTTTCAAAACAGATTTGGTCTTGAGCGTATGTTATTTTTATTTGATTTACTCTCAGTTTTTGCCGCTAGAAATAAATAAGTTCTTCAGTTTCACGCAAAGATAATCAAACAGATAATCAAACGAATTTTATCGCTCGGTTTTTAGCTTTGTTCACCTTAAGGTAGTATGTATGAAGTAAACACAAGCCTGGGAAAAAAAATAAAAAAAAAATAAAAAAAAAAAAAGAACATAACCAAAAAACCAAGAATAAAAATAGTCACGTTATCACCACATTGGGATTTGCAACCGTTATGACGATTTGAACAACCAATCAAGCAATGTCTGGCAGAGGAGGACAATGGTGAATTTAAAAACACGCTTGATAAACCATCCTTTCAAAGTTTACTGTTTCATATCTTGGTAATGCTTTGAACTATAAAGTAGTTACACATTGTATATTGAACAGAATGGAAGGAAAGAAGAAAAAATAACAAGGACCGCGGCACTCTGTTAGCCTAAGATATCTTCATATCAGCAGCTTACTGAGCAGATATAATGATGACAAAAAGCTCACTTAAAGCCTATTCTCTATGTGCCATGGACAGTTTTTGCAAACCTTCTGTTTCTCTTTTGTTCAGTTCATTTAGGCAGAGTAGTTCAATCTGAAGATATCATTGAAAACATAGTAAGAGTTGTTTTCTGGGATCAAATGGAAAACTTGAGAAAATCTCTGAGGATTTTGTTCTTCATCAATCAACAAATCCCCGGTGATCATGACCAAAACATCCCCTGCAGGAGAAGCTGGTTGGGCGTCTAAAGTGGTGATTCTGTGAGCAACTTTGGCAAATGGCAAAGAAACCAACTTTTCAACAATGTCAGCAGCACCTTGCAATTGAGAGGTTTCAAAGGTCAACATGCTTTGTTCTCTGTACAGGTTACCCAATTGGGTTCTATCAGAGTCAAACTGGTTGTAGTAGAATTCGGTAAATTGTTGCGCTAGAGTGTTGAAATCAACGGACATGGTGGGAAAGTATGGGAAGGTGGAGGGGAGAGGGGGAGAGTTTTGTTTTTCCTGCTGGAAGTGCTTGTTG
>ERZ794936.522-NODE-522-length-17854-cov-73.657396_pt1 | contig 17854 bp, 7 predicted proteins | sample MGYA00511083_ERZ794936 | MGnify/ENA primary metagenome ERZ794936 (study PRJEB30137, sample SAMN04331409) | food metagenome | isolation source: Y2 must sample point D1 replicate A | place: Australia: South Australia | collected 2014 ... | reverse complement strand
AAGGTTATATGGTTATTTTCTGAGAGTAAATTAAAATAATATATATATATATTATATATATATTATTTTTTATAATAATATTCTTTCCATACAACCCACCCCACCAATCTATATTTAATTGTTCCCGGCAAGTCAGAACCTATTAAGTATAATATATTATACCCAAGATTATTAATTAATATTTAATTAAAAGTAATAATAAATTATTATTATTAATATTTATATAATCTTATAAGAATTTTCTTATTTTATAGATTCCTACCAACCTACCTACTCCGTCGTCTTACCTGAAGGGGGGGGACCTTTGGGGGGAGGAACAACGAAGTAGGGACATTATTTATTTGAATTTATTATTTAAATAAATAAATATATTTAACTTCCCCTTCTTGTTATTATAGACATATGTAGGGGGGGTATTATTCTATTATAAAAATAAATAATATATATAAATAAAATATACAATAAATAATAAATCATTATATATATAATTTTATAATATTAATTCCTACTGGGTCGTAGTGTTTAGCATCACCCATACATTAATATAATGTGGGGGGGAGGACTTAGCAAGGTGATATATTAATAAATAAAATTATATATGATTATATTATAATAATAAAGTTTAATACTTTAAATATAAAAATAATATGCAATTAGTATTAGCCGCTAAATATATTGGAGCAGGTATCTCAACAATTGGATTATTAGGAGCAGGTATTGGTATTGCTATCGTATTCGCTGCATTAATTAACGGTGTATCAAGAAACCCATCATTAAAAGATACATTATTCCCATTTGCTATTTTAGGATTTGCCTTATCAGAAGCTACAGGTTTATTCTGTTTAATGATTTCATTCTTATTGTTATACGGAAGTTAGTTAATCTAATAATAACCAAAAATTAATAATATTCTTCTATTCTATTATTCCATCCGTTCTATGGTCGAAATAAAAAAATTAATATTTTCTAAATATTAACTATTTCATTATTTGTTCGACCTAACAAGCATGGTTAAATTCATTAATAATATAATAATATAGTTTAAATTTATATATGAGTATATATAAAATTACTTTGTAATCCCGCTATAAAAAGCGGTACTACATAATAATATATAGGTTATTATATATAAGTAATAATATTTTTTTTAAGAATAGACACAAAAGTCTAATTATATAATATAAAAGTTATGTTAAATATGTATTTTAATATTTTAAACGTTATTTATAACGATGTACCAACACCTTATGGTTGTTATTTTCAAGATTCTGCTACACCTAATCAAGAAGGTATTTTAGAATTACATGATAATATTATGTTTTATTTATTAATTGTATTAGGATTAGTATCATGATTATTATTTACAATTGTAAAAACATATTCTAAAAATCCTATTGCATATAAATATATTAAACATGGTCAAGTAATTGAAATTATTTGAACTATCTTCCCAGCTGTAGTATTATTAATTATTGCTTTCCCTTCATTCATTTTATTATATTTATGTGATGAAGTAATTTCACCAGCTATGACTATTAAAGCTATTGGTTTACAATGATATTGAAAATATGAATACTCAGATTTTATTAATGATAATGGAGAAACTGTTGAATTTGAATCATATGTTATTCCTGATGAATTATTAGAAGATGGTCAATTAAGATTATTAGATACTGATGCTTCAGTTGTTGTACCTGTTGATACACATATTAGATTTGTTGTTACAGCAGCAGATGTTATTCATGATTTCTGTGTACCTAGTTTAGGTATTAAAATTGATGCTGCTCCTGGTAGATTAAATCAAGTATCAGCTTTAATTCAAAGAGAAGGTGTATTCTATGGTCAATGTTCAGAATTATGTGGAGTAAATCATGGTATGATGCCTATTAAAATTGAAGCTGTTTCATTACCTAAATTCTTAGAATGATTAAATGAACAATAATTAATTGTTGAAAATAATAATAAACCCAAATATAAATTTAATAATATTCTACACTCATAATCCATTATTTTATTATATTTAAATAAAAATTACTGGGTACTATAAGTAATATATTACGATATATATATATATATTATATATATTTTATAAGGAAAATAAATCTTTTATAATTAACTATTTTATTAATGTAATTTCTCCCCCTTTTGCAAAGGGGACTAGAAGTAGTTCCCAAAGGGAACCACCCCCCCCCCACCCGAACAATATAATATAATAAAAATAGTTCCCCCCCCCCCGTAAGGCGGGGGGGGGGCAATGAAGTAGGGTGAGGGGGTAGTAAAATTATATTCTTAAAAAGTAAGTCTGGTCTTAAAGACCAAGATCATGATTCGAAGATTTTAGTTTTTCCAAAAGGAAATCAACCTACGGATGAGTTTAATCTCCAAAGGGAATTAGCCAATCGAAGGTTAGCACACCCTTCGAATATAATGGTATTTTTAATAAAAATACTTTTTAGCCTTTATAGCTTAGTGGTAAAGCAGTAAACTGAAGATTTACCTACATGTAGTTCGATTCTCATTAAGGGCAATATTATGTAAACACTGAGATTTGAACTCAGATCTTATGCACCTAAAAACATATATTCTACCGATTAAATTATATTTACTATTTTAACCCCCCTATTATTTGTAAGTTATCTTATATAAGTAGTTCCCAAAGGGAACCCCCCCCCCCCCGTGGGGTGGGGGTAGTTCCGCCCCCCCGCGCCTAGGGGGGGGGGGGACGATGAAGTAGTAATCTATGAAATAAGACATGTCATATATATAAGCCATATATAATAATATATAATTTATATAATTATTATCTACTTAATTATATATAGATATTTCTCAGGCTATCACACCCACCTTTTCGGCGGGTGTATGGTCCCCACTTAAAGTAGGCTACCGCGGCCGAACAATATAATATAATAAAAATAGGGTATGGTGGGTATTTTATTAAAAATAAAAATTACTGGGTAATTTTTGTAAGAGGTTATCTTCAAAGATAATAAAATTTATTTATTTACTTATATATATATTACTTTTTTTATTTAATCTGTTTTGCTTATAGTTACGTCCCGCCCTACTTTGCCGTCCCCCCTCCCCTTGCGGCGTAAGTGGTTCCCTTTGGGAATGACGGAGTAGTAGAAGGAATTTATTAAATAGGAAGTATAAGTAATATAATTATTATTTACTCTGATTAAATTTCAATATATTATCCCCCAGCCTACTTTAACAATATAATAAAATAAAAATAGTTCCCCCCCGCAAGGCGGGGGGGGGGCAATGAAATAGGCTGGGGGGTAGGGTTTCTTATTATGGTGTTAATTTAATTAATAAATTACTGAAATATTTATAGTAATAGTTCCCCCCCCCATTGCGGGGGACGACGAATGTAGTTCCTTTTCATTCGATAGGACAACTAAGTTATATTATTTTGTAATAATAACATATATAATAAAATTATGTTAACCCACCGAAAAGGTGGGTCTTATGAAATAGGATAATATTATAATATGACTAATATATATATTTTTATTTATTAAAGGAGATGTTGTTTAAAGGTTAAATTGTTAGATTGCAAATCTATTCATAAAGAGTTCGATTCTCTTCGTCTCCTTAATTATTATTAAAAAAGGAGATTAGCTTAATTGGTATAGCGTTCGTTTTACACACGAAAGATTATAGGTTCAAATCCTATATTTCCTAATTATATATATATTATATTTTATTATATAATAACATTCCTTATAAAAAGGTGGATGATTAAAATAATATAAATTATTACCCCCCCCCCGAAGGGGGTTTATATATTAAATATTTATATATATATTATTATTATTATATAATTATTATTATAATATTCTAATATTTTTATATGTGAATAATATTAATCCATTTATAATATTCTAAATATTACCTTTTATAGTTATAATGCATAGCATTTATTAAAAATTAGGTAAATAAAAGGATTATAACAATTAATGTTAATAAGTTTAAATTATATATAAAAAAAATTATATTTATATTATACTCTAATTCACCCCCGCTTTACATTATATTATATTATATTATATTATATTATATTATATTATATTAATGTGGGAACAACGAAGTAGTTATTCCTATTTTCATTGGTCTTCCGATATCCTTAGGATTCCAGGATCTTTTGAGTAAGTAGGGTGATAATATTAAAAAGATTTATATTATAAATATTAAAGTTAAAAATTAAAAAAAAAAATAAATGACACATTTAGAAAGAAGTAGACATCAACAATTCCCATTTCATATGGTAGCTCCATCACCATGACCAATTATGGTATCATTTGCATTATTATCATTAGCATTATCATTAGCATTAACAATGCATGGTTATATTGGTGATATGAATTTAGTATATTTAGCTTTATTTGTATTACTAGCTAGTTCTCTATTATGATTTAGAGATATTATTGCTGAAGCAACATATTTAGGTGATCATACAATTGCAGTAAGAAAAGGTATTAATTTAGGTTTCTTATTATTTGTAGTTTCAGAAGTATTAATTTTTGCTAGTTTATTCTGAGCTTACTTTCATTCAGCTATGAGTCCTGATGTACTATTAGGTGGTGTATGACCTCCTGTTGGTATTGAAGCTGTACAACCTACAGAATTGCCATTATTAAATACTATTATTTTATTAGCATCAGGTGCTACTATTACATATAGTCACCATGCTTTAATTGAAGGTAATAGAAAAAATGCATTATTAGGTTTATTAATTACACTTTGATTAATTATTATTTTTGTTACTTGTCAATATATTGAATATACTAATGCTGCTTTCACTATTACTGATGGTGTATATGGTTCAGTATTCTATGCTGGTACTGGTTTACATTTCTTACATATGGTTATGTTAATTGTTATGTTAACTATTAATTATTGAAGAATGAGAAATTATCATTTAACATCTGCACATCATGTTGGATATGAAACAACTATTTTATATTTACATGTTTTAGATATTATTTGATTATTCTTATATATTGTATTTTACTGATGAGGTGTTTAATAAAAAAAAAATTACTTAAATTAATATTAATAATTTAATTAATAATATTTTAATGTTCTTAAACATATTATTGTTAAACATTTAAATAATGAACATTTTTAAATAAATATATCTTGAAAAATAATTAAATAATATTCTAATTTTGATAATATTCTTATTAATTTATATCTTCTACTTTCGTAGTCACCCCCCCCTTGAAGGGGGGGGAAACTACGACGACCCCACTCATGAAGTGGGCCAGGAATTACTATATCATTTTATTTCTCTTTATAATATTATACATTAAAATTATAAAATATTATAAATTACCGTAATCTATAATATAAAGCATCTATTTTAAACTAATGCTTTATAAGTAATAATAATATTATTTTTTTTTAATTTTTCTATTCTATTATCTCATTTGTCTTATTAAGAGAACGAAACTTATTATAAAAAATATATAATTATAAAACTATTTCCATACTTATTTTATTGTTAATTTTATTTTAATTATATAATATATTAGAGTAGTTTCCCCCCCTAAGGGGGGGGGGGACGACGAATGTAGATTACCAAAGATTATTTATTTAGTGAAATAGCTAGCCCCCTTTCAGGGGCTGGCCCTCTTCGAGAGCTACCACATCCGGAGGATGTGGTGGCCATCTTCGATAGCTAATAATCTTATTAAAAGTAATATTTATAATATTATAAAAAAAATAATTAATAAATATAAATGAAAATTAATAATAAAAAAGCTAGCCCCCCTTTCAGGGGCTGGCCATTTATGATAGCTACCACATCCTCCGGATGTGGTGGCATTTTAAAAAGCTATTTTGGTGGAATTGGTAGACACGATACTCTTAAGATGTATTACTTTATTGTATGAAGGTTCAAGTCCTTCAAATAGCATGTTATTTATAATATACCCTACTCCCAGCCCCACCCAAACAATATAATATAATAAAAATAGTTCCCGAAGGGAACCACCTACGCCCCGTGGGGCTAAGCCGGGGGTAGTTCCCCCCCCCCTTGCGGGGGGGGCAACGAAGTAGGGTGGTGCTGGTTGGTTATCTAAAGTAACCTATTTATATTTTAATTCATGTGTAATATTTAATATGTATATATATTTATTGGATATTAATATTTTATTAATTTTATCCAATGATTTCTAATTCTATATACATTAATATATATTAATTAATAACTTGTTCATTAAACTATATATCACCTTATAATAAAATTATACGGTAGGTAGTTCCGTTCCCACATTAATATTAATGTGGGAACGACGGAGTAATTGGATGTTTTTATAACCCTACTTCATTACCCTTGTCAGTTTTATTTCCTTTAGGGGATGAAACAATAAGAATGGTTTCCAATTTAATAAAATGAAAATAAAATAGGGGCCTATTTAAGTGAAGAAATGACAAGGGGATCTTGCAAAAGATATAACTACATATCAGTGAAAATAGTATTATTATTTAAATTAATGAATCGTAGACTAATAGGTAAGTCACCAAAATTTGAGTTTGGAGTTTGTTTGTTCGAATCAAACCGGTTCAAATTATATATTACCATGCTGTTCTATACTCCGTAGGGAGGGCTACCCTACCCCCACCCTATTTTCATTATATTATATTATATTATATTGTTCGAGTGGGGCTGATGAGTATCCTAAAAAATTTTTATTATTATATATATATTCCTACTTCATTGTCCCCCCCCCTTGCGGGGGGGAACTACATCTCTGGGATGTGGAAAATGTTGGTAAAGGTAAGGAAGTATGTAATAATCTATTTAATGAGAGAATATTGTTTAATGGTAAAACAGTTGTCTTTTAAGCAACCCATGCTTGGTTCGATTCCAGCTATTCTTATAACTCCCCCCATTATCAGCCCCGCCCCCCTACGGGGGGCGAGGGGTAGTGATAAGGGTCAGCTTTTAATAACGTAGAAAATAACGAAATAGGGTTTATAGAAGTATAAATATAAAAAATTATATCTATATATATAATTTAGTATTTATAATATTATCTTATCTCATTATACTATCACATCACCCCCTTGTTAGATTACCTGACCTTGATAGGTCTCCACTCTATTTTCATTATATTGTCCCCCCCCCTCGTTTATAAGGGGACCTTCGGGTGGAGAGTGGTGGATAACGATAAAAATAAGAATTGGGGAAGGAAATTAACAAAGTAGGTAATAATATTTTATTAATTGTTATTAATAATAATTTATTTAATGTTCTATGGATATTTATTAATTAAACTCTCTTAGCTTAATGGTTAAAGCATAATACTTCTAATATTAGGATTCCATGTTCAACTCATGGAGAGAGTATACTATTTATAAGTAATAATAATATTTATTATTATTATATAATTTAATCTTTATAAGATTTTTATTTACTAGTTCCCCCCCCCTTGCGGGGGGGGGAACGACGGAGTAGTTCCCAAAGGGAACCACCCCCGGCTTAGCCCCACGGGGCGGGGGTAGTTTTCAATTTAATATAATAAAATAGGGACCACAGCCGGGATATAATTTTTTATATATTTATTATCTATATAAAATAAGGTAAGTTGTTAAATATATTTATTTATATTTATTATAATTATATTATAATTATTTTATAATAATTTAACTAATGTAATATGTTTCATATATATTTTTATAATATATATATATAATTTTTTATATGATATTATATTTTTAATTTATATAATATTATAGAAGATTATAAGGGGGGGCAATGTATAAATATATTGATATAATAGGTATAAGTTAATTGGTAAACTGGATGTCTTCCAAACATTGAATGCGAGTTCAATTCTCGCTACCTATAAAAATAATATTAATTATTAATGGATCTGTAGCTTAATAGTAAAGTCCCATCTTGTCACGATGGAGGATGTCAGTGCAAGTCTGATTAGATTCGGGAAAATTCACCATTAGGCAAGGTAGATTATTTGCTAAGTAATTGAATTATTATTCTTATGAGTTCAAATCTCATATTTTCCGATTTAATAAATAATATCCTTAATTTAATGGTTAAAATATTAGCATACGGATCTAATTATATAGGTTCAATTCCTATAGGATATTAAATATTAATAAATATAATATAATCCTACCATAACCTATTCAAATAAGAATCTAATTAGGAAGAAAATTTCTCTATTATTATAATGGTAATATTAATTATCAATAAAATAGGTGTAGTGATGTAATAGGTGAATATATTTCAATGGTAGAAAATACGCTTGTGGCGCGTTTAATCTGAGTTCGATTCTCAGTATTCACCCTACCCGTATTTAATAGTCCCCCACATTAATATAATGTTAGTTCCCTCCCCCCCTTGCGGGGGGGGGACGATGAAGTAGAGGGACCATAATCAGATCATGGGCCGGGGATTTAGCTTATAAATATAACTAGAACCGCATAATATATATTATGTTGTGGAGGATGTTATTAAATAAATTAACTTGTATAGTTTAACGGTTAAAACATTTGTCTCATAAATAAATAATGAAAGGTTCAATTCCTTCTACAAGTATATATAAAACTACATAATAATATATCAAATATATATATATATATATTTGATACAATTAATAATATAATATATTTTCTATTTTATATATTTAAGGTTATTCTTACTTCGTTGATTCATTGCTTATTTCATTATATTTTATGAAGGGAAATTATTCTCCCACTCCCTTTTTTAAGGGGGTTGATTTCTTTAGCAACTCGTAGGATTTATTAATCTTAAATATTATTCTTTTATAAATAAAAATGAAAGATAAATAGATATTAAAGATATATTTTCCTTATTCTAAAAACTCTCATTACCTTTATGGAATGATAGATTCCTTATTTTTTTTTTATAAATTTAATAAGTATATAGGGAAGGTTACATAATTTTTATTAAATTATGTTAATTATATTATATATTGAATAAAAATAAATTAATCAATGATAAAAAATATAAATTTATTAAAATTATTAGCTAATAAATTAAACATAAATAATAATAATAAATTATTATTAAAAACATTATTATTAGAATTAAATAAAAATAGATTATCAAAAAATATTATTAATAATAATAATATTAATAAATATATAAATGAATTAAATAATAAAGGTAATAAATTACAACATGTAAATAATATAAATAATTGACTAACACAAATTTATAATTATAATAATAATTTAGAAATTACAACTACTATAAAAGATAAATTATTAAAAAAATTATTATATAAATTTATAACATTAAAATTAAATATGAATAATGTTAATTTTATAAAAAATATTATTATTAGTAAACCTATTTTTCAACATACTATTAATAATTTAAATATTAAATTTTATTATTATAATTTATCATTATATAATATAAATAATAATAATAATTATAATAAATATTATATAACATTAGTATCAAAATTAATAAATTTATTAAATAATAATAATAACAATTTAAGTAAAATTTTAAGTTATTATTATAATAAAAAAGTAACAATTGAACCTATTAAATTATCATATAATTATTTAAATAGTGATATTTTTAGTAAATGTATTAGTATAGGAGATATTAATAAATATAATAATGGTATTAAAAATGAATATTCACGTTTATTAAATAATACTATTCCTAAATTAAATGATCAACTTATTTCTATAAATTATATTAATAATATTAAATATATTAATAAATTAAAATATAATAATATTATTAATAATATTAATAATAATAATAATTTAAAATTAAATATTAATAATATTTATAATAATATGGATATTTATAATATTCCTATAAATATTTTAATGTTTAAATATTTAACAGGTTGATCTATTACATTTAATGGTAGATTATCAACAAGTAAATCTATTTCTAGATCTGAAACACAAAAAATTTTAGTAGGTACTTTCCGTAATAAAAATTATTTATGAAGTAATATTAATAATAAATACAAATTAAATTATATTCCTGCTAATCATAATTTATCTAATATGTCTAATGTTAATAAAAATGGTAAATATAATATTAAAGTTAAATTAAATTATATTTAATTTATTAAATAATATACTTATTATTTATCACCTATCCTACTTTTTTACCTATTCCGACCTAAAGAAACGGAATTAAAAGTAGAAAAATCTTAAAATTAAAATTAATAATATTCTATTCCTCTCCCCCCCACGCGGGGGGGGTTCCTCTCTATTTTATAAGTCTTTTCTATCTACCTTTCTTTACTGTTTTATATTTTATATTTAAATATTATATATAAGTAATAAATAATAAAACCCGTCGGGGTTTATATTAACCTCCACTAGAAAATTATTTCATATAAATAATCCTTTCATAATTTGATAGAAATAATATATTTCAAAATTCATATATATTTCATTATTAATTTTTTTATATATTATACATATACTCCATTCAGTTTCCACGAAGGAAACTGAATTCTACCCGCGCCCCACGGGGGCGCGGGTGATATAATTAAAAAGGAGGGATTTCCAATGTTGGTAATTGGAGTTGAGCTGTAAACTCAATGGTTTCTACCTTCATAGGTTCAATTCCTATTCCCTTCATCGATAACCTACATTATTTATTTTTTGTAGTTCCCCCCCCTTGCGGGGGGGGGAATGACGAATGTAGTTCCCAAAGGGAACTACCCCCGCGGCCCGTGGGGCTAAGCCGGGGGGTAGTTCCCCCCTGTGGGGGTGGGCTAGTGGGTTATTCTAACAAAAATAGTCTTTATAGCTTATCGGTTAAAGCATCTCACTGTTAATGAGAATAGATAGGTTCAATTCCTATTAAGGACTTTATTTTAATAAAAGTAACAATAAATAATAATTACCATAAACAATATATTATTAATAAATCTCCTATTTCATCGTCCCGCCCGCCCTGCTGGCGGGGCGGAACTATTTTTGTTAATTCTTTTAAAGACCAGAATGATAAATGTTATAATATAAATTAAATCTCCTACATTAATATCTATAGGTGATATTAATATTTGAAAGAAGGGTAGTTTTTATATTAATATGTATATTTAATATTAAAAGTATATTAACCAACCGCGCCCCTTGGTGCGCGGGTAGGTTTTCCTACATTCGTCGTTCCGTCTTATAAGATCAATATTAATATAATATTGGAAAATTAAGTTTTAAGAATAGGGTGTGGGTATTAATTAAATAAGGGGTTATAGTTAAATTTGGTAGAACGAATGCGTTGCATGCATTTAATATGAGTTCAAGTCTCATTAACTCCAAATATAATATATTATATTATCATCAATAAATAATTTATGTATTATACTTAAGAAACTATAATTCAATTGGTTAGAATAGTATTTTGATAAGGTACCAATATAGGTTCGATTCCTGTTAGTTTCAAAAAATAAAGGATGGTTGACTGAGTGGCTTAAGGTGTAATATTTGAGCTATTATTAGTTTTAATTAACTACGTAGGTTCAAATCCTACACCATCCGTATTATAATAAATATTAAATATTTATAATATTTATATAAGTAATAATAATATAATTATTAATAAATTATTAATAATAATAAATTTTATTAAATAAAATAATAAAAAAAATAAGATTTATAAAATAGAAAAATAAAAAAATATTAAGAACATGATGTTGGTTCAGATTAAACGCTAAATAAGGACATGACACATGCAAATTAAACGTTTATTATAAATATTATAATAAATATGTAGTGTATACGTGAGTAATTTATAAGGAATTTAGAACTATAGAATAAGTTAAATGCTTAATAAATATATTATATAAATAATATATAAAAGGAATATAAATATTATATTTGTCTATAGTCAAGCCTATAATGGTTTAGGTAGTAGGTTTATTAAAAGTTAAACCTAGCCTTCGATCCATAGTTAATAATTAAAGTTATAATGACCACGTTGACTTTGAAATATAGTCAATATCTAAATGATACAGCAGTGAGGAATATTGAACAATGATCGAAAGATTGATTCAGTTACTTATTAGGATGATATATAACAATATATATATATAAATTTATATATAAAAATAATATATATATAAATTGATTAAAAATAAAATCCTTAAATAGTGAAAATAATGATATTAACTACCATAATATTATTATGGATATAATATATTCTATATATTATATTTTAATAGTCCTAACCAAAATTTGTGCCAGCAGCTGCGGTAATACAATGGGGGCTAGCGTTAATCATAATGGCTTAAAGGGTCCGTAGAATTATTTAAAAATAAATTAGAGTTAATAAATTTAATTAAAGAATTATAATAGTAAAGATGAAATAATTATAATAATTATAAGACTTATATATGTGAAAATATTAATTAAATATTAACTGACATTGATGGACGAAAGCTAGAGTAGCAATACGGATTCGATACCCGAGTAGTTCTAGCTGTAAACTATGAACACCATAATTTATTTATTTAAAATAAATTATAAATGAAAATGTAAGTGTTCCGCCTGAAGAGTACGTTCGCAAGAATGAAACTCAAGACAATAGACGGTTACAGACTTAAGCAGTGGAGCATGTTATTTAATTCGATAATCCACGACTAACCTTACCATATTTTGAATATTATAATAATTATTATAATTATTATATTACAGGCGTTACATTGTTGTCTTTAGTTCGTGCTGCAAAGTTTTAGATTAAGTTCATAAACGAACAAAACTCCATATATATAATTTTAATTATATATAATTTTATATTATTTATTAATATAAAGAAAGGAATTAAGACAAATCATAATGATCCTTATAATATGGGTAATAGACGTGCTATAATAAAATGATAATAAAATTATATAAAATATATTTAATTATATTTAATTAATAATATAAAACATTTTAATTTTTAATATATTTTTTTATTATATATTAATATGAATTATAATCTGAAATTCGATTATATGAAAAAAGAATTGCTAGTAATACGTAAATTAGTATGTTACGGTGAATATTCTAACTGTTTCGCACTAATCACTCATCACGCGTTGAAACATATTATTATCTTATTATTTATATAATATTTTTTAATAAATATTAATAATTATTAATTTATATTTATTTATATCAGAAATAATATGAATTAATGCGAAGTTGAAATACAGTTACCGTAGGGGAACCTGCGGTGGGCTTATAATTATCTTTAATATTCTTTCCTCTCTCCCCCCCCCTAATTATCCTATTTTATTGGTCCCCCCACACCCTTTGGGTGTGGGTGGGACTAGAAGTAATTCCCAAAGGGAATTACCCCCCCTCTCGAACAATATAATAAAAATAACGAAGTAGGGTAATTTCTAAGTAAATTAGGATAAAAAAATAAATTAATTAAAGAATATAGTTTAATTGGTAAAACTATTGATTTCAAATCAATCATTAGGAGTTCAAGTCTCTTTATTCTTGTTATAATATAAGTAATGAATAATAGATTTGAAATATTTATTATATAGATTTAAAGAAATAATCATAGAATACATAAGTTATTAATAGTTATTAGGTTACTAATAAATAAATAAATAAATTTATTTTAATACCTAAGGTAAACCATAAAAAATTATTTATTTAAATAAATAATTATTATAAATATACTAAGTGAACTGAAACATCTAAGTAACTTAAGGATAAAAAATCAACCGAGATATTATGAGTATTGGTGAGAGAAAATAATATAGTTAATAATCCATATCGCCTACACCCTTTAGGGGTGTTGGATAGGTAGGATTATATATAAGTATTATGTAATATAATTATGTAAGAATATAGGACAAACTAGTTCTAAAACTAAATACTATTAATAAACAAAATAAGTACCGAAAGGGAAAGTATGTAAGTGGTTATTTTATAAGTAATCATAGATATAAATTTTATATTAATGATGTACCTTTTGTATAATGGGTCAGCAAGTAATTAATATTAGCAAAATCAATAAAATTATAAAAAAATTGATAATATTTCCTTTTTTATATTGGATAATTAAGTTAATATTAATTGACCCGAAAGCAAATGATCTTACTATGACCAGACGGTTAAACGGTCGAACAGGTTGATGTTGCAATATCATCTGATGAGTTGTGGTAAGTAGTGAAAGACAAATCTGATTTGCAGATAGCTGGTTTTCTACGAAATATATGTTAGTATAGCTTTTATAATAATAATTATTATAATCCAACGGATTATAAAGAACGGTACAGCAACAAATATATTTAGGGGAACTATTGTAGTTTTATCAAAAATATTTGATCTCGAAATGTTTAATTATGATTATAAGAAGTCAGATTATGTGCGATAAGGTAAATAATCTAAAGGGAAACAGCCCAGATTAATATATAAGGTTCCTAATTACATGAAATAATAAGTGAAATAAATATTAAAATATTATAATACAATCAGTTAATGGATTTGACAATAACCATTTTTTAATGAACATGTAACAATGCACTGATCTATATATAATCTTTTTAATAAGATTATTATTATATAATATTATAAATTTTTCTTTATAAAAAAAGAAAATTAATAAACAATATACGGATCTTTTACAAAAATTTTAAAAATTATTTAACCGAATATTTAAATATTATTATTAATTTAAATAATAATAATATGGTAGTAGAACATTTAATGAAAAAATATATTAATTATTAATTAATATATAATAAAATATATAAATATATTTTTAATAATTTTGTATTTTTGTATAAAAATACAAAATTATGAAATAGTAATTAAATAGAGAATGCTGACATGAGTAACGAAAAAAAGGTTAAACCTTTTCACCTAAAACATAAGGTTTTACTATAAAAGTACGGCCCTTAATTAAATTATATAAATATAATCTAAGATAGGATAATTCTAAATTAAATATTACATCTTTTATTTATCAAAAAATTATAAAAGATCAAGAAATACTTTTAATTTATACCGTAATGTATACCGACTCAGGTATGTTAGTAGAGAATATTAAGGTGAATTAGATAATTAAAGGGAAGGAACTCGGCAAAAATAGCTCTAACGTTAGTCAATAAAGAGATAATTAAAAACAAGGTTGTACAACTGTTTAATAAAAACACCGCACTTTGCATAAACGATAAGTTAACGTATAAGGTGTGAACTCTGCTCCATGCTTAACATATAAATAATATTATTTAATGATAATATTATTAAATTTAAGTAAATAGCAGCCTTATTATGAGGGTTCTAAGGTAGCGAAATTCATTGTCCAATAATTATGGTCCTGCATGAATGACGTAATGATACAACAACTGTCTCCCCTTTAAGCTAAGTGAAATTAAAATCGCAGTGAAGATGCTGTGTACCTATAGTGTGACGGAAAGACCCTATGCAGCTTTACTGTAATTAGATAGATCGAATTATTGTATATTATATTCAGAATATTAAGTAATTGATTAAATTTAAATGAGATACTTATTATAATAATATAATAATTCTAATCTTAATAAAACCTTTTATAAGGTTATTTAATAGATATTATTCTTAAATAAAATATTATATATTATGTATATATTATATATATAATATATAATATAATAATAAGAGACAATCTCTAATTGGTAGTTTTGATGGGGCGTCATTTTCAGCAATAATATCTGAATAAGTCTATATATAAATTATAATATTATTTAAAAAATAAAAATATATATTATATATATTAATTATAAATAGGAATATATTTCTTTAAAGAAATTTTTATTTTTTTTAAGTTATATATTTTTGTAATAGAAAAAATCATGTATAGTAAAATTGTCTAGAAAACAATAATAATAATATTATTTCTATTTAGTAGAAATTTATATTATATAATAAAATGTATTAAATTAATATAATGGTATAACTATGCAACAATTATAACACAAACAAGTGAAATAAGTACGTAAGTATGGCATAATGAACAAATAACACTGATTGTAATGGTTATTGATAACGAATAAAAGTTACGCTAGGGATAAATTACCCACTTGTCCCATTATATTGAAAAATATAATTATTCAATTAATTAATTGAAGTAAATTGGGTGAATTGCTTAGATCTCCATATAAATTATATGGACAATAAGCAGCGAAGCTTATAACAACTTTTATATATGTATATATACGGTTATAAGAACGTTCAACGACTAGATGATGAGTGGAGTTAACAATAATTCATCCACGAGCGCCCAATGTCGAATAAATAAAATATTAAATAAATATCAAAGGATATATAAAGATTTTTAATAAATCAAAAAATAAAATAAAATGAAAAATATTAAAAAAAATCAAGTAATAAATTTAGGACCTAATTCTAAATTATTAAAAGAATATAAATCACAATTAATTGAATTAAATATTGAACAATTTGAAGCAGGTATTGGTTTAATTTTAGGAGATGCTTATATTCGTAGTCGTGATGAAGGTAAACTATATTGTATGCAATTTGAGTGAAAAAATAAGGCATACATGGATCATGTATGTTTATTATATGATCAATGAGTATTATCACCTCCTCATAAAAAAGAAAGAGTTAATCATTTAGGTAATTTAGTAATTACCTGAGGAGCTCAAACTTTTAAACATCAAGCTTTTAATAAATTAGCTAACTTATTTATTGTAAATAATAAAAAACTTATTCCTAATAATTTAGTTGAAAATTATTTAACACCTATAAGTTTAGCATATTGATTTATAGATGATGGAGGTAAATGAGATTATAATAAAAATTCTCTTAATAAAAGTATTGTATTAAATACACAAAGTTTTACTTTTGAAGAAGTAGAATATTTAGTTAAAGGTTTAAGAAATAAATTTCAATTAAATTGTTATGTTAAAATTAATAAAAATAAACCAATTATTTATATTGATTCTATAAGTTATTTAATTTTTTATAATTTAATTAAACCTTATTTAATTCCTCAAATGATATATAAATTACCTAATACTATTTCATCCGAAACTTTTTTAAAATAATATTCTTATTTTTATTTTATGATATATTTCATAAATATTTATTTATATTAAATTTTATTTGATAATGATATAGTCTGAACAATATAGTAATATATTGAAGTAATTATTTAAATGTAATTACGATAACAAAAAATTTGAACAGGGTAATATAGCGAAAGAGTAGATATTGTAAGCTATGTTTGCCACCTCGATGTCGACTCTACCTATCCTCTTGGTTGTAAATGCTAAGAAGGGTTTGACTGTTCGTCAATTAAAAGGTAACGTGAGTTGGGTTAAATACGATGTAAATCAGTATGGTTCCTATCTACTATAGGTAATATTATCAACTTAAGTCTTATTCTTAGTACGCAAGGATCAGAATGAATTAATCCATGGTGTATCTATTGATTATTTTATAATATATATATATATTTATATATATATATTATCTATATTAATTTATATTTAATATTATAGTCACAGTAGATAAGCTAAATTAATAAATAATAAGTATTGAAAGCATATAAAATACGAAGTTGTCTTAAGATGAGATAATAATCTGATTATTTTAGACTAAAATAATATAAGTATCCAATCCCACTACCTCCTTCGGAGGTGGAGGGAATCAGATCAATAAAATAGGTTTTTTATATATATATATAAAAAAATACTAATTTATCAGTTATCTATATAATATCTAATCTATTATTCATTAATATAACCCTATATAAATCTATGAAAGAGGTGAAATATAATTTAATATTTCTATTATATTTGTTCATTTATTTTATTTTATTTTATTTTATTTTATTTAATTGGTATTTGAATCTCATATA
>ERZ794936.520-NODE-520-length-17881-cov-6.283126_pt1 | contig 17881 bp, 13 predicted proteins | sample MGYA00511083_ERZ794936 | MGnify/ENA primary metagenome ERZ794936 (study PRJEB30137, sample SAMN04331409) | food metagenome | isolation source: Y2 must sample point D1 replicate A | place: Australia: South Australia | collected 2014 ... | reverse complement strand
TTATTTTTGTGACGGTATTTTTGCTTGAAATTTGGAAAAAAAAAAAAAAAAAAATCGACGCAACAACGAAATTCACCGATTTCAAAATTCATGTACCCCGGGACCCCCCAAGGCCCAAGCTGCAGCTTCGCAATGCGCATTTTTGCACCCGCAACACTATTGGTTGATTATATTACACAGACATGTCGAAACAGCCCAACAACGCCAACACGAGGCCATCTGTCTCGCGAGGCCTTGATCAGTTGGCCGATCTTGCGTCTGCAGTGGCAAATTCTGTACATGGGAGCTCTCAGGATCTGGGATCGGATCAGCAGGTGTTTGCCAAGTACGCTACGCATTCCAGCGCTCTGGCTGCACACCCAGTGGGCCACCTAGACCTCAGTAAAGCGTCTTTGCCCACTTCGTTGGTGAAAGGGAACAGTTCGAAACAAAGAAACCTTTTGAGTTTCGGGGAGCTCGAGAATGCCATTTCATCACGCAGAATGGGATTTTCTGAAAATAGCCCCCTTTTGCCATTGTACCATAGTCCAGTGGGACAATTCGAGGAACGTTCAGGTGGTACCACAAGGGTTGCCACGCTTGCCGCGGCGCTGGCGCTTGTTGTGAGCGTGTTATTTATATTTGGGTTATGGCTCAGTGGAGAGATCGTGCTAGCCTACCGCGCAACGCTAGCGTACCTAGGTTATTTGTTTGGCCCGGTTCAATAATTATAATTGTTAATGTTAAATCCGTGCAGAAAACCCTTTGCAAATCAAAATCTACTCTACCTTGGTCGCACTGTTTCGTGGCAGTTGCATTCTATCCCTCTGCAATTAAGTATGTACAAGATTATAAGCCCCTCGCTCACGCACGTCTGTCCTTGACCTTCATCTTGTTCACGTGCTTGAATTTTCTCGTTCTAGCGAACTTCTTGAGACCCCACATCGATTGCGATACCTTGTTCGACTTAGACTTACCTCTACCACCACCGTGTGGGTGATCGTGTGCATTCATGGCCATACCTCTGACCTTTGGCCTGAACCCTCTATGGCGGGATCTTCCGGCCTTACCCCACGAAATAACCGAGTGTTCTCTATTGGATACAGTTCCCAAAGTAGCATGGCAGTCCTCATGGACGTATCTGTGTTCGCCCGAGCTCAAACGTACAATGACACGGTTCTGTTCTGGCGCTTTTGACAACAAGCGGCCAAATGTGCCCGCGGCACGCACAAGTTGACCGCGCCCGTTTCTCAGCAAGCCAATGTTATGGATTATGGAGCCAACAGGCAACATTTTCAACGGCATGCAGTTGCCTCTCTGCATCACTCGCGAGTTCAACAAAGCCTCATCGACTTCGCCATTATTCGTAGCCTTCATCTCCTGTAGGAAGTCTTTAGGAATGCCCTGGCGGAAGGATTCGACCACATCCCCAGCACGCAACCCCGACGCCGCCAAAATGTAACTTAAGTTGCCCGTTTCGTTGTGCTTCACAAGCGCAATATGGCCCGATCTATTAGGGTCATATTCAATGCGCAAAACTGTCTGCTTGCCAGCAGAGAGTCTATGCGAGTCCACCAACCGCACACGGCGCTTGTGGCCACCTCCACGTCCCCGCACGGTGATTTTACCCGTGTTATTACGGCCTGCAGTCTGTTTCTTGACCACGGTCAACTCTTTGATGGGAGAACCCTTATGAAGATGTTCATGAATCGGTTTTCTGAAGTTCAGCGACCCGGGCTGGTTTTCACCGTTCGCGTAAATCTTCATTTTGAACTGTGTAGCCGCCAACTTGCGTTGTCTCTTATAGGTTTCGTCCTTCCGCTCCAAATCCGTCAAGTCACTCAAGTTTGCGCCGGATGCGGGCAGAATTGGTGAGCTAGCCACGGTGCTTTGAAAGCGCAAAAGCGTCCGTGCCGCTGAGGCCCATGAACGCTTACTCAAGGCAAACATGGCGATATTTAGTCCTGAGTTAAGATTTGAACGCTTAGCTTGGAATACACTATGTGCCAGATCAGAAAGATTTTTCAGTGGGTGTGGTGCACGGGTGTGTTTTCGATCGGGTGCAAATCAGAGTCTGCTCAACAAGAGATACCTTACTGAAACTACTATTATAAAAAGATAAATAATATCCCGGCTTTTTCTGGCTCTTTCGAAAGCTCTTCGGCTCGTTTAAAAAGCTTGTGTTCGTGGATAGTCTCGGATTTTGAGTGACCCTGAGGAAAAGCGATCTGAGGGAGCCAGATAGATGGACGAACGTATACAAGTATCGAATGTTTTAACTTGGCAAAAAAAACTGAAACGAAGAGTTCAATCAAAAAAATTTAAACATATATTCTGTTCATCGTGACAAACGGGTGTAAAATGTGTCTCAGACGGGCTAGAGTGATGAAGCCCCAGTGCGCAGATTGATCTCATAGTGGCAATCGCTCCACAAGCCATACAAATAGACACAACAAACCAGCACAACAACCATAATTTGATTCCCAACTTCTTTCCCGGCTCACAAAGCAATCTTTGCCTTCGGTACGATCAGCTAAGGCATTTTGTTCTAATTCCACATCGAGTCACCACCATTCTTCTCCCGGCTTATCTGCACCACCGCAGCCTTGAGCGGGCCAATCATCTCGTGGAGCGCGCACTCGGAGTGCGAGTAAAAAAAGTACACCCACGCACACCTCATAGGAAGCCCAAAATCCATTTGAATAGACCATCTTTGAAACACCCCACACACTCGAGAAAATGATGGCCTCCCGTTTATTCGCCCGCTCGATGGCCTCGGCCGCCAAGTCCGTGAAGCCACCCGTGCAATTGTTTGGTGTGGACGGCACCTACGCCACGGCGTTGTACTCTGCCTCCGTGCAAGACTCGTCCGTTGAGGCATCTTACAATGGCTTGAAGAAGATCTCCGAGCTCGTGCAGCAGGACCCTAAGGTCAACGAATTTTTGACCAACCCAGCTTTGTCGAGAGATGACCGTAAAACCGTGATTGACACGCTCGCCTCAAGCTTGAAATTGGACAAGACCATTGTCAACTTCTTGTCGGTGTTGTCGGAGAACAACCGTTTGGACGAGCTCAACGCCATTTACAAGAACTTTGGCTTGTTGTTTGACGCGCACCAGGGCGTTGTTGAGGCCACCATCACGTCCTCAAAGGCGTTGGACTCGAAGATCTTGAAGAAGTTGCAGACTGCCATCCAGAAGTCGTCGTTTGTCGGCGACGGCAAGACGTTGAAGATCTCGAACCAGGTCAACCCAGACATCTTGGGCGGCTTGATTGTCGATGTCGGCGACAAGACCGTCGACTTGTCCATTGCCTCGAAGGTGGCCAAGTTGAACTCGGCCTTGGGCGAGGCCTTGTAAGGAGAGTTGTTGCATAAGTAAAACAATAGATGAAACGAGAATTATTCAGGTCAAATGCTGAAGTTTTGCTGGAATGTAGTACAGAATTTGGCTGTAGGTGCATTTTTGTATGGCTTGTCTTCTGCGATGCAAGCTGCTTTGGAGTAACAAATGCTGCAAGTGGAGAGACAAGAGTAGGACAAGTAAATTATGAAACTATGCATAATCTCATTGAAAAGACTCCACAGATGAGAATGGTTCGGGTTTACCTGGCTCTAGAAAATGCATTTTTGCATCTTTTGGGTCTCGATTCCTGATTTACAATCATAATGCTCAGTGAGCGAGAGGGCTAATAGCACGCAACCAATACGAAGTATAGAGTCAAAGTCGCTGTTGTGGAGCATGTTGAAATATGCCTACATTTTCCAAGTACCTTGCCATTATGCATCTTTTGCTTCAATTCATGGGATTATCTCCAATTTTCCCAATACGTCGTCTCCAGCAGATATACCCATCCGATGTAGCGTTGCACCTCTCGAGCCTAGCATTAAATGAAGGCTACAGTCAGGATCGGCGAGAAACCTCTTCGATTTCAGTGGTCTGTATTTTCATAAAATTGATAGAATCGAAGAAATAAAGACACCCATAGTTTAATTTTTACCAAAAGCTTGAAGTATCTACTGTTCCATTTCCTTATTGGAACCTTTGCCGTATCATGCGCTCCAGGAACCTACACGTCTATATGTCTCACGCGACCCGCCTGATCCGGCAACTGGGCCTGGTCCGGCAACTGGCCCTGTACCTGACATCTGCAAAACTTGGCCAATCCAAAAAAAAGATTAACATACTACATTTTCTTTACACATGGCGAGACTGAAGCTATCTGCTGCCACATGGGTAGTCACCACCATAACTTTGTTACTCAATGTGTTTGTGTACTTCTACCCGAACATTGTTAATGCCCCGCATCAGTGCCGGTGGCACAATACCCCGGTGCACAGCAAGTATTCATTTATAAACAAATACTTGCCCGTAGCGCCATGGCTAGAAACAGTTTTACTCAATTTCCCCAGCTTACAGGAGCCAAAGACCAGAAAGGCCTACGAGAATGGGCGGGTTTCTGATATCAATATGCTCACGTTTGGTGATCCGCAGATCAATGGCAATTGGGCCAGCACGCCGTACTTGAAGAGACTCGATAACTACGGAAATGACTATTATCTCGGCCATATCTATAATACGATGAAGAACAGGTTGAAGCCGAGTCATGTTGCAGTCATGGGTGACCAGTTCTCGCTGCAGTGGATCCATGATTCTGAGTTCTATAATCGGACCCTTCGTTTTGTCGAAAGACTTTTCCCACGTGATCCTAAGTATAAGGAAAATGTGCTTGAAATATGGAGAAAACACCAGGACTACGACTGGATCGCTTGGCTGTCACGGGAAACACAAATCGATCCGCAGGATAGGTACAACTCTCGCTCGTACCGTGACGTTTACGACTGGTATTTTCCCGAGGAACATCAGCCAAATTTCGAAAATCCCTTATTCATCAACTTGACCGGGAACCATGATGTTGGATATAGCGGTGACGCGACGTGGCAGCACATGGCACGGTTCCATTTGCTTTTCGGCCAGAACAACTATGTTATCAATTATAACGAGGGCACACCAGAGGCGTGGCGTCTTGTGGTTTTGGATTCGCTTTCGCTAGAAGGACCGGCTCTTCAAGAAGAGTTCAGGGACTACACCTGGTCGTTTTTGGAGAATTTGAAAAAGTCCAACGATAACTTTAAGGGCTCGACAATCTTGCTTACGCATATTCCGTTCTATAAGAAAGCCGGCTTGTGTGCTGATGGACCAGAGCACATTTACTATGAGAACTACGAGAAAGAGCCCTACAAGAACGGCAAGCTTCGGTCGCATAATCATCTTCTCTACGAAACCACGCAGCAAGTCTTGGATATTGTATTTCCCAATGCAGACAAGGAGGGCATCATCCTAACCGGGCACGACCACGTTGGGTGCAACACGTGGTATGGCCATCACGACGGTGAGTGGGTAGCATCTGGAGAAAAAGAGGCGAGTGACCGTAAACACGTACGAGAAGTGGTCGTGCGGGCCATGATGGGCGAGTTTGATGGGCAAACAGGCTTGGTCACAGGCCAGTTCGATTACGCAGAAAACGCGTGGAAGTTCGAGTTCACTTACTGCTCCTTTGTCATCCAGCATGTGTGGTGGGCCTCGAAAGTGGCACTTCTCTTGACCGTGCTCCTCCAGTCGCTCAATTTTCTTCTTTGATCATTGTTGAATTCTACGTGAACTTTTCTTGGTTTGCGCTGAAGCATCTTTTGTACTGGCATAGTCTAACACTAGAAAAACAGAATCGAATCATAGCACGATCCTTTGTGTATCATCATTTATGGCCCATTCCTCAATGGTGGCCCTAGTCTTTTTTCCCTCCGTTTTGCTTAGAGTCCTTTCCCTCTTCTTCCTTTGCACCATTGGCGTCGCCAGATTCCTGTTCAAGTCTCTGAACGTCTTTCAACGCGCTGTCCACACTTACATCGGGGCTGATCTGGATCTTTTTGATGGTGAGTTTTCCATCGACGAAAATCCAGTGAGACCTTTTCACGCCCGAAGGAGACTTCTTGGCGCCCAAAACCGAAATCAACTTTCTCGTTGGGTCAGACAATAACGGATACTTCAAGCCCTGCTTCGTGACAAACGACATTTGCGACTTTGGCGAGTCGGCAGACAATCCATACACGGCAGTGTCCAAGGCTTGTAAGTCAGAGTAGTTTCTCTGGAAGCCGGCGGCTTGCTTCGTGCAGCCAGGTGTAGATGCCTTTGGGTAGGCGAAAATGACCAAGAATTTGGACTTTTGAGCCACCTCCTTCAAGGAAACCTCATTTTCATTTTCGTCTAATAAGGTCAAGTCCGGGATTTCGTCTCCCACCTCCAATTCCGCAGATTTCTGCTTGTGAGACTCGTTTTCCGCTGGTTTGGGCAGTTCGTTCACCTCAGACTCTGTTTCAGCCTTTGTGGCTGACTTTTTCTCGGCGGCAGAAGTCTTTGCCTTTTTCACTGGTGGCTCTTCCAGACGTTTGGTGGCCTCAACAGTGGAGGCTCTGGTGGATCTACGCAATTCGGGCATTTTTTTTGTATTCGTTGTTTTCTTTAGAGGGGTTTCTTTGCGATTGAGTAAAAAAAAATTGATTTAAATAGGGCTTTTTCCTGTAGTGGTGCTAAAATTTGCTCCTGGGCCTATTGTTAATGTCCACTGCTGAAATTGGTGGCTGTGAGAAGTATGGCTTGATGAAGAAGACCGGTCGATTGCGGCAGGTGGTGCGCTTGCGGTTATGAGAGTTTGCCAGTTTCTGCCAGAGTGACTTGAGTAGCCACGGAAAAGCAAAAGTTTGCACTTGTTGCTCATGTAGTCGAGACTATAACATGATCCAATGATCTAAACGTTCTGGACATATAATATAGATATGTGAAGCATTTATGATATTTGGGGGATAGTCGCGTCTCTATTGAGTGCACACGTGCTAAAGTAGTCCAAGCTGCGCGACGCGCGAAGCGGAAGTCTACAAGTATATCTAGATAACTACACTATAGGCGCTCGGAAGACATCTGCGGAATCCGGTTTTTGTAGCATCAAAATGAAAGAAAAAAAAGCATTCCGAGGATTAGTGCCATTTCAAGGGACCCTGTGTAATCTTGTTTTTTTCATTCTCTGATTGACGACAAGTTGGCGGGGGCCTTTGCACGAAGGGAGGGGGAAAGGAGCATGTCTGCACTCTTCCTTTTTCAAGACTGATCGACAATATGTGTACAGTTACATGCAGCACCGCGTCAAGGGTGGTTCACAAATGCCATTGTTTAGATTAAAACAGACAATAAAGAGAATATTGTGAGGTACTTCGGGCTCGGTCAATCCCGAGATCTAGTGCACCTGTAGATCATATTTAGCTAATTTTAAAGCCAAAGAGGAAAGAGAGAACACGTTTATTCACGCAGTGAGATTATTTCCGCCGGGTGAGTGCTGGCACATATGAGACGTGCCTTAGTCTGACTGAATCTCGTGCCCTGAGTCTCAAAACCAACAATAAGGCAAAGACGCGTTTCTCATGCTTACTCTGTCTCTGCAACAATGCAACACGTAAAACGCCAGTTTATGGTCACCGCACGCTCACCAAGTTACATTTTCGTGCATGGCTATATAGATTTAACAATTTCGGCAAGATGAAAAACTAATGTATTTCTGATTCTAAAATAACGAAAACCACTGAAGCTGGTCTGCCAATGTCTTCTCCTTGGCATACTTCACCACAGGGTCCTTGATATCACCTCTAACTGCAAAACCATGCTTCACTCCGGAAAACAAAGTGAGTTGGTATCTGGCCTTGATCTCAGCCAATTTTGCCTCCGTTTGGTGCCTCAATTCGGGAGCAAAAACAGGGTCAGTTTCGGCTGCCGAGATAATAATTGGTTTCCTAATGGCCGAAATTTCTTCAATCGCCACTGAGGATGGATGCGCGACAGCTCCGGCTGTTGCAATCCCGTCAACGGCCAAATGGGGAATTGCGAATTTGGCCCCGAAACAGTAACCGATGACACCCACAAATGCAGATACACCGGCCTCCTCACGGAGCTCTTGTAAAAACTTGTTCACGATGGGTGCTGTCACCTCAAACGAGTGTCTTGGAAGCCACTCAAAAATCTCTTGGATTGGACCCAGAAAGGCATCACCCTCTAAGACGTCGGGGATGTACACCTTGTAGCCGGCTCTTGCAAACTCGTCCGCGATCAACAATGTGTTATTCAATTTGTGGCCAAACGCATCGGTGATGATAACTATGATTCTCGTATGCTCGTGCCCCACCACATATGTATCTAAACCATACACTGTCTCGTAATCACCAATTGGAGTTCCCTCGTGAAAATTCACAGCTGCACAACAGAGTCCTGGTTTATTAGATGCCATCTTGAAGGTCGTTTTTAAATTGAATGATCAATATAATTCAAGCTGGCAGGTATACCACATTTTATAGCAAAGTCAACGGTAATTTCGGAACCAGGCTACCGATTCTTGCCGGCTTCATTGTCAGTTTTGCCTATTTTGTCTATCTCCGACCGTCTCAAATTTGCGCCTCACTTGTCCAAAGTTGTACATAAGGATGTCAGAATTCGAACTTGAGCTAGGCATCAAATGACTGGGTAAGGCAATCTGGACAACTTTGGCTGAAGATCTTTCACGAACCTGATCATCCGGTTTGGCCTACCGCGGATTATAACGTAATGGATGAGAAAAAGTGTGAAAATACGTGCTGCGATGTCTATTTGGTTACGAGCCCCGGGTCGAAGAACCCATGATATCGGAGTTTAGCTGCAACGGTACCATCGCGAACGGAACGAAGCCACAACTGACGGAGTGAAAATTGAGTTCGAGCGGCATAGCCCAAAAAAATGCTAGATTTCAGTCAACAAAAGCAAATTCACTCATTCACTCAAGTCAGTGAAAGTATAACCTCAAAATACTTAATCAATGATAGGATACGCAGGACGGTTTATTCGCGGCACGCCGCAGCTCTTTTTGGTAAGGCGATAACAGACGGGGTTTTGAAAGAGTACTGCACAATGCTTGACATAACGGTGGCAAATCTGATCCGGTACATGGCCTGCAAACGATTCAAATGGCCAGATTTCGCGTGTGCGCCTCGTAACTTGTGGGGCTATGAATGCGAGAAGCCGTCGAGCTGAAAATTAATGATCTACTTCAGAGATGCCCTTTTCTGTTCAGGTATCACATCATCTCAACTCCATCAGCATTCACTTTGGTTTCTCAACAATCAAGTAATTGAGTGCGCTTGTGAGTTATCGTGTAAATCCTTGCTGCCTCTACGTAAGCGTCAATTATGTATGGCATCCACACTTTATGAAAGGGCGCCTCAAAATGGTGTGCCCCTATTGTCGAACAGAAATGGCGCGGTCTGGACCCTTACGAGTGCGGGGATGTACCTGCATGTACCTTTACTCCCACCTGATATCTTCCGAGAAGTTTGACAGGTGGAATAAATCCCCGCCAGGTCATCGTCATAAACAAGCAACCCATGATTTCGAAAGAGTCACGAAATCGCTTTGTACCGTCCTTTTTTCATCTTCTGAAACGTAGACAGAGTATGTAGATTTCGGTTACACTACCCAATATTGCCTTCACTTTTCTCTGGTACCTATTACCCTGCACAATTACTTACGAGGTTGGTGGTGATAACTTCACCCCGCAGTAATTGCCTTCAACGACTTTATTTAGCTTTGGGTGGCAAATAATGAGTCAGGACATCCACATGATTGATACAGCCTCGCGTGTATGTACATTCCCCATGGCAGATTTCCATCGCTTGACACTTCACCTTACATACATGGCCAATGTTCGGGGATGATACTATTTGCTCCAGTTAACCAAGATCAGAGGCTAGCTAGGCGCTTTTGGTTCAGCCGGCCGCCCTCGAAGTAACATAAACCTTTTATTAATTAATTTATAGGGCAGTGTTAATATAGGCAGGCCTGCACAATTGGCTCAATTACGTTCACAGGGCTCTAAACCACCTAATCTTTTTTGAGCTCAATTACGAAGATACGCCAAAGCCTTATCGAACAGTGGCAAAACGTTTTGAGAAGTCTTGTATTAATGGCACGGTCGAAGAGGTAGGCTTGAAATCCTATAAATGAGAGAATAAGTACGTAGCTTCGTTCGGATTTTCTTTACTTACCTATTCAAATTCAATGAGGAATCTTTTCAAGCGAGCTATAGCTTCCGAGAGCAATTCGGGGGTGAACTTTTCCACAGCTCGGCTGTATGATCAGCCATCCCATGCAACTGACGCCGAATCTGTGTATTCCGAGGCACTTTCCGAGGCCGAGACTTTCACGCAAAGAACTAATCGGACTATTCTTCCGCCCACATATCAAGACGGTTTTGCATCGTATGCCCCATGTGTTATACGAAGCCACTATGCACAGAGAGCAGCAGCACAGATGGATACTGCCACAATCGACTCTGCCGGAGACGACTCTGACGATGAACGGACCATGATCTCTAGGCCTGAAGGGCAGCCTATCATGCAAAGAGATACCACAAGCTACGATGTCTTAAGAACCATGGTTATTGCCTCTGAGATGTTGCTTAACACAATGTATGTGTTTTCTGACTCTGAGTCCTACGAGAGGTTCAAGAAAGCCAGAAAGTCAAGCAAAAAGCTGCGAAACAATTCGGCTTCTCTGAAGAGCCTGGCTAATGCTTCCGTCAGAAGTGATACGGGTATTGTCGCAAGAAACGACGAGACAGTGTCCTCCATCGATTCCATTCAGCTGATTTGGGACGAGTTACCGTTACTCAAAATTGAGGTCCCCTACATGTCCGCATTTCGTCGAAAAACGCCTTACATGATTTTTCGTGGCTACAAAAGCAATACGACTGTCTCCAATGATTCAAGCTCTCAGGACTCGGATCTGCTTGAGACTTTTGAGTTCTGTTCTGTGAATTTGAAGACTTTCCAGCATTACAAAAGATACATTTTCGACTTCCAACCTGAAAACGGGCCCAAATTCAAAGTGATAGCCTTTCAGCATAACTATCGACCATTCACGGATTTCAATTACAAGGGCACGCGGTTTAGAGTCTTTGGAACGTCTAGATCGGTCTCATATCCGACCTTCTATAACCCTGAGCTCAAACTTTGCATTCTTGATCCAGACCAATCGTCGCTCATGGACGATCTCATAGAGAAAAAGGAAGAACGTCAGTATTTGAAGAACGCTGACAAAAAACCTGAGTCAGTCCAAGACCGGGAGTTCGAAAACCCAATTCCGAGTCCTCAGAATGCCATCATCAAACAAATCATGAAAGACGAGTATTCGTCATTCTACAAGAACAGCGTGCCACAACAAATGCCCCCATTTGCGAAATTTCTTGACTCGCGTGCATACTTGAAGCACCCAAACTTACGGCCAAAGAAGTACTCAGAGCTCGGGCAAGTTGCTGTTTATGAAGATTCGGCGGAAACGCATTCAGATGCACGGACTTTACCAGTCGGGATCGACAATCTTGTTTTGGCCACTATCTTCTTGGCATTGCGAGAAACAAACATTCGCTCCACAGTAAAGCGGGAGGATATAGAAACATACTAGATATGACTGAGATTTGTGCACCGAAAAAGTTTTCTTTTATATTAATCTAGTCTAATGTGCTGAAATTTAGTGATTTTTGCAAAGTAATCTTAGGGAATGACAGTTCAAGCCCAGTACAAGTGGCTACAGCCGAATCAAATATCTCAAGTTGTCGTATGTAGACTTATGGGTACTCATGCTTGAAATCCAATACAAAGTATTCTTCGAAATTCTCACAAAATTGCTACAAATTACATGTTGCGTTGTCGTTTCCATCTACCTTCGAAAAATAAAACCACACTGATAATAGTATACTTCAGCAGTTTCATGGATCTCGAATCTGCTTATAAGCTTGTGCGGCTGCTGCTTTCCACCCAACAACCTCCACCGAACAACCTGCATATCAGCAAGTCAACGAATCTGGGGATTAAGATTCTGGTTTTTCCGCGCGACCGCGTGTTTCCGTAAGTTAATAGAATTCAAACTTTTGGCATCACAAATTTTATCCGACTCCCGGTAAATCGTACATTATTGAGATCGCCGTTCGTTACCCTTGAACGGCCGGCACAATGCATCGGCCAACCTCGCTTACTTATCTGTAGATCTGGCCGCGGCTTTTTTTTTTTTTTTTGTTTTCCAATAACCACCAAACTTGCCAGCGCCACACTGCCTGCACTCTTGCCTGCCGGGCATGCCTCTGCCTTATCGAGCCGCGAAGTGAAATACGGCGCCAATTGAGTGCACTCAGTTGCGATTAGACTAAACACTCGTGATAATTCAAGTTTATGTCTTTTCTTAAGAGCTTTCTAAATTCAGTCTGATTGTTTTTTGTTGAGACAAATTAATTGCCCTCGCTTACCGAGTTTTACTGACCTCCGCCAACACAATCTTCCATTTGACCTTGACCTTCGTCTACTATTCATGAAGAAGTTGTTCGGACGGAAATCGGGCTCATCCTCTGAGACGCGTGAGCGTTTCCATCGGAGGTCTAATTCACACTCCTATTCTGGACCCAGTCGTACTGGTGAGGACCTCAATGAACCTATCAATCATCTTGCAGGTTCAAGGCTTACTAGCACTCGATCGGTGCCTGAGTCAGACACTAATTCTTTACACTCAGCGCCTTTTTCGGAAGCGGAAACACTCACAGTGAATAAGGAACAATGCTTCCATCTTCAGTCGACATATCAAGACAATTTCACTTCGTACATTCCGTTTCTCGTGCGAAGGCAACGAGCCACTTTAGCTCGAGCCGAGGCGGCCGAAAATGCCCCTGTGAATGACACCCTTGAGTCTGATGCGGGCACAGGACTACATTGGGGAGCTGATGTTGACTCAGATGATGACAAAACAATGGTGTCTCAGCGTGAAAGCCTCACAATCATGCATCGGGCCACGACTAGCTACAACCATAAGCGAACATTGCTCATAGCGTCCGAGCTCATAAGAAACAACTTGTACGTGTTTCCCAGTCCCGAGTCATTTGAGCTATTCAAAGAATTGAGAGCCAACAGTAAAAAGCTACGCAAGAATTCAATAGTACTATACGACGAGGACTCAAACGTGCGCAGGATCTTTTCGAGAAGAAAAAGTTTAGGAAACATGTCACCAAACTCACACAACGCTAACTTTCCTTTAGCTTCGGATTTGAATGCAGCAACTGCTCCTACAACAGCGTACGATCTGATGGATCCAGTCACAGGCGTGACGAATGGAAGAAGAGCTACGTTTCACGATTCGTCAAGACGAAACTCTGTTACCGTCGAGAGCCCGTCTCACGTTACTTCTCAAAATAGGCAAAATGTGTCAGCCTCAAATCTGAACAATAATCTGGCGCATAACAATACGAGCGAGAACAACGGGCACCCATTCTCGAAAGACAGATTCTCAAACTGCACGATCGATTCCCGCCCACATCTTGTGCCGCTAGACTATAAGGTCAAGGGTAAAGGCTTGCCTCTTTTCAAGATAGTGGTGCCATACATGTCTACATTTCGTCGTAAAACACCATATATGATCTTTCGCAGATATCTCGAGAAACCTAAACCGCCCATCGAGTCAGAGGCCATCGATGACGAACAGTTCGAGACATATGACTTCTGTACGGTGCACTTGAAAAACTCTCAACACTACAAGAGATACAAGTTCATGTTCCGGCCCGCAAACGCACCAGAGTTTACAATTTTCGCTTTCCAAAATAATTACAGACCGTTTGCGGACTTTAACTATAAGGAAACGCGGTTCAGAGTGTTTGGCACATCCATTACAATGGCGTACCTCACACATTACAATCCGGAACTTAAATTACACGTTCTTGATGGTGACCAGCCTTCACTCATGGACAACCTTATCGAAAAGAATGCTGAGAACTCGATGTTTAGGGGAAGAGGAGACGTCAATGATGCACACCTGCGGGTCCAGAGTGAGGAGGTGGGGATGCCAGAGCTCGAAAATCCGGTTCCGAATCCCAGCAATCCCATCATTAGATCTAATATCGACGGCACTGGTATCTCCAATAGACATAGCATTCCCAACGAAATGCCCCCTTTTGGCCGGTTTCTCGATGCGTGTGAGTACATGAAAAGCTCACCAATTATTCCCAAGAAATATTCAGAGGTCGGGAAAATTGATGTGTATCAAAACCCAAGAGAGATGAGTACGTCTGATTATCTGTCATCTCTCTCGGTAGATTTGGACAGCCTTGTGTTATCTACGATTATCTTGGCTTTGCGCGAGACCAGCATCAGGACAACAGTGAAGCATCCAGGCACGTCTCACACTTCCAGAATGAGTCTACTAACGTCGATTGCACTCAATGGTGGAACAAGCGCAAATCTGATGGCGGTTGCGTGAAGGATAAGGATGATACAGGAAATGGATAGGGTGAAAAGGTTTTATCTTGTGTAGTTCGTTGACATTTATTGGCGGTAGTAGTGATTTTGGAAGTGGCGAGAGATTGTTGTGAATAGTGGAACAAATTCTATACTTTGCTTGTGGATGTCACGACTGACTCGGATGAGGAAAAATACCTTGTGGCTGATGCTGAAGCGCGGAGCTAGCTTTTCTTTAGCGACTGGGTGAGCGGGATCTGTTTTCTCTCTTAGGGGAATTGGATCTGGAGTAGCGACCTCTACCGTACTCTTCAGGTTCCCCGGCGGAAGGTCTAGTGTCATTGTGGTCTCGGGAATCGTGCACACTGTCAGAAGCATGTCTGTCGTCACTGCCATAGTTGCGGTCAGCAGGTCTTCTACGTTCGGCACCGAAGTATCTATCGCGCAGCTCGTATCCGTGGTCACGATCGTCAGCTGCAGCACCTCTGTACTCATCGTGAACGCGATGCACATATGGTTCTCTGCTGTAGGGGGCGGGTCCGTAACTGCCTCCGTAGCTGCCGTAACCACCTCCATAAGCGTCACGGCCGCCGTAACCAGAATCACGGCCATAGTCGCGGCCGCCATAGCCACCTTCACGGCCACCACGAGGAGGGTAAGATGGATACCCGCCTCCATATCCGCCCCGTTCATAACCGTAACTTTGGTAGCCGTAACCGCCCCTTCCGCCTCTAGCTGGAGGATAAGGGCTTGGGTAGCCGTAGCCGCCGCGTCCGCGGAAACCGCCTCTGCCGCCGTAGCCACCTCTACCACCGAATCCGCCCCTGAAGCCCCGTCTATTGGAGAAGGGATCGGAGCGAGCAACCTGCACGGTGAGCCCCTCACCTATGGTGTACGAGAACGTCTTACCGTCGAGCTCAAGAGCCTTTTCGCTGTCCTCGGCGTTCTTAAACTCGACAAATGCGAATTTTTGTCCCTCCTCGCTTCTTGGGGGAGGGATGTCTAATCTGACGAGATCGCCATATCTGCGAATGGTTAGTCATGTTCATGAGAAAGACATGTGATAGTGACGTGAAAAAGCTTTTATTGCTTTGTTGTTGTTTCTGATGCACCAGTCGACAGGGCTCGTAAAAGAGCGGCAGCGAAGTGAGTGAAAGGCAAAAGAAAAGGCGAAGGGACAAAATGTTCAAGGAGAAACATACTTTTCGAAATCTGGAGCCAAGTCTGCGGCCTTGGTTTCCCTGGAGAATCCAGTGACGTAAAGGGTGTTTTGAGGCATTGGTGGATTTACTTTCGAGAGTGTTTGGCGGTGAGCAAATTAGACAACAGGACGAGCCAGCGAGGTGACAGCACGTGATCTCAGTCACGCGAAGTCGAGCTGAATATATTTTGGAAGCACGTGATGCGTGTTCGCGTGACATGCCTTTTGCCGCCGTTCCGCGAAAGGGTAGGCCCCTCTTCTCGCATACCGCCCCCAACGCCCCGCCCAACAAATCGCACATTCAGTAAAGTCTAAATCCGCACAAAGTCTGGAACGTGCGACAGCCCCTATTCGTGTGTGAGGGCAACGCCTCGATACTGAGCTGCGTGAGTTTCTGTAATTTGGCCTGTGGTAGTTTGTTTACAATAATTGCTCTCGATTCAATGCTTTTCGTCGCGATTCATCGATGTGTGTGAACCTAAACCGCGAGTCATGTTGTTGCAGGTCACACACACACACAGCTAAGTCCTCAGGATGTTCCGCAATTTGACCCGGTACATACTTCAGAGGGCAGAATAGAAGGTAAGACACATATAAATCAAAAAACTTGGTTTCATACTACGGTTATGGGCGTGCATAAATGGCACCAATTAAATCTTTTATCCAATTTAAATCGTTTGCGTGAGCAGGCGGCAAACGCATAGAACTTTTAGACGCTCAAAATTGAACCGCGCGGCCATAGTGGGCTGAAACTAATTAAGCTTTTGCTTTCTGTTTGAGATATCACCCACACTTGATAAGCCTTCATTAAAGCTTAATTATTCAGAGCTTATCTGCCATATTTTTTGATGGATCGTCAATCAGGTACACTTGCCTTTCTATTGTTTCTGCCACCTAGATTTTTTGTTGAGTCGCTCTTAAAGAATAGTGCATCCGCGCTCACGCATTTCTTGGATTCCTGCAAGTTTTTTGCTCAACTTATCGTTTCCAGAACAAAGCGAGGGAGCGTGTGATTCTACGGTCAGGCCAGAAAAAGTGCGACAAATCCTCCAGGCGAAACAAGGAAAAAAAAGAAAGCTTAAAAATACCCTATCTCTTAAAGTGTCCGTGATCTGCGCCACAAAACATACTTAGAAGCATAAAAGACTTGCTACGAGCGAAACGAACCTGAGAAAAGTCATCGATTCTGGCACTCTTACCACTGCAGATACTCAAAGTACCTCTTATATTCAAGGATTAGCCGCTCATACAAGATGGCCCTTACTGACGACAATATGCCTTTGGAGCATCAAAGCCTACTAAATAAAGAGTACGAGGATCAGGATATTCTCAACGAGTTTTTAGATCAGCGCGTTTTTGATTCTCTCAATGCAAACACACCTGTGGGGCAGGGACAGAACTATCAAGAAAGTGACCCCCTTGAAAGCTTTCATAATGATGTTTTTGCCAAGCTAGAGGCTGATAGTCACGCTGGTATCTTAGACGACATGGAGATGGGATTTGCAGATGGGAATATCAAACAAGAACATGAAGGTCATGAGTACATGTACATGAGCCCACGCGTCAACAATTCTTACAGCCTGAACGTGAGTCCCACTCATTCTGTGGCAGAGTCCCAATACCCATACAAGGCTCGCTCTCTTGACGATCACGACATCATTCGGAAAGAGTTTTCGAAAGTGAAGTTTGGCAACTCTTTCATGAATCCCTGCCCTCCAACTATTGACGTGCTTGACCCTGCGGCTTTGGATTTTTCGCCAGAAGCCATGTCGAAGCTCAAATATCACTTGGATGTATTGAATCTTCCTTCTTCCTCGCGCGTGGAGACCCAAATCAAGTTAAAATTCATGATGAGCCCCCCTCCGAAAGAAACATTTCTTCACATATCACAGGACTTAATTTCGAAGAGCAAGTTTTGCTTACAAGATCCAGTTGAAACTTTGCCGGAACTTTTGCAGAAGAATATGCTCTTTGTCGAAACCTATGTGATGACCTCGGACTTGAGTCGATCATGCAACATTTGCTCGAGGTGTATCAAGCGCGAACAGAAGAGAGCACTGAGGTCAAAAACTGGCACGTCCGATTCTGCTGCCGAGTCTCCTACATCATCACTCCCAGGATCAATGAGAGGATATCAAAACATTTGGGCAGATGAGAAGATGATGAAAAAGGCGATCTTTTTCAATTGTAAAGAAATCATCAGCTTTCCTGCTCCAACTGGTCTAGTGAATGATCACTCAAAGGCACTTGACTTTTCTGCGAGAATCATCTGCTACTGCAGACACCACAAGGAACAAGATGGGTTCAAATTGTTGTTTGTAGTGAGGGACTTTGACAACAATATTGTCGCTAAGCACAT
>ERZ794936.519-NODE-519-length-17928-cov-34.599508_pt1 | contig 17928 bp, 8 predicted proteins | sample MGYA00511083_ERZ794936 | MGnify/ENA primary metagenome ERZ794936 (study PRJEB30137, sample SAMN04331409) | food metagenome | isolation source: Y2 must sample point D1 replicate A | place: Australia: South Australia | collected 2014 ... | reverse complement strand
CTTTATTCATTTGGTCACGTGTAGCTTGAAAAAAAAAAAAAAAAAAAAAAGAAAAGAAAGGATAAATGAAAACGGGTGAGTAAGGAAAATATCAGAGCTTGCCCATCACATACGGTCTTTCAACCAAGCTTCAATAATTATGAAGTCAATTAAAGATCACCAAGTTTAAGAGATAAAAGTTGAAATTCCAGGTGAGCATTCTTAGTTCGAGAATAGCAAACTGAATACCCTTATTCAAGCCTGCAATAGGAAAATACTCTTATACCCCAGAGTTTCAAAATTCAATTATCAATACCTTTGTGCATTACAAAGAAAAAACAACATTATGGTCAGATTTAAAAGTAGATATATGCTATTTGAGATATTGTATCCACCGACAGCAGAAGAGTACACCGCTTTTACTGAGGCAAATAATTTTGTGCTAGAGCCTGCTCTTCTTCAACACCATAAAGTGACCCCCTCTGACGTCAACAACAGGGTTTTGGTATATGAAATCAAAAAGTCACTACAGCATTTTTTTGGAGACTATGGGTTAGGACGAGGAACATCGATGTTTCAGTTGAAGTACTTTTCGAACAGCACATCCACGGGCATACTGCGATGCAGTAAAGATGATTACGAATATGTGTTGATGACTTTAAACATGATGAAGAAAATTGGCACTTTAGAAAATGTGATCATAAATGTTGTAAAGGTCAGCGGTACTATTAAAAAGCTTGAGGAGTTTGCAATCAGCAGATCAGACGAATTGATGAGAGCCCTTAACCAGGACAAAAAAGACTTTTTGCAATCGATGTCCTCCATCCCAGTGGACAAAAACGAGGATATATAGTAAGTAGTAAAGAGCTAGTTTAGTCATTAATCATTCGGTTTTCGCTTCTTGTTCTTGTTTGGAAAATGGAACTCACGGTCAAGGTGCAGAGTTGTTTCGTCTTTGGCTTCTGTGCCAACAAATTCAACAGGCGTATCTCTCAAGTTGACAACGTCGTTTTCTGCACCTCTTTCTGTCCTTTGAGCAGATCTTCGATTTCTATAAATTGACGAAGCTGTCTCGTTCCGTTGATGAAACAACGGGGTGTCATACATCTGATCATCGCTTCTTTTCCAAGATGCATCAGCTGCACGAGTGAAAAACCGTGAATCGTATTGGACCTCTTTTTCACCTTCTTCATCTAAACTGCCAGAAGCTATTTGCATATCCCTTTGTTCTAGAGTTGAAGCTGGTGCTTTTTTTGGCATATTTTTAAACCTAGATGTATGTTGAATCTCTTTTCTTCTTTGTGCTCGAATCGCCTCCCTACGGTCACCTTGGGCCGGCCTTTCTCCTTTATTTTGCTGATTATACCGACTATACCTTTGAGTTTCTTTTTGTCTCTGTTCGAAATTTTTGATTTCAGAAATTTTACCCTTGATTCTTTCAATTTCTTCCTGCTCTTCTTTTACCTTTAGTAATCTTTCGTTTCTTTGGGCTAGTTCAATCCTCTTCTTCTCGCTAGTGGCATCAAGAGCTTTCGTTAGCTCCACAAATTTGTCATTGATTTCCTTTGGAGCATTTTTTTTATCAGACTGGTTGTACTGTAGCCGTTTGTCAATTGATACTGAGAACCCTTTGGAATTTTCCCAAGATGAAACGGCCGATGGTATGTTCAGTAATGCTTTCTCTTTCTCGCTGACTTTGTGGCCGATTCCCTTATCATTTTGAAGAATTGGAGTTTCCAACAGCTCAGTATTGTCATCAGCAAGAGGTATTTTTTTCAAAATTTTCTTGGTAGAAGGAGCTAAAGGGTCTTGGTGTCGCTCAATAACTTTGACTGTGGTTTTTGCCCTATTGTCGTTAAAAATATTAGGAATAGAATGAGAGAAATTCTTGCTGTTATTTAGCCGAGTGGCCGAAGAGGAAATAGCAGTTGACGAAATAGGACCGCTCTGACCCAATAGCTTTTCGATGACTTTTTTAGTAGCCACAGCACTCTCCTTGATTATATCCTCCGTCGGCAGTGGACACTTGTAATCTGGATTAGCCAATCGAAGTGGCAACAGATTTTTTTGGTATTGTAATATAGGATCATCTTTTTCATGGTCGGTGTCTTCAGGCTCTTCACTCCTTTTGCTAATGATCTCCGCGCTGGATGATATCATTTTTTGCAATAAATGCTTTTCTCGCTGAATCATGAATGTAGGAATGACAACCGTTTCTTTGAACTCATTGTTTATGTTGTTTATATTTCTTTTCTTTTTTCCGTTTTGTGGCTCTGGTAACAACGAGCTTAATGGCTTGTACATCATACAACCTTGATCTCTGCTATCTTGGGTTTGTGATTCTTTGCGGTCCTTGTGCCTTGCAGGTCGAAACTGGAAAGACAGATAAGAGACAACTGTATGGTCTTAATGCAAATCTGCTATTTTTTTGCTTACCGCTTTAAAAGACTTCAAATGATAAAAAAAAAAAACCAACATTACCCGAGACTGGTGATTTGTCCCTTCCTACTTTTACACTCAAAACCACCACTCTCACAAAAAGTAAATGAACAACGGTATAGATATATATCTTGTATAGTTTAACAACGCAATGTAGTATTTATTCTTATTCATTCTTTGATAAGGCTGTGGCCGCGTTTGAAAGCAAGCCCCTCAGCTTGCTTAGAAACATTCTGTTGCACGCCCACATTCTGACAAGGAATCAAAGGATAGTGCAAAACCGCTGGCTTGATATACCAGCCCCTTCTTGTGGGAGGTGGATCTTCTTTTTTATTAAATGGAGGAACACCAGTGAATCTTACCTTTTTAACCATAATTTCATGAGGGTATTCCTCGCTATCAAAGTAAGCCTCATTTTCAGAGTTTTCGGTTTTTTTCAAGTCTAGATCGCTAACGACAATTGAAGCATCACTTTGTCTTGATTCAGAAGAGCTAGTGTATTTTGTTTTCCCCTCCTGTTTTTTGGAGTTGGTACGCATTGGCTTTCCAGAAGACCGCAGTGTATCCTCCTTAAGATGAACATTTGCAAGCTTTGGAATGAGTTCATTCTGCAAAGTGGAAGAAATTTCCTGCCGAGATCCACGATTGTTTTCAGATGCAGATTTTTTCATGAGAACAGATGTTGGTTGTGGTTTCAGTGGTTGGTGAGAAAATTTAGGCTGACTCGAGTATTGTTTTTGTATTTCTGCCTGGGTCTCCAGTGATGCCAATTGCAAAGAGTGCGATTTTTGGGCTGCATCGTTTCCACTCATACCGGTGCTTAAACCAGCAGCAGCAGCAGCAAGCTTCATATTATAAGCTTCTTTGTTTGCGGTGTGCTTGACATGCTGCAAAGATGAAGATCTTGATCTACCCGCTCTGGCAAAAGGAGCTTGAACGGGACCGGGTCTTGGTGACCCTGGGTTAGAATTGGCTTGTGGAGATGCCAGATTGGAACGGTTTCTACTGGAAGTAGTGCTAGAGCTGGCGCTATGCTTTTTTGTTGAGCCGGAGCGAACAACACTTTTGGTTGTAGAGTTGGATGCCTTGTACGGTTTTCTCAGAATGGCTGCCTTGAACTCCGCGGGTTGAGAGGGAGCCTTAATATCGACATTGTTCTCAAGCAATGGTTTTTTACAAGTTATGCGATCATTGACTCTTCTTTCTTCAACTAGTTGTAACAGCTGTGCTGAGCTTTCAAAATCTGTGTATTCTTTGAGATTGTCTCCAATGTTTTTTTCTAGATATTCCCAATGTTCTATCCATAGACCCAAAACTGCGTGTCTGTATTTGATGCATTTTTCAACTTCAAAAATGTACCTGCTATAAAGACTGGTTATCGTGTTAGTTTGGAAAAATATGACGACATTATTTTCACAAAAATCTTTGACCATGTTTTCCAAAAAAACAACGTCTAATGTATCTTCAAGCAAAGCTAACATATGCTCGTACTCAATGAGATTTTTGGAGAATAGTTTGGTCCTGTTGTCATTGAAAAATGCTTTACTTGGATAATAAAGTTGATGCATAATCTCTGCAACAAAAGTGCTGTGCTGTGTACATCTAAGTAAAAACGCATACATTCTGTGGAATGTGAATTGCCAATATGGAAGTTGAGACACTGTTGTCTCCTTGTTATGGAGAGCAGCCATGGTTTTTGAAAACCCACACAAGGTGCCATCATGAAATTGTTTTACTACATCCTGAGTCTTCTTCAAAACTTGAAGCTGCAAGTTCCTAAAAGATTCATCTGTTGTATCTTTCAGTTTGTCTTCAACCAAAACTGCCAAATCCAAAGAAAACTGCGTTTCTTGAACATGGGTAAACTCCACAAGACTTTCATGGTCAATGACAGAAGCAACCCCGGACGCATCTGGTCTTCTATTTGAACTTCTTTCCATTATTATCTGTTTCAACTTGACTTCGTAAAACTGCAAAGCATTGTGAATTATAGAGATTAGTGACTCTAAAGACTTTAGTTGGTGATTGAAATTGTAAAACTTTTTTTTGTATTTTTCAAAATCAAAGTCTTCACCACTGTCAGCGGGCGATAAAAAGTCGTACTTATACTCCACGAGTTGAGTGCTCAGAATCGGTTTGATACTTGTTAGTTTAATAAGCTTGCCATTTAAAATCAAAGCAAAACGTTTTTTTAGAGTAGAGTGCACATTAAAAAACCAACCGGCACATAGACTAGAAATCAAATTAGTTAATGGTATTATATTTTGATTGTTTTCAGAAGATGTTATACTGTTATGCATGGCGTTCAGCAGCTCTAGCATACGTCTCAAATGATCTACGGAAAATTGGAATTGCACGTTTTTGGCGTCTAAATGATCAAAAATGTTTCCCCCTTGAATAGAAGGTGTGGAAGCCGATGCAGCTGCTCTTGCAGCACTTCTGAACAGCATGCTAATATTGTATTATTCTTATATTTAAGACGTGGGTTCAATGCGGTTATCCTAAAGCTTTGATTCTTAGGCTAAGTGTTTGAACTAAAAATTTGGAGAAATTAACCTTAAAAAAAAAAAAACACCAATTCCGTTTGAAGGTAGCGAGGGCGTAACTCAATAATGATTATGCTTGTATGATATTTTTTAGTTGCTTTTTCTTTCCCAAGTGAAAGCTTATGCTCAACGGCAGACAGTTGATACAAACTTTTAGATAGTAAAAACTGAGTTAACAATTTATAAATCAAATCATCTTTTCAACAGAATTAAGAAACTATAGACACGGTTATACTTGTTTACTGATTCCTTTTTTTTTATTTTTTTTTTTTTTTGGTATGCGTTAATCCAATTTAGAGATAAAAGTTAAACGCGCCGCATACACATGACCTAAAAAAGCGATAAAGACGGTTTTGATGATTTCCTATTGCCATGATGGAAAGAATTTTGATCAATACTGATCGTGAGCTGCAATTTTTCCAAACAAAAAACAGCAGCTCAGTAAAATTGGCAAAACGCTTGATTGTCGGTAGCGATGATAACTGATCTGACCTGTATGGTCCTTGACCAAAGTTTAAAAAATGTATTTACATGTCGCTAGCACGAAATGTGGGGAAAAACTATATATGCATGCTTTATCTATTTGTCCGTCTTATGCTGTATTAGCCACTGTCTTATTGCTTCTCGCTTTGAAGTGAGTCTATCAACTTGGGCAATTTTACTGTTTTCGCCCTTCATTAAATAATGAAGTTTTCTTTTCCAGTTTTTCAAATTAGAGGAAACTGTGGGCACAAACTTTTGAGTCTTCATTTCTGCATTGTCAATATGTGTTTTCGTGTTTTTACCTGAGTGATTATTCATTAAAGTTAGTCTGGTGACAGATCTCAAAGCTTTAAAATTTGTCATGGTTATGATTATCCCTGCAAGGGAGCTCACCAGAATCACGCCTGCAAAACCAAGATCGCTTTCCTCAATGAAATTTTTCAAATTCATTCCGTAGAAAGCTGGCAAAAGAGTGGCTACAGTAAACCCCAAGGTGTAAATAGTTATTTTTAACTCAAACAACATCAAAGAGTTTCTGTTTGAATCTAAAATGATGTTAACAATCTCTTCTGTCGATTTAATGTTTTGAATTAGTGATTCAGATTTCTGAACAAATTCATCACACTGATAGTAGTAGGTTTCCAACAACATTTCCACATCCTCTGCGCTTTCAAGAAGATTGCCATGATTTTGATTTGGCAAAGCTTCAGAATCTTTGTTTGTATTGTTGGTTAAACATAGTCCTTGCAAATCTTCGTCATTGTCTAATATTTCGTCTAAAACGTCTCTAATCAATAAAGTTTTCTTGTAAAAAGCACTCAAGTTTTTCGATCTGATCAACAAATCTTTTAACTTGTTTCTATCGATTTCATTTTCCAAATCTTTTAATATTCCTCCACATTGTTTTTCCAAGTTGTTTAGTTGAACTTCAAGAGAGTTCAAAACATTAATCAAGATAATCTCCAAAACTTGAAACTCAAAAGGAAGAGTGAGTTGGGCAGTTGAATGTTGAAAACGCACTTCCAAGTCGTACATTAGCTCACCCAATCCGTGTGCAGCCACTGGATTGACTGTATCAAAGATCATGACTTCATTAGCTTTGATAAGAGCTTTAATATGAAGCAAATTGACTAAAATACATTTGTTAGGCTTGACCACAATACTCGGAATATTGTCAATAGTGGAGGTATCGATTTTACGCAAATCTCTTGGATATAAATCGTGATCTTTCAAAAACTGCCATTTGGGAAATTTTTGTGAAATTCCAACAACCGTACCGTTTTTTTTCATTATTGTACATGAAACAAATAAATCATTTGGAACAACAGGTTTTAATGGATTCAAGGATGCAGTGTATTGATGAAGTTGGTGTCGAAGGTTATCCAGTGACCGTTCGTTTTGTAAAAGCGGAGATGTCGTAGACAGACCACGCAGTTGTGTAATCGCAGAAGTAACTTGATTGTATGTCCTGGTTCGAAACGCTCCAAAGTTTCGTAAGACCCCATGAGCTATGGTATATTTTCGTAGAGCAGTGTCAAAAGACATAGAACGAAGTCTTCTTGCACAAATAAAGCGTGATCCATTTGTAAAGCTCCGTATTAAATTATGGTGAGTCGCAGCAGAAAACTTCTGCATCGTGGTATGTTAGCAAATCTAAAAGGTTTGAGTGTTTTCAGTAATGTTGCTCAAGCATAAATACAAAGCTGCGTGTTGGCGTTTGTTGTGACTGAAACATTTCTTTTCGTTTGATTTCAATTGGAATCTTTGCAAGAAACCATTTTTACGAAAGAGTCAGGTTCAGTGGGAGCTACAATTTTTTTAGTGATTGATATAAAAAGTTCTGTTCTGGATGGAGCAACTAGTAAACATAAAAAAAATAAAAAATTATAAAATAGCTCGTATGGCGCAGTGGTAGCGCAGCAGATTGCAAATCTGTTGGTCCTTAGTTCGATCCTGAGTGCGAGCTAATTTTTTTTGTGTTAATCTACACAAAAGGGAAACGGATTTGTTAAAAGCTTGATAAGATTTAAGTTTAAATTAGGAGGATATATACGTTAAAAAGACTACATAATAAATGAAAAAAAAAAAAAAAAAGAACACAAACAATAACTCCACGTTTAAGCTGTTTGAGCTTGAATGATTTCCAAGACTTTGTTTGTGTCAGTGGAAGACTCGATATTGCCTAAAATGATGCCGTTGACTGCAATTGATGGAGTCATGTGGACTCCGTTTTGTCTGTGATATCTGGTAAAATATTTAATAGCTTTGGTAGTGTCGTCTTTGCCGCTGCCGTTCAACTTATCGTAGACGACATCCGCTTTCAACCCGGTATGTTTTTCACAGTGTTCACTCAACTCTTTGTACAATTCAATAGTGGTCTTCGATTGAGTGTATTCCTCAGTCCACAACTCTTTGGAATCATGGAACAAAACCATTGAGTACTTCCAAAATAATTCAGGCTTTAATGAACCAGCGACAATACCTAGCTCATGGACCAATGTTCCAAACGGATGCCATGGCTGAATGACGTGATTGAATCTAAATGCCAAGTTGTACTTGCTCAATGTTTCTTTGTCAAATAATTTGGCGTCATCCCACTTTTGGAAAATTTTGTAGGAAAAGCGACAATTGTAATCCAAGTAAAGTTCAACAAGGTTTGGTGGGACAGCTTGCGTGCCTTGAACCGAGCTGACGGCTGTCAAGATATGCGATTTGGAAAATTGAGGTTTTAAAGACATTACTGGTCGGGCTTGATGTGTTGATGTGTTGATGTTTTGATGTTTTGATGTTTAGTTTCAAGAGGGCCCACTTTTAATTTGAGTTATTGCATGCATAATGTGAAGTTGATAATATTTAGCTTCAGGAGAGTTTTTACTCCTGGTGGATGTGAGACAACTCTTTTATATCAAAGGCGTCTCGGCATTTATTTTACAAGTATTTTTTTTCGACACGTTCGACCTTAAAAGCCGGCATTAAAACTGTGTAAACTTCAACAGAAGCTTATCGAATGGGGAAACACTGTGTAACCTATGTTTAACAAGAAAGTGAAGGGTGATGCTTACTTGAGGCTTAAACACCCCACACCCACACACCGACTAAGAAAAGTTTATCAAGCAGAAACCATACACTATGATATAACCTGTGCGAGAAAGCAACATTTAATGGTGTATTTGAACTTTCCAAAAGTATATATATATATTTTTTTTTTTTTGTTTTTTTTTTTAATTTCGTATTCTATTCATACATACATATACAAGTAGGTATACGTATTTCAAATTATTGTGAAGGAGCATTTTGATCCATAAAAAACAACACAAAAAAGACGGTTACAAAAAATCTAATCAATCCATTTTGCGTGTGAATTTTCACGATCCGCTTAATCAAAGAATTTTCTGCTTTCTGATGGACCAAACAATTCTAGTCTAATTGCAGGCAAGGATTCTTCTCTTAACAATTTTAGTCTTTCTTCCAAAGTATTATCAACACTGATCTTACCAGAGGCGTCTGTAACGATAACACCACCGGCAATGTTTTTGGACAAAAAGTCACTTTTGGAAATTTCAATATTCACGGAGTCCAAAGAGGTGGCAGAAGTAAACTCCTTGACCAAGTCTGGAATCAAGGATTCCACCAACTTCACATCTTCTTCTTTAACCTTGACGACGACTTCAGGTTCCAACAACTTGTACAAACCTTCCAAGATCAAGTCTTTCAAGATTGGTCCATATTTTTTCTTATCACTAGACACTTTGGTTTTCAAATATTCTTCACTCTCTTCAAAAATGTTTTCCAAAATTTGTTCTCTTGCTTGTAAAACTTTCAATCTCATTTTGTTTGCAATAGTAGATTTGGTGATTTGTTGGGTCAAAGTGGCTTTTTTCAATTTGCTTGCAATGGAACTGTCAATAGCAATGGTTTCGCCTCTAACAATTTGGGTTTTTTCAATTTCATACTCTTGGTCAGCTTTTAACTTAATTTCTTTGGCTTTTTCTTCAGCTTCCTTTTTAATAAAAGTTTGCATTTTGTTCAATTCTTCATTGACTTGATTGTCGTTCAATGGGTGAGCAGCGGCAGTAGACATGTCGATTAGATTAGATTAGATTAGATTAAAGTAGGTGCGTATGTGGTGATCTATTTCTTCTTTTCTTCTTCTTCTGAAGTTGGTGTTTAATATTGAAATCAGTATAAAAAAAAAAAAAATCCAAACTTTGTTCTTGCAGAGGTTGCTGTTGTATCCGTTCAAATTAGCTCTTCTAGCTACTAAAATATATTATTCACAGGGTTGAGAGTCTATCAAATGCAAAATTGAAAACATATCACTTACAAGATATACTTCCAAAACCTTTATTATTCTGGCTTGGGCTTTTTGCAGCCAAAAAAAAAATCATAAAACGCAAAACAAAATTCTGTAAGAAAAAAATAAAAACACAAGCCTGAGAGTTACCCGAGCTCAGATACAAGAAACGACGCGATAGTAACACAAAACGTCGAAAGAAATGGAAAAACAAAACAAAAACAAAACAATAAAATTGTGTAAACCGCAAAAAAGACTTGACCGTTGTAAGAAGAAGAGCGTGATGATGATGATGATTAGGAGCTAACCGCATTTCAAGTATTTGTTCACTTCCATTCACTAACCTAAGCATTTGCCTTGCAAGTGTTTTATTGGAACCTGTTAGCTAGCTTTAAAAAAAAGAAATTCATAAACCAAAATAATAAATAGATAAAAGTCAGTATTCAAAGAACCGCATTTTCCTAAGGTTAAATCACAGACTATTGGTAACAAAATAACACAAGAATCTAGTAAGTGAAAGAACAAACCACACAAATGCGTGTATCAAAGGGTAGGCATATAGAACTCAGTAAAGCAATTGTGCGAAGCGGTTGTCGAGGTCAGTCTTTTATGGCCTTTAGTTGTACTCTTACAAATGCTGGCAAAAGGGACTTTAGCACGTCAAAGTTAGTGTTACTTGAAGAAGGTAAACTGGCCCATACCATTGATCCAAAAGTGAAACAAAATGCGTTTGGCATTCAATATTTAGCACCAAGTCTAAAAAGCCAAGTGTTTATCAATGCCGAAAAGTCCAAAGGTAAAAAAATTCAAAAGAAATATTCCCCTGCAAATGCCCCGAAATTCATGGAAGATGAATCCCAGTTCTTGAGCAAGCTAGCTGTTAAGGGTCTCAAAAATCATAACCTTTACGGCAAAAAAACATCTATCAATTCGCCGATCGAAATGAAGCTTCCCAAACTGCAAGGCTTCTCTTTAGACGAGCATTTCCAAAAACTTGGAAAACATATGTCAGAACCGTATTTGTCAATGGCCAAATCAAAATTCACCAAAACCCTTCCAAAACCCGAAAAATGGGAAATGAAAAGTGGATCATGGATACGATACGCTCCTGGTTCTCAACCTGAAAAAGTGGATTTTCCGTTGGAAGATTTATACGTGTTTGATGTAGAAACACTACCCAAAATTTCGCCATACCCGATATTAGCTACTGCATTGTCCGATAAAGCATGGTATAGTTGGTGTTCGCCATTTTTAACAAATTATGTGGAAAATAATAAAACAGGATACGAACACTTGATTCCTTTGGACACCCAAAATCCACAGAGGAAGCAGTTAATCATTGGACACAATGTATCTTATGATAGAGCAAGAGTTTTGGAAGAATACAATTTCAAACAATCAAACGCATTTTTTTTGGACACTTTATCTTTGCATTTGGGAACAGCTGGAATGTGTTCGAGACAAAGGAACTTATGGCAAAAGGCAACAAAGGTCCTGAGAAATAATGGCAAGCTTGAAAAAGAATTGGCATCAAAAGAAAGTAGTGAAACAAGAAGCGAAGAAGAAAGTGACGAATTTGAAGACGAAATGGTGGGATTTTTGCCACAAAGTGGAAGTTTGTCAATCAAAGGAGTTGATTCAGAGGACATTTTGAAAAATGATCCATGGGTTAAAGTGACGACGATGAACTCCTTGAAAGAATGTGCTTTGTTCTATTGTGGAATTAATCTTGAAAAAGATAAAAGAGATGTGTTTGTCACTTCTACAGACAAAAGGGACGTTATCAATGATTTTCAAAATTTGTGCAATTATTGCGCCGAAGATGTCATTGCAACAAGTTTGGTTTTTGACAAAGTTTTCCACAATTTTTCACAAAAAACGCCTCACCCAGTTTCATTTGGGGCTTTAAAAATGATTAGTCAGTGTTTTCTCCCTACAAACGCAAATAAATGGGAGAGTTATATCAAAAATGCAGAAGAACTGTATCAGAGCTCTAAAATTGACATTGAAAATAAGGTCATAGATATAGTACAAGACTTGGTGAAACTTAAAGACAACCCAGAAATTTATTTAAACGATCCGTGGCTTAAACAACTAGACTGGACTATAAAACCCTTGAAACTAACTAAACAAGGTGTCCCCTACAAGAGGCAAAAACTGCCTGGCTTTCCAGAGTGGTACAAAAACCTTTTTCCAACAGCGTCTTCAGAAAAACCAGTAATCACAATAAAATCAAGAGAAATCCCTTTACTTTTCAAGTTGTCATGGGAGAATAAGCCAGTCGTATGGTGTAAAGAGGACGGATGGTGTTTTGACGTTTTTGAGCAAAAAGAAATTGAAATCATGCGCGAAAAAAGTTATCAAGAAGTTAAAAGTTCCAAAGACTCTAAATCTTCCGGAGTCAGATTTAAAGTTCCGCATCCAAACGGCCCTGAGAACAGAACCACCACTTTGCTAAGTAAGCCCTTTGTGCACTTTTTCGAAAAAGGTGTTTTAACTGCAGTGTCTCCTGTTGCCCAAAAGGCCCTACAAATAAACGCTTCAGGTTCGTACTGGATGAGCGCTAGACAAAGGATCATGAACCAGTGGGTAGTTTCAAAAGAAAAGTTTCCGACCGAGTTCAACTTTAACTCACCAATGAGCGATGGGCAACATGGGGAACCAAAGTCCCTGCCTTTGGAATCCACTGTTGGTGATGACGGGATGATCATACCCAAAATCATACCAATGGGCACTGTTACCAGAAGAGCTGTTGAAAATTGTTGGTTGACTGCTTCCAACGCCAAGAAAAACAGGATCGGATCTGAGCTTAAGTCTTTAATAAAAGCGCCTGATGGGTACTCATTTGTGGGTGCTGATGTTGACAGCGAAGAGTTGTGGATTGCTTCTTTGGTGGGGGACTCTGTGTTTAAGACACACGGTGCCACTCCTGTTGGATGGATGTGTTTAGAAGGGTCTAAAAACGAGGGAACGGACCTTCACACAAAAACAGCCCAAATTTTGGGTTGCACGAGAAACGAGGCAAAAATTTTCAATTACGGAAGAATTTATGGTGCAGGATTAAAATTTGCAGCTCAATTACTTAAGCAGTTTGTTCCTTCCATGTCTGATAAAGAAACTGTTGACGTTGCCACGAACTTGTACAAAGAAACAAAGGGGAAAAAAATAAACATTCCAACGGTGGGTACAATTTGGTATGGCGGCTCTGAGTCTGTTTTATTTAACAGGTTGGAAGAAATATCTGATCAGGATATTCCACAAACACCGATTCTTGGAGCTTCTATTACCGATTCTTTATTGAAAGGCAATTTGAAAAAAAGATCATTTTTAACATCCAGGATCAACTGGGTTATTCAATCATCAGGAGTTGATTACTTGCATTTATTATGTTGTTCTATGAACTACTTGATTGAAAGATATCAAATTGATGCCAGAATGGTCATTTCTATTCATGATGAAATAAGATTTTTAGTGAAAAACGAGGACAAGCATAGAGCAGCAATGGCGTTACAAATAAGTAATCTGTGGACAAGAGCAATGTTTTGCGAGCAATTAGGAATGAACGATTTACCTCAAAACTGCGCTTTTTTTAGCGCTGTTGATATTGATTTTGTTTTAAGAAAAGAAGTTGACATGGATTGTATCACGCCTTCTAACCAAGTTTCTATAGAGCACGGCGAGACATTGGATATTTACAAATTAATGTCCATGGCTGATTCAGCACTAGGCAAACCTCTTACTCATGTTGATTTCAGCAAGTACGAATATGAGCCACGAGAAAAAGTTGTTGAGACTTTAGAAAAACGATTGGATCCACTTTTGAAAAAATACCTTGTTGCCACTGAAGTGCAAAACCGAAAGACCGTTGCAGATGCATTGATAAAAGAGTATAAAGACAATTACCTTCAGAAAAGTTTTGTGGATGAATACAACAAACTACTTGATGAAACCATTGACTTTAACGATCCTCTTAGAAAGAAAAAGATTGGGCAGCCGGAAAAAGAATCACAATTTTCTTTCAAAGCTTTAAAGAAAAGCTTGGAATATAAACCACAGCCAACTCAGGATTCAACTCTTTCAAAAGTTCCAGCTATGATGGAAGAGCCTTCTAAAAAAAGAAAAACGGCTAGAACTAAGATGTTCAATAATAAGACGCTCTCTAAGCAACAAACCCTGAACAAGGACATGCTGCCTGAAGACAGTGTTTTGAATGAGATTTTACAGTCTTCATATCAATCAGCTCTTGCTTTTGATAGATGTACTGAGACCGGATTGCCAAGAACAGGCAAAATGTTGAGCTCTAAAAAGAAAAAGAAATTTTCTCAGTATGACAAATTTATACAAAATCAAAAAGAAGACATTTCTTTTTCACGCACATTGAGCAACGTCAATCCATCTGACTCGGAAAGTTCAACGGTTTCAAGCTGAAGCGACCTGTTAAATTATTGCGATTTATTTTTTGTAGCTTTCAAAAAAAAAACAACAAAAACAAACAAAAGATACGAAAGAGGAACATGTGTGGCATATTGAGCATTTGAAAAAAATTCACAAAAGTTAACTTTATAATATATTTGAATTGTGTAAGTGCAATTGTAATTGTAATTGTAACAATTTATCAAAAAAAAATAAAAAAAGAACACGCTTTTTAGTTTAACCTAAACATAAAAAAGGTGCTGCTTTTTAAAAAAGTAAAGAAATAGAAATAAAAAAAAAAAACAAAGCACTCACGCTGGGGGTCGAACCCAGAATCTTCTGATTAGAAGTCAGACGCGTTGCCATTACGCCACGCGAGCAATTTATTGAAATAAAAAAATTTCAAAAACGCTGAATTGAAAAAAGCGTAACGCTTTCAAGTTTTTCATGTTTAATCGTTGTTATCGTTTGATTACGCAGTGAAGGTTTCAGGTTTTAGCGAAAAGCGGAGTTTGTTTGTAACTTTTTCCCGAAGGAGCTAATAATAGAGCAAAACCTTTATCGAATTTGAAAGACATAGGTTTTAAACACAAAGTGAACCACACGACAGGCAAACTAAAGTGCTAAAAAAACGCACAAAAAAACACAAAGCACAGATACCATGTCTTACGAGTGGTTGGATAATCCAGCTGTAGACCAAGCAGTTCCGTCTTACTTCAATCCCTCCAGTCAAAATCCCCCTTCTAACGGGAACCCTCAACATGGTTTTTCTCAATCAACTTATCCAATTCAAAATCAATCTGCTTCTGTTAACACGCAAAATAGTTCTTATCAGGCTCCATTTTCCAGTCAAAGTCCACAACTTCCTCAAGTTCCACCAAGAACAAACATGGGTGTTTTAGCAAGCGACATATTTAAAAATCCAACATACTCATTGCCTACACAAAGCCCGCATTTTCAAACGAGCTCTCAGAAACCAAACTTTACACAACCAGCTGAGGAAGCTAATGCTGCTGCGATTTACAACTACTTTTCAAATCCAGGAGTTTCCTCAAAACATCAGGCAGATTCTCAAACTTCAGGGCGTTCAAAACCACTGAACATGAACAATCCCTTTAGATCAGCAAACACTGATAACTCAAATCTTCTTACACTCCCAAATCAGAAAACTGGACCTGCAAGATTATCTTCTGGTGGAACTAGTTCCTTTCAATCATCCCGTTCCGAAACAAGCATATTCAAAATGAACTCTAATTCTGATTCACCTCAAGTGTCCGAGATTCCGCTTGCTTTATCAACCTATCAGCTGAGTTTGGAAGAATCGAAAAATTATTTGAGATGGTACCAATATATATCTGACAAGTCCAATTTCAAAAGCTACGTCACTTTGCAAGATATTTTCAATTTCTTGAAAACTAACTTTGAAATAACTGACCACATTAAAAAAGTTGTGAGCGAATTTTTTAGGAATATAAAAGAAAGAATTGGTTTGGAAAATTTTTATGCAGTTTTGCGATTTATATCTTATTTGTTGCTCAAAGGACAAATTCCAACAAAAGATATGCTTTTGCTTGCTGCACCGGTTTTAAAACCCAAGTCAATTTTGAGCAAAGGTGAGAAAGAAGAAGTTTACGAAGAAATAGAAGATTCACAAAACGACCAACCGTTTGATTTTGACAATTTTGCTTCGTTGCTACTTACAGGAAAAAGTCATAGGGTTAAAAGAGTGGTCAAAAGAAGTGATAATAGACCTACTAAGAACGTGAGATTCTCTGAAAAGCTGGAAACATTTGAGAAAAATGAGCTACCAGAAATTGAATCGCCAATTGTTGAAAAATATTTGCAGCCTGGTAGTAGCAGCTCAAATACTAGTAACAATGATCAACCAAGCGAAAACTTGAAAAACGAGCCGCTAGATTTTTCATTACCTATGGACCAACTTCTTGCAAAGTTGCAACAACCAAAGCAGCCGGCTACAAAAGAGGAAGAGGAGGAGCTAGAAGACATGAAGGAATCATTGACGCATTTTCAAAATTTGCCAAAAATTGATTCTGTTTCTTTGCATCTACCTTCAAGAAATTATAATGACCCAAACGAAATCGAACCTTTGAAACCCACTGCGACAGGGTCCGCGAACCATTTATTTGGTCAACAGCCACTCCAGCCAACGGCCACTGGTTCAGCTAACCGCTTGTTTGGCTTCAACGGCAACAAGTCTGGCTTGGAAAATTCGGCAATGGAACCATTAAAACCAACGGCTACTGGTTCTGCAAATCATTTGTTTTCAAATCAAAGTGGACTTCCATCAGCGGGCACAAATTTTGACAGCGGCAATCCAACAACAACTTTTGGCAACTTTGAAAGCAATGCACTAAAACCAACTGCTACAGGTTCAGCCAACTTTTACATGAAACACTCCAATGATTACATCCAGTCGCATCCTCAAACATTTAACAACACGTTGCAAGCGAATAATTTTGGGAATAATTCCTCAAATGGAAATGAATACCTAAACCAGCTGAAATTGTCTCCAACCCACACTAGTAATGGGACCTTTGCCCAAAATTCAAACTTTTCGGGAAACACTCAAAATACGGTTGATGATAATAATTTAACCAACACCAACCAAAACAACAGTTTTCAAAACAATTCAAATGAGTTTACTTTCAATTTGCCCAACAAGAACCATTTAGCTGGAAACTCAAGCTCCGGTTTGCAAGCGCATAACAGTGGAGGAGCTACGTCTTTTGGAGCGCCGTTTTCAAATATTCCACAACAGTCTAGAATAGATCAAACAAATGTGCAAAACAAGAACAAAGCATCTGACTACTTCAGCATGTTGTTGCAGCCTAATGGCAACGGTAGTCAAAATAACTCTGGTTCGAGTCTTCACTTGCCCAATTCAATGAGCCCATCTTCTTTGCAACAAAGTCCTATGCACCAAGGAAATATCATGCAACAGCAACATACCGTGCAGCCACAGTTCCAACCTCAACAACCACAACAAAAACACAACACGGGGCCGTTAGGCTACCAATACACGGGTTACTCAAACACCAACTTCCAACCAAATGGAGCACCGCAGCTACATACACAACAGCAGAATTCATCATTTTTGTCACAACAACAACAACAACAACAACAACAACAGCAACAACAACAACAACAGCAAAACTTTTCAAATGGCTTTCAGTCGCAAAACTCGACTTTCCTCGGCAACAGGCCAAGAACGAATTCCGCCGCAATTCTTGGCGACATGTCACAAATGCAGCAGCAACTGAATAATATGCAAAACAACAGGTATGGGCAAAATTGACGTTTTGTACTTTTTTGTATTTTGTAGTTTCTAAGAGATGAGGATATAATATAATGGAGCTATTGAATTTCTTGACTTATCGGTATATTATGTATTTGAAACATCTTAAGCCTTCGACTTAACTTTAAGATACCCGACCCATATTTTTTTTGTTAGACCTCCTATGAGAAATGAAGCCTCAAATTGAGAAACATAAAGAAAAAAAACAAAAAAAAAAAAACAATTAGAAACAAAAAATATCAAAAATGCGGAATGTTTAAAAAAGAAGTGTGACGGTGATGATATTTTGAATTTTGATGTTGATCAACTTACTAATACTCATTATTCCATCAGATCTGTGATTGTGAGTCCCAAAAGTGTTTTTTTTTGGTTACCTTTGATCAAAATACTTGGAAAAAACCAAATACTTGGAAAAAGAAAAAAGAAAAACTTACGCACACGCAAACACACACACACAC
>ERZ794936.518-NODE-518-length-17930-cov-6.891245_pt1 | contig 17930 bp, 7 predicted proteins | sample MGYA00511083_ERZ794936 | MGnify/ENA primary metagenome ERZ794936 (study PRJEB30137, sample SAMN04331409) | food metagenome | isolation source: Y2 must sample point D1 replicate A | place: Australia: South Australia | collected 2014 ... | reverse complement strand
TGAGAGTAGATGATTTTGTCACGTCAAGCATCATAAGCTCCCCAAAAGGTATGTGTTATCACATACTATACAGAGACAATTCTGAGAAGTTTGTTTCTAAAGTTAAAGATCGTTTTATTAAAAATCTTTACGACTTTATAGCATAAGTTATATAAAACATTAGAAGTATATACAGCATTTTTTTTGCTGCTTTAAACAAAACAAAATTTTAAACTAATTTTAAAGCTTTTTATTAAGTACAACACTTTGCCAGTTATAGTCAGTGGAAACTATATGCTTATCTGACTTTGGCTATCAGGTTCCAAAAAACAAAGAGCTTTATTGCTAACATTTTTTTTCATAAACGACATAGTAGTAAACTTGGATAAACATTCATCTAAAAATCTCATTTATAGAGCTTGTGTTGATCTTAATTTAAGCTTTAATTATACATATGAATAGTACTATTTAATTTTCTTAATGACAATCTATATTAAAACTTTAGAATCACTATTAAAAAGGATCAAAAGAATCATATTTCATGTTTAGTCTTCTTCACCTATATCTTCATTCCAAACTTCAGGTTTTTCTTTGATGAATTCATCCATAATATCAATACATCTTTGATCGTTAGTGACAATGACTTCACATCCACCTCTCTTTTCCAATAATTCAATCTCACCTTCAAATGTTTTATCTTCACCTACAACAATTCTCTTAATTCCATACAACAAGACAGTTCCTGTACACATGATACATGGACTTAAAGTTGTATATAAAGTACAGTTCTTGTAAACACTGGCTTTTAAACGACCACAGTTTTCCAAACAACTGGTTTCTCCATGTAAAGTAGGTGAGTTTTTTTGTATTCTTTCATTGTGGCCAACACCAATAACTTCGTGGGTTAGGTTATTGATCAAACAAGCACCGATAGGAATACCGTTTTCTTTCTTATAAGAAATGAAAGCTTGCTCAAAAGCAGCATCCATACCTATTTTATCTTGTTCTACAAAATCAGACATATTTATATACTGTTGTTTCTTGTATTTTCTTGGTGTTCATATAACGAGTCATTAGCCTTAGAGAAGAGTGAAACTTCTGTGCCTCGAAAACGACGAGATGACCGGAGAGATATTCGCTCAACTTCTGGTTCTCGGAGATAAGGCCTCAATTGAGCAAAGTAAATCCAACGGTTGACACGTGACTTATCAAACACACAGCTCTGAGAAATAGCGTACAATTTTGTCACGTTATCCGAATGCTGCTAGTATGTTTCAGTTATGGGTGATATTTGTGGTGTTTTGCCTATAAACCTACGTCAGGAGACGGTGTTTTGGTGACCATGCGAATAGGTATCGCCGTTGACGATGTCTGCTTATCTCCGACAGACAAAACTCCAACAATTTCTGGTTTTAAACACGTGACTGCAGAGTATTTTATAGCACGTGACCTACATTTTTTTGCATGCACGTGATTTATTGCTTCTTGGTGATGGCCCCAGACGTCTGCTCTGGGAACAACGCATGTGCATTTTGGTACTTTTGCAGGTTAAAATCTTATTACCTGTTCTTTTACTAACTATCCATAGCTATCCAAATACGTAAACTTCGGTTCTTTGCAGCTCTCTTTATGACACCTTTGCTGTTTATTTCTAGCTTTACTTATATCCGATATCGGATATAACGCATTGTTTACTGTATATGCAAAAATTCAAAAGCATCCTTCTTCATATATAATTCAAAAGGTCCTCATCTCGAAAGACTTCACATACTATTTAGTGTATAAACCTTTGCTTGAATACTATAAAAACCAAAGAAAAAAAAACAAGAAACCATATATTTAGTTGTAGAAACGACATAAATTGAACTTATTATATCGAAATTGCTACTTCTTATTCGTTTTTATTTGAAGAAGAAAATCAGATTTTAAGTTGACAAAGCTAAATCAACAGTTTCGAATATAAAGAAGACCTTAGCATAATTCGTCATCAACCTTATAGAGCAAGTCTCTTATTTTGGAAATTAGACAAACACACCCACTTTAATTATGGCTTCTTCTAAATGTTTTAGGTATTTAGACAGAATACTTAGAGGAGTAGAAATTCACAATCCTACCATTCTGGAGGCTTCACTTCAACCTATGGCGAGTAAGTTCAAGGAAGAAAACAAAACAGTTTATATTTTTGAATACAATTCAGTATTTGCTGCCCAAACAAGTGCTTTTAACAAAATTTTTGAGCCCAAAGTTCATTATTTATCGATCAATAATACAATTGTTGAAAAACATATAAATGAAAGGTTTTCTTTGCAGAATATCACCAGAGGAAAACCATGGTCAATGGACAATGTAATCAACCATAGAATTTTTGAATTTGAAAAGGAATGGCCGTTCAATAAATTAAAGAATCCTGTAGTAATTTGTGGCTCTCTAGAAAAGACTCCAGCCAGGAATTTTGCCTTTCTAAGAGGATGGATCTTTGGATACTTTTTCAATACAACAAATATTATAAACAATCAAATGAAAAGACTTCACCTAACGGATGAAGCAAAAGTTAATGAAATAACAGCAAAGGAGCAAAAAATCTTTGAACAAAATTATTCAGTTACTCATAATAAATTTGACGACAAAGTACTAACTCTTTACAAGCACGAAATGGAAGAAAACCATCAGTTTCTTGAGATTTTAGATCTCACATACAATGAATCTCTAAATAGAAAGAAAGTAACACAGGCCACCAACAAGCAACATAAAAGCCAATCTCTTCTATTTCCTACGAGAATATTGTCAGCTTTGGCGTTAAGCACTATAGGAGTGGAATTTTATTCATTAGCTAGAAACATCAATACTCCAACTCAGCTCAATCATAAACAATTTGAATTAATGTATAACACCAACAAATTGGTTATTGTTCATGCTGATACAGCTTTGAGAGTACTTTCGAAAAAGTACAAAGACATGTCTACGGATACTGAATTTTCAGCTTTTGATTTTAGATCAAAATTGTCTTTTAGAATGCAAATGATTTACGATATTGAGCCATTGACTTTTATATCCCCAAAAAACCCAAATAATTACACACTGTTCAAGCGTATTAAGTCCATAGGAAAGGATGCTACAACAGAAGACTTTAGAAAAGGTAATGTTGTTGGGGCTTACTCGTATGAATCGATTTTATCTTATTTGAAAAAGGCATACCCAGAAATGAGAGCCATTGAAAGAGTTGAAAAAACTGATGTGACTTTTAAGAATTACGAACTTGATGGTCCTGCTGTAATCATGAACTTGAAGCCTTCTGAGTACTTAACCAAAAACTTTGACAAAATTGATTTTATTAAGTTAAGACGTGTTCTGTCTTCCATTGTATACAACCCAAAACGTTCAATTCTGTATAATTTGAATTTCTTAAGCACCGAAAACGTCATTAAGGAAATTAAAGAACGAGTTGATTTGGAATACTACGAAAATACAACTGCAATCGACATGGACAAAGACAAGTTCTTTGAACTTTATGAACTTTTTGATGAAATAAGTAGTAAGTGGAACTTGGCATATGATGACCTTGAGATTGTAGAGTCAGATATGGATTTTGAGTAAAGCCATTTATTTCTTCAAATGATTGCATAGTAAGTTTAAAGGAAAGAAAACACAACTTAAGCAATCATCATCTAAATCGAACTTGTATATATAGCATAAGAATATTCAACCTGCAACTCTAGCCAATCTGTTCTTTGTTACCCATACTCTAAGCTCTGTTATGAAAACTCTTCTATATTGCAAATCTAAGTATTTTTTAAGCTGGCCTGATTCTTTCATCTTTTCTAGCTCTATGTCTATATCAAACTTAGTATCTACTATCTTGAAATCTTCAACCATAGGGGAAATGTTCTTTATTGTCTTTTTTGAATTGCTGTTTAACTTCTTTAAGTACTCTCCCCATAAACCTAATCCTTCTTTAGATGTCATATCAAAAAAAATGCTTTTATTAATATCATTTCCTGGTTTTGGTCCATACTTTTTAAGGTCTTTTACATTAGTCTTTGTAGAATATGTTAGTTTTTTACTGACAGTACTCAGCGTGTTATTGTATGGAGATGAGTCGTCGGTATTTTTACTTAATTTAAAGCTGTTTACTAGGTGAAATGCCGGTTTTGTGGGCAATGGCTTTATAAAAGACAGTGTTCCAGGCTTAAAGTATACTTTTTTATTTAGTTGTTGCTCATCATCACTGCTTGCTTGGCATTTCAAAGATATGCTTATAAATTGATTGAAATTGTATCTGTATTCAAAAAACACCAAAAAACACAGTAGTATCAACAATTTGTGCTCAAAAAATACTTTTGAAATGATTATACAGTGAAAAATGACACTGATAAATACGTAAGTAACCTTTTTAAAGGGATGATTCAAACAAAAGTTATTTCTTAATTCTTCTTTTAACAAATCTTTATGGCTAGGACTCATGCAAACAAGTTGAATAATTAGATTTCTTTTCAAGCCCAACAAAAGAGATTCATTGTAGGCTTGTATCTTTGTTGCTATACTAGAAGTATATAAAAAGACGTCTTTCAAGTGACTAAACAACAAAACTGCTCTTGCTAGTGCTACATAAAAGATACCTGCTTCATAGAGGTTATAGAAAATAATACTACACCATAAAACGTAAACCATTTTTCGAACTTCCAAACAAATTTCTATGCTATGGGGTGTATCTTTTGTAACTATAGGTTTTGACATTAATGATAGCACTTGAGAATAAACCAAAGACGATAACTTATCAAACATACGATATATTTCAGCTTTACGGTACAACTATATATAACGATTATATCAATTTGGGACTTTTGAAATCACCTCCCCCAATATCCACTATTAATAAAGCACTCTTTTTTAAATCTAAATCTGCCATTATGAGTATCTGCCTGGGTACGTGCTCATACTAAGAGCTTTTGTGTAACAGTTGAGAATTATATATAATATCCCAAAAGGGAAATTACTATTGATTAAAGCCATGAGCTTCCCAAAGCGGAAACATCCTATTGAACAGAAATATATGACCTCTAAAAGGGGAACGCCCTACTGATTATATCTTATCTCCTATATAAAGCTACTCTATTGGGATGATCTGATATACTCACTAGCCTTGGCAGCAACGTAGTCAATCATCTTGACGTCTTTATGAGACTCTTCATATTCAACCCATTTCTTAAAGAAGAACTTGGCTTGTTTCTTGTTGATCTTTGGATTGGCAACACATCTTTCGAACAAGTCTTCAATGTTACTCTTTTGCTTGGAGTTGTACTTGATTTCTAAGTCAATGTAAACGTTCCATAGATCAATTCTCTTGGCAGCATCTACAAGTAACCCTTCCATTAAAGTTCTACCTTGTTCTATATCACCATATTTGTATTCCAATTGACAGAACTTCTTTACAATGGTAACATGCTCTCTCTTTGGTAGTTGTTTCAAAGCTTTGACCAATAACAAATGAGCTTCTTCCTTCTTCTCACTGGACAATAAGAATTCACCGTACTTTTCCCAAATTGGTAATCTTTCAGCACCGAATTTCTTGATAGCCTTGGTGTATAACTTATCAGCTTCGTCAAGTTTACCAGCACTTGTGTAAATCATTATCAACTTGACGTGCATGACGTAATCATCCATGTAAGAACAAGCTTTGATAAAGACTTCATTCAAAGAATCAGCATTACCAAAAGTAAATTCCAAATTCAATCTAGCAACCCAGATGTTTAGCTTTTCTTGTTCTTCTCTGTAATTAATAGTATTCAAAGCTCTTTCTAAGATTTCTCTGGCCTTAGTGACTTCACCTACAGTCAATTGGAAAGCAGTAAAGTTCAACCAGTTGATGGAGTTGTTTGGATCAGACAAAATTAATCTTTCAAAGTCAGCATTGGATTGTGGAGTTTCAGTAGTCAAGGCAATAGTCTTGTCAACAACCTTCTTGGCACTAGCTTTAGTCTTCTTGGTGAAATCAACAGCTTCATCATCAGAATCGGATTCATCTTCGGAAACAACTTGATCTAAAATCTTACCAGTCCAATCAAAACCGGTAGTTAAACTCAAACCATCTTCAGACAACTCAGGAATAGTGGTCTTTTCAACTTCTTCTTCATCAGAGTCAGATTCGTTGTTGTATTCAACATCCATAACATCTTCATCATCACTTTCAGCAACTTCATCTTCTTCATCAGCAATGGCTTTAACCTTAGATCCCTTCAAAGATAAAGATAATTGTTTCTTACCTTCATTCTTTTTGATAACAAAACATCTAACAGCATCACCTTCACCAAATAGATCATTCAAATCTCTATCTTTTAAAGCTTCAGAATCATCAGAAATTTCCATCTTATGGGCCAAACCTGAAACCTTATCAAAGCCTTCTAAATTGATGAAAACACCAAAGTCAGTAACACCTCTAACAACACCATCGTAAACTTTACCAACTTCAACATCAGCAAATTCTTTACCAAACTTACCTCTTCTCTTACCTAGATCATCAACATTTTCAGTAGTTAAATCAGATTCTCTTGAAGATAAAGTGATGTTGTCAGCCTTTTCAGCTCTAATAACAACAGTCTTGATAACTTGTAATGGTTTGAACTGTCTCTTCCATTCTTTCAAGTAAGAATCAGAAATTAAAGAAACTGGAATAAAACCATCTAAAGTATTAGAAACATAAACGAAAACACCGGCATTGGTAATCTTCTTGACCAAAACAGATAACTTAGAACCTCTGGTCAAAGAAGCTAGTTCCACTTGAGATTTATTATTTTTCAATAAAGTAACAGCTAATCTTTTCTTTTCAATATCAACGTTCTTTACAAAAACAGAAACCTTCATACCAATAGAATACTTTTCTTTAGAGATCTTGTTTGATTCAAAGTTATTTAAAATGTCAGTAATATGAGCAATTGCTTCTTGTTCAAAGCCTGAAATTCTGAATAACATGAAGCTGTCTTCAATAGCAATAACATTAGCTTCTAACTTATCACCACTGTTTAAGGAAGTCAAATCTAAAGTATTCAAAACAGGTTCTAAGTTTAGAATCTTGTGTTCATTGTCAATTTCAATAATCTTATAGTTGGATAATTGAGCAATTTCGCTTGCAGAGTTTTTCAAGTATTTCTTGGTAACTTTACCTTTAACACTTGGAGACAAAGTAATCCATCTTAAGTTTTCAGTAGTGTTATTAACATAACCAATAATTTCTTCATCAACCTTAAAATCTTCAAAGGACTTTAAAGATTCATTGGTTAAAGAAAATTCAATTAAAGCATTCTTATCCAAATTGTTGGTAATTGGTAAGTACTTAGCAGCCTTAACATCATGTTGACCAACAATATAAGCTTCAATTACTTGACCGATTTCAATACTTTGCTTAATAGAGTTAATTTCTTCAATGCTTTTACCTAATTGAGTTAAATCAATTCTACCGTGAATGTTGTCACTAACAGAAACATTGATTTGTTTTCTCTTGTTAGATTTGATTTGAACCTTAATCTTGTTACCAATTGTTAAATCTTGTAAAGTTTTAACTGATTCATCTACAGGATTAATAACTTCGATGATGTTTTTTGGTGATTTTTTGGATTCAGATTTTGGTGGGATGAAAGATAATAAGAATCTTTGTTGTTCTGGATCGGTCTTCAATAAGTAGACTTTGACACTTTGTTCAGCATAAAACTTGCTAGACATATCTTCTTCTCTACTTAGACCAGTGTAAGATGGTAATACTAAACCGACAAATTTACCATTGAAACCAACAAATATACCTCTTTGGGAGATAGATTTAATATAACCAAACATAGCAGTTTCAGGGCCAGCTTCAGCAACTTGTTCAAAGCTTACAGGTAGCTTTTCTTCAGAAGCAGAAGTAATCAAAGATTGCTTTAAAGAGAAGTTTATAATCTTAGTTTTGGCATCTTTGTCAATAACTAAAGCTTGTATTTGATCACCAATGGTAATCTTCTTTATTAAATTTCTGTTCATTTCAATTCTGGAGTCAGATAAATGACCAACATATACGACACCTCTTATTAATCTATTTTTGATCAATTCAACAATGATAGATTCTTTGGTTTTTTCAACAACTATACATTCTTCTACAGATCTACCTAGCACTAAAGAGTCTAAGATGTTGTTTACTTCTTCAACTTCTTCTTTAGAGTTTAATTTACAAGAGGCAATAATTCTATTTTTGCTTTCATCAACTTGTAGAATCTTAACCTTGACTATTTGATTGACTTTCAAAAATTTAGAAGCATCCTTAACAAAGGCATCAGAAACTTCGTTCTTTGGAATGAAACCTCTAGTATTATTGAAAAATTTGACAGTGACACCGTAGTTGTTGAAAGAATCAACAGTGGCCAAGGAAAATTCACCTTCATTCAAACCTTCAAATCCTGTGATGATCTTGGTATTGTCTTTATCTTGGAAACCATTAACTAATTGTTTTCTTAGAGTCATCATAACTTGTCCGTTTTTTAAATTTATACTCAAAACTCTACCTTTGACCTTAGTACCTATTTTGAATTTTCTTTCTGGATAGTTCAATTTTATATCAGATAGATCATTCATCAATACTTTACCAATGAAGCCATTCATCAACTTCAAAGAAACACCCTTTTTAGCATCAACTTCTCTGACTTCACCAGTCAATATAGTACCAACAGGAACATCTCTTATAGTCAAATATTCAACTTCAATTTGAGATTTCAAATTGGTCAATACAAACATTTCATTAAATTGGTGGTAAGAGACAATTCTACTTTCCTTAATTTGTTTATCTTTGGCTGTAATATCACCTTCAATCTTGGATAAATGAATGCAACCATTAATTTTGTCGTTTAGTTTGACGTAGATGTAAGAGCTATCTCTCAAAATTATCTTTAGAGGTTCTTCAAATTTGAAACCTATAGGGAAAGCACTAGCGACGTTGTCTTTAGAAGCAGATAAGTTGACGATAGTGTTAGCTTGAGAAACATGCATGAAGGCAAAGTTCTTGTAATCAATTTTAGAAATGACTCTGACAGGGTAGTTTTCACCAATTTCAAATTGATCAACAGAAGAGTTGTTTAATTGAGCCAAACTCAAAATTGCTGGAATAGAACCAAATATTTTACCAAAGACACCTTGTTTGGCATCAACAGAATCAACTAAAAACTTGACATATGCACCTGGCAAGACACTTTCAATGTTGCTAATGGTATCACAGGTTCTCAATTCCTTTGAGGCTTGTCTAGTTAAAGTAACAACTCTATCTGATGTTTTCAAAACAGTAAACAATATGACATTACCTTTTTTGATTAAATCTTGTTCTTCTTCATTGAATTCTTTCTTTGGCAAAAAGGCAGAAATCTTGGTATCTTCTAAACCTAAATCAATTACACAACCATGGTCTTCAATGGTCTTGATGGAACCTTGGATAGTAGCACCCTTTTGTAATATATCTGTATCATCAACTTCTTTGTTGATATCTTCTGGGTTTATAGTAACAGTTAGTTTCTTTTTTCCCTTCTTAGTAGAATTTTGTAAAACATGATTTTCTATAACTTTACAAGTATAATAGTTACCAACAGGGAACAAATTTTGTAACTTGACTTCTTCTGTTTTATCTTCTTTTTCGTCTTCGTATTCTTCATCTGAAGCATCAGAAACATCAGAGTTTTCATCCATATCAACATCTTCAGGCAATATGTTTGATGAAATGTTTTCAATTGAACAATAACCTAATAAACCATCTTCAAATTCAAAAGTCAAACCAAAATCAGTAACCTTGGTTAATCTACCAAGAAGATTAGAGTTTTTTGGTATAGTTTTGTAAGTAAGATGTTGAAATTTCTTTCTCATATCTTCGTCATCACCTTCTTCGTTATCTTCAATGGCATTGACTGTTTTTCTTTTCTTTGGAGCATTGGTGGTTTCTTCTTCGGTATTGTTAGAAAATAAAACATCACTAGCAGCTTCATTGGCTACTTGTTTCAATTCTAATGGGGTTAAAACAGAAGCACCTCCTCTTGGAAAAGCATTTTCTTCTTCTCTGACCAACTTAGATTTGGTTAATTCTTGTGTGTTATCCGCCTTAGTTAAAGGATTGGTATCTTCAAATGATCTCTTTTTGTTACCTTGTACAACCATATTGTATATTATTATGTTTTAGTATAACTTCGATGGGTTAATCTTCTTGACAAGGAATATGAAAGTACTGAAAAATTTAGTAATCGATAGTTTTAATTGGTGTTTTATCTTACTTTTCTTTAAGATATAGTTAAATCAATAAGCCCAATTACTATACCTAATCAATATTTTTTAAAAATAAATATTCATGCTAGGCACTAGAAATTATTCACTCATGCAGGGAAGGAGCAGTGCTCTAAGCGTGAACCCAAAAAGGAAAAAAAAAGAAAAAAGAAATTTTCTGAAAAAAAAAAAAAAGAAACGTTTTGGTAGAATGATGTCCCAAATAGGAAATATTTGCTAGTAAAACACTGCAGATGTGTTGAAATGACTTGAAATATGTATAATTAGTGAAATAGATGTAGTCATTAATGGTAAAAAAGGCCTTTAATATTGGTATGGCTGTTTTGAATCAAAAATCTAGCCATGTTTTATGTGGAAAATAAGACATGTGTTGTTTTTGACAAGATGAGTTTTTATGTCCGAGACGTTAATTCCGACAACTTTATGTCCGAGATTTTTGTAAATAAGTCCGATTCTTAACTCCGAAACGTTTATGTCCGATTATAGAGCTAAGTCCGAAAAATGGGAGCGTCACATTTCAACAAATGTTCTCATGGAAATGTCCAAGCAAGAAAACTACCCAAACAACATAATCCTTCACCCAGGACTAGTGTCAACATCTAACACAAAATGGCTGATCAAAAAAGATTTGTGCAAGATAATACAAATCACACTTTAAGATCATTTGCCTCTAGCAGATCTGGGAACAGTTATTATTCAGAAACAGACGACCCCTATCACTATGATGACAACGAAAATGGCAACATTATAGATATAAAACATCACAGAAAAAGAAGAGAATCCAACTTATCAGCTATCCCAAATTCTAATGAAAACCAGGACTCCTCTTTTAACAACCATATGGCTTTCAATTATTTCAATGACGGCGATATCATTAACGCAAGCAGTTATACTTCTACTCAATCCAACATGGACATAATATTTCAAAATGAAAGTGATTTTGTTGTTCATTCAGACTCTGACTCTCAACTTAATGTCAGACTTGGAAATATAGATGTGAGACACAGACGTAGAAATACCTCTAACACCTTTCAAAGACCCCCTACAACCTATGGGTCTATTCATTCATACCCATTATCAACCACTTCGTCAAATGACTCTAACTATCCATCTTCTACAGCTTCTTCATTGTTTGATCAAGCAGAATCTGTATTAGGACCATCTAGTGGGGAATATGTTTTTGGCAATGAAGAAGACGAAGACGATAATTTACTACCACATGGTCACTATAACACAAACCAAGGGCGCCATAGTAATGGCTCAATGAACGATTTGGGTAATTTTCGTAGACGCAGCAGTACTAATTCTCACTACGAATTGAAAGATTTATCTAAACTTGGTAGAGATGATCTCTTCCGCTTGTTCAAATTCAATTCTAAACATAAACAAACTCAAAAAACTTCACTGCAAAGGTTATACATTTCCGAAGAGGATTTGGTCCTTGGTATCCAAGGTCTATCAACAACACTACTAAAAACTGTTATGTTTTACATCTTAAGTGTTTTGTCTCTAGGGATTTTACCTGTGCTTTGCCATTGGTTTCCTAAGTTAAGAATTGTTTTTCAATACAATAAAAGTGAACTTTTCTGCTCAAATAAAGTGCTCATTGAAACTGAATTAGGTGACTTAGATATTATTCCTGTTTCCAAGGAATGGTATGGCAACAAAAAGATAAATACAGTATTTGCCTATCCAGAGGAGAAGTATTTGGGTTATTCTTTGAAAGTATTGAGTTACTTCAACTACCGATTTTTTAGACTGTATTATGACCCATTAGAAGATATGTTTAAAACTAATAAGGATTGGTATGATAAAGAAAATTGGACGGATTATGATTTAGTTCAAGAAGGTGTGTTTACTGAGGAAGGTACTATTGATGATAGAATTAAGCTATTTGGTCATAATTCATGTCAACTTGAAGTCAAAAGCATAATGGAATTGATTTTTCAAGAAGCACTGCATCCATTTTTTGTTTTCCAAATTTTCTCAATGATTTTATGGGCATATGACGATTATATCTACTATGCTTTGTGTATTTTAATAATTTCTGTTTTGTCAGTTGCTCAAACAGTCTTTGAAACAAGACAATCATCTTTAAAGTTGCAAAGTTTGGCTCACACTGAAAGCTCTGCTAGGGTATTCAGAAATGAATTTTGGATGAGTATTCCTAGCACCGAAATTATTCCAGGTGATATTATCGACATTTCAGACCCTAATTTAAAAAACATTCCTTGCGACTGTTTATTATTAAGTGGACAAGTACTGGTCAACGAATCCATGCTTTCAGGTGAGTCTATTCCTATAAATAAAACCTCCTGTAATTCCAGCTTTTTGTTGAAGTCATTTTTTGATAAAAGCTTAAGCAAGGAATCCAAATACAAACTGTACAATGGTACTGAAATTATCAAAACAAAAGCCACAGAATCTAATCCCCAAGTTACGGCTTTGTGTTTAACAACTGGATTCAACACTGTTAAGGGGTCTTTGATAAGATCAATTGTTTTTCCTTCGACTTCTAATAAAGATAACGGTAAAGATATGACAAAGCAAGCTTACAAGTATATTTTCTATATGACTTTACTAGCCTTGTTAGGATTTATGATTTCTGCAGTCAATTTTAAAAGACTGCATTTACCTACCAAGCTGATTATTGTTAGAGCCTTGGATATAGTCACTATAGTTGTTCCACCAGGTCTTCCAGCTACATTATCAGTAGCAGTGACTTTTTCCATTAGTAGATTGAAAAACAAATGTAAAGTTTTCTGTATCAAGCCTACCAAGATTAATTCCGCAGGTGGTGTTAGTTGCTGGGTTTTTGATAAAACAGGAACGTTGACTGGTGAAGGGTTAGTTGTCAAAGGTATTATTGAAAACTCCGAAAGTATTGTTAATATTGAAAAGGATAATTATGAAGGCGCTGTTATCTCTAGCATCAACGATTTATCTATGAAGATGCTGCAATATTGCTTGGCTTGCTGTCATGGAAATACATTAGTGCGTGATCCTAACAATGGGAATACAGAGATAATAGGTGATCCTTTAGATGTAGAAATGTTCAACTTCACTAATTCAAAAATGTCCGAAACAGCACATGATGATGGGTTTTTGATTAATAATAAGTATAACGTGTTTAAAGTTTTTGAATTTGATTCTCATTTAAGAAGAATGGGTGTCTTGATGGAACATGTTTCCAAAAAAAATACTTTCTTTTCTTTGGTTAAAGGATCTCCAGAAAGCATTTTGAATTTATGTAATCCACATACAATTCCACACAATTACGACTCCTTAGTCAAGCACTATGCCCATCAAGGTTACAGACTTATTGCATTAGCTGGGAACACTATCAATCTATCTTCTGGACACGATGCCGAGTATACCAGAGAATACTGTGAACAAAATTTGATGTTCTTAGGCTTCATAATATTTGAAAATAAGATAAAACCTCAATCTAGACCAGTTATTATGGAATTGAAAAATGCAGGTATTCCTAGTATCATGTGTACTGGTGACAACATTTTGACAGCCATATCTGTCTCCAAAGAAGCTAGTATTTTGAGAAATGAAGAGTACTGCTTTGTTCCTATTTTCAATGAAGATCAAGAAAAACTTCAATGGGAATGTGTAGACAATCCAGATATTAAACTTGATTCTGATAGTTTACAACCACTGGATCAAGATGTGGTTGAAAAGGGCTTTTCTCTTGCTGTTACCGGTGATGCTTTTAATGAAATTTTTGGAGATCACGTCAAATTAAGCACCGATAATGAAGAAGAGATTGAGGAAACTCACGATGCTCACTTTATCAAATATAGCAACCACTACAAATCAGTTGTTTTGATGAAGGGAAAAGTCTACGCAAGAATGTCACCAGATGACAAAGAAGACTTAGTCAACAACTTGCAAGATCTAGATTTTAATGTTGGATTTTGTGGTGATGGTGCAAATGATGTGGGTGCTTTAAGATCTGCAGACTGTGGTGTTTCTTTATCTGAAGCTGAAGCAAGTGTTGCTGCTCCGTTTACTTCCCAAATATTCGACATTTCTTGTGTTTTAAATATTATGAAGGAAGGTAGATGTTCTATTGTTACTTCCTTTTCATGTTTCCAATACATGTCGCTGTATTCAGCCATCCAGTTTATTACAGTCACTGTATTATACAGTCAAGGTTCTAATCTAGGTGATTTACAGTACTTATTTATAGATTTGCTGTTGATTATACCTTTAGCTATTACTATGTCATGGTCTGCTCCAAATTACGGTCCGTTAGTCAGTAAAAGACCATCTATGAACTTAGTTTCATCAAAAATCTTAGTGCCTATAGTTATCAATGTCTTTTTGATACTATTGGGACAAATGATTCCATGGTATATCTCAAAGTTTATGAAGTGGTACGTAAAGCCAGTCGTTGGTGGACAAGAAGATATCAACTCAACAGATAATACAGTTTTGTTCTTGGTTTCAAGTTTCCAATACATATTTATGTCAGTGGTTTTGACTCAAGGCCCTCCTTATAGAGAATCTATTTTTGATAACCATGCCTACATTAGCAATGTATTTGCGTGTATCGTTGCAACATTAGCATTGATGTTTGGTAAGTATAACAACATGTTTGGTTGTTGGATGCAATTGACTGAATTGAGTTTTGCATTTAAAACATTCATTCTGAGTTGGTGTATTTTAGAATTCTTTGGCCATGAATGGCTTCCAAAGATGTTCAACAAGAGATTCAAGAAAAAAGTAAGCAGTAAGAGGTATAAAAGAATTTTGCAAAGAGAGAAGTACATGAGCGTATAAACATTGTATATATTTTACTTATTATTTAGTCGATGCGTTTCTTAAAGATAATACAATATTCCAAACAACAGACACATAGCTGCTAAACAAGGGTTGATCGTCGTTAGGAATGAAGGAGAAATTAATGAATTGCATTACTGGCCAAAGCAAGTAGTTGATTGCTAATGTGCTTAAGTATATTTTTTTGATTTTGTTTCTAAAGGTGTATACATCACCAGCGTCCATAATGTAGTTGGCAAACGCAAAAAAGCAGTATAATGAGATAGGAGAGTAAAACAGCTGATCAGAAAGAATCCTTTCAAATGTTTGAACTATAGAAGGGTCTTCTGTGAATAGCTTGTTCAGTATGATATACCAAGGAACTTGAAAGTTTGCCATAAAGCTACCCCAAAAGGTGAAACATAGTAATCTCCACAGTTGAACATCATTAGTGTGTTCAATGGAGTCTAGTAAATAAATGCTGTCATTGTCTATAAGGGAGTTTTGATACTCTAAATCATCAAGATCAAGAGCGTCGCTGTTATCTTGGTTGCTGTTGGTTATTCTCGCATCCAACAAATCGCCTGATAGTCGTATGTTATTAGCTCTGCTTGAAAAACAGGTTATCAATTGCGCAACTATATCTGAAAACCCATTTAATAATCCGTTTGCAATAACTGTGGCAAATAGCCTGTTTTTCTTCATCAATTTAGTTCTATAGTCTTTGAAGTAGATGAAATTTAAACCTCCTAGAAGGAATAACAAAAACAAGAGTAGATATGATACACGACCACCAGCCTTTGGAATTCTTTGAACATTTATTCTGTTAACTTTATTCCTGAGTTTTAGCAAAACAGACATAACTTTGTTGTTATAATTTTTGTTAAAAAACAGTCTATTAATTGTAGAGTTATTATCAATGGAGTCAAACTCAGTTATAAAAGTAGTTTGGTTATCCATATCAGAATCGTTATTTCTATAGGAGCTGCTGTTGTCTCTAAAGTCAGATGAATTCATTAGCAATGAGTTGATCATTGGTATGAAATTTGGCTCAGGTTGAATTATCCCATCATTCTCATCTATTAGGTTGTTTGTATTCGACCTATCAATGGGTTCAGGCTCGATAGATATCAATGCTTGTAAAGATTTCCTTTTACTTGGCTTAGTTTTATCAGGTAGAATAATAGTATTTGAAGGTGTGTTTTTGAATGTTTTCAAATGCAGGTTCTCATTAGAATCTCCATCTTCACCAGTATTGTAGCTTTCCATTGTAGCTCACGTGAAGTTGGTATTGATCTAGCTTGATCTTAGGTGTTCAGAGCACCTGTTTGTACTAGTTATATATTTAAAAAAATTATAAAGCTGCGACGGCTCAAAGCTGCTTATCGGCAGGTACGTGTTATTTGGGGGGGGGTTTCAAAAGTCCACCGTGTAGCGATTTAAATCTTATCTCCGAATAATATGATTTATATTAATATTTTTGTTACATTTTTATTGGTAAGTATGACTTACCTCTTTCGGAAAAGTTTTTATTTTTTTTTGAAGAAAACTTAGATCAAAAAGTAGCAATTTTTTTTATTTTTTTGTTTCAAAAACAAATTTATTATTTCCTAAAAGGGTAAAAATAAACTTAACTTTTGTGAAAAATTATATTTCTTGAATTTTTTTTACGCATTATTTCAAAGTAGATCTCTTGTTTTCTCTGTCTACATCAAATAATTAAACAAAAATGCTGTTTATTATGATACACAACGTTATGTTCTTTTTTCAATACTAGCAGTTTGCAGTATAGTCAAACTTTATGGTGCTTATTTTGGCTGTATGCTGGAAGCACTCAATATTGTAAGGGAATCAAATAAGTGATAAAATTCGTGTATTTTATAAAATTCGAAAACAGTCAAGTCGTTTTTTTTTTCACGATTTGAAAAATTCCCTTTTTTGGCATAGGGCGTTTTGAGAGTTTTTTTCGCCTATGGTGTAGTTTTTCAATTATCATTCCTTAGTATGGGCAAAAATTTAGCTTGGGTATACATTTTTCAATGTATGGAATAAAATATTGAATTTAAATATTGTTACAATTAAAAAGAGAAATAGATCCTCAAGACCTAAATAACAGCTAACAGTATAATAAAATGTTGATTCCAAGAGAAGAAAGAACTAAGATTCACGCTGCCTTATTCAACTGTATGTAGGATATTGTGAGACCACATAAACAACTTTTTGAAAAAGACCCCCAAACAGCATATATGCATTGAGAAGTAGTCATGAATAATGGATACTTGAAGAGTAACAAGTTTTAATTAGAGGATGGTTCAACAAGTTTTTTTTTTTTCTGACAGAAGTGCCAGATTTATATGGGTATGCCCAAGAGAAGATATGAAATAGCCATGTGTATGAAAACAGATTTACGTTGAGATTGAATGTAAAAGCAGATGAAAGAGATTATGATAAAGAAGTGGCAAAAAGAACGATACAGAATGGAAAGAAAGGTGTAGATATAACAAGTGATTACAAAAAAAATATGAAACTTTATTGATTGATTATGATCGAAAAATATTGCAAACTGACATTATGAAGAAAGAAGATTATAACAACAGATGAAGTGAAGTATCGAAAAAACGGCTTTTTGATACAAAGAATAGTAGAAACTAAGATCTTATTAGCAAAAACAAATGAGGCTAATTGCAGAATAAGCATCATTGTAATTATAGCTATGTGACCATGGACCAAAATGCCAATTGAATCTTAAATTTTTCATGGTTAAAAGAAGAAAGTCTGCAATCTATCACTTCTAGAAGAAAAAAATTTAAAGTAATAATCAAAAGAATGTTCTTCAATTCACATCTGAAAATAAAGTTGCAATCTACATCGTGTATTTGTTATCAACTGAAGAAGAAACC
>ERZ794936.516-NODE-516-length-17936-cov-6.665958_pt1 | contig 17936 bp, 11 predicted proteins | sample MGYA00511083_ERZ794936 | MGnify/ENA primary metagenome ERZ794936 (study PRJEB30137, sample SAMN04331409) | food metagenome | isolation source: Y2 must sample point D1 replicate A | place: Australia: South Australia | collected 2014 ... | reverse complement strand
ATATTTAAATACCAACTGGATATTTTCGAGTTTGAAAAAAAGAAAAATTTTTTTTTAAAATATTGAATGAAATAACGTTGTTTATATTGTTGGTTTGGTTGAGAAATTGTCTTATTTTTAATAATTATTAATTCATTTTCGTAGATTTTAAGAGAAAATTGTAAGAACCCCAAGTTTATACTGATATAATATACTCAAATTTTATAAAAAATGGCTAAAGAAGGTTCTGCTAAAAAAGGTGCTACTCTATTCAAGACTAGATGTTTACAATGTCACACTTTAGAAGAAAATGGTGCTAACAAGGTTGGTCCAAATTTGCACGGTGTTTTCGGTAGAAAAGCTGGTGAAAAGTCAGGTTTCTCTTTCACCGATGCTCTTGTTTCTAAGGGTGTCGAATGGAACACTGAAACTATGAGTCAATGGTTAGAAAACCCAAAGAAGTACGTTCCAGGTACTAAGATGGCCTTCGCTGGTTTAAAGAAGGAAAAGGATAGAGCTGATTTAATTGCTTACTTAGTCAAGTCCACCAAATAAATTTAATATTAACAAACCCATATTCATATTTATAAAAACAGCTTGAAAAAACAAGTAAAGCTATAAGAGATTTTCTAATAAGAACCTAAACAAAAAAATACAAAAAAAAAAATAGTTCTTAAGTTATGAATGTTCATTTCGGTAATGAACAATTAAGAACCCACAGTTATAATGGAAACGAAATGATAAAGCAAACGTTATTTATTCTTTTTCTAATTTATTAGTTATATATCAACCATATGGCTTTTAACTTTGTACATATTTATTAATTTAAAGCAGAAGAAAAAAACACACACTTTTTATTTACTGGATTTTGATTCCTCTTCTTCAATTTTCTTCAAAGCTTGGTTCAATACATTTGTTTGAGACGATTCATTAACGTCTGCTAAAGAAACATTTAATGACTTTGATATGATATGAGTACTGCTATCTTCTTCGTCGTCATCATCTTCATCGTCAACCAACATACTTTCATGATGTAGACTTTGAATTTGTCCTATATCTCTAAGTTCATTCAACAATCCAGTTTTACCAACACCTGAATAACTTCTGTTCTTCATTTGAGTTTTAGTTTCTATTTCCTTTTCATACTTGGACTTATTCTTACCACTTAACAAATGACCTAATGATTTTTGTGGTTCTCTCTGGTTCCAATTCAAAGATCTTCTTATACTGTCTATAAATTCTGTTTTCTTGGCTTCTACAGTTGGGAAAGAGTACTCACTGGCTCTTATGTACACTTTATCACCTTTGAATAATTCAAGTCTATTTTTACCATCAAATGAGCACCATGCTGTTGATCTTGAGTCTTTAGGTACTTTTATGGTCAAAATCATCGAGTCAGGAAGAATAATAGGTCTGAATGATAGTGTATGTGGACAAATAGGTGTAATACACAATGCATTGACTTCAGGGTATACCAAAGAACCACCTGCTGATAAAGAATAAGCAGTTGATCCAGTTGGAGTTGCTATAATCAACCCATCAGCTTGAGCAACAGTCAGCAACGATCCGTTTCCATAAACTTCCAAATTGGAAATGAAAGGAGATGGGCCTCTATCAATAACTAGTTCATTCAACACTTGTCTTTCCGTGATCTCACCCGTTTCCTCTCTGAAAACTATACAAGATAATCTCATTCTCAGCTTAGTGGTAATTTTCTTTGTAAACAATTTCTCCAAGCTCTTATCGTAATTTTCAAACTCGAAATTGGTTAAAAACCCTAAAGATCCTAATGAAAAAGACATTACTGGTGGAACATTTTCTTGGAAAATGTTGGAAACATACAGTACTGTACCATCACCACCCAAGGTAATGACCAAATCTATCAAGTTGTTATTTTTTTCTATAAAGTCCAAATCGTAATATCTAATTCTTTTTTTATTATTTTCAAATTCTTCTGATTTACGGCATGTTTTTTTCAAAATCTCATCCACCTCCAAGTTTTCATTTTTATAGAACATCTTTTCTTCTAGGTAAACATTAACATCTTTGTAATTTAGTAAAATATGTTCAACCAATTCAGAGGTAATAAAGATCAAACTGTCGTCATAATGTTTAGTGACAATAAGAATGTTTTGTATTTGTAATCTAAACTTGGTATTGAACAAATCCTTATTCAACATTCTTACCCCATGGGCGGTTTCGTTCAATTGATTGTGTGATTTAGTTTTATTGTATAAATTGGTTTTTTCCAATTTTTTATTTAGATTGTTGGCATCACTGCTGCTTGTTCCTTTACTATTGGCATATTCTTGATCTAAATTGTTTGCAGATATATCGTCTTCATGGATTGCCCTAGAGCTATTAAAGCTAACGTTTTTGATGTTGTTGATAGTAGAACTACTGTTTGAATTCGAAGATGGTTCTTCGTTTATAGAGCTGGAATTGCTATCTAATCGATCTATAATTTTAAATATTTCAGATCCTGCAGTGTTGAATCTTTGCTGATGTGGTCTTGCAGGTCCTGAAGTTACGTTATTGGTAGATAGAGGTGATTTGACTTTAGCATCGTGGTTATTGGTATTTTTAGTAAATGAAAAGTAATCTTTTCCATTGCTTTGAAAAGGTGTCAACTTAGGATCTTGGTTAGAATTTGATTTGGAAGATCCTAAGAAGCTATTATCGTCATCTTCGTCATCATCTTCGTGAATTATGTGATGAGCTTGTTGAATGACGTTATGGAGTTCTTGAGTAACGTACTCCACTTCTGTATCTAACCTTTGAATACCTGGTCTTTGTTCTTCTGGTGTACTTGATGGATTGGTGCTCATAGTATAGTGTTGAGTACAAGATAGATGCTTGGGTGGTTTGTGTTTATATATATAATCGAAGTAATAAACAAGAGAACGATTATACAAGTACGCTTTTTTTAAAAAAAAAATTTAAAAATTTAAAATAATCACTAGTGTAAACACACTCGTTCCTGATACCATATTGTGTGTTAGAAAAAAATGAAAAATCGTCAGAATTTGGCCCTGGCTTTTGATTTTGCGCTGAGATAAGAAAAAGGCCCTATCGGAACATGGGTTTATGGCGGGGTAAGTGCGTGTAGGGGAGTCACGTTTTGGATGCTGTTATATCCGCTTGGCACGTGCTCTATCTGTTTTTTGTTCATTCTGATCTTTCAAAACGCTACCATTATTTGTATCTTTTTGGCCATTCTGATCTTTCAAAACGCTACCATTATTTGTATCTTTTTGGCCATTCTGATCTTCCAAAACGCTACCATTATTTGTATGTTTTTGGTCATGCTGATCTTCTAAAACGCTACCATTATTTGTACCTTTTTGGCCATTCTGATCTTCCAAACGCTACCATTATATATTACTCTTCTTCCAGCAGAGTTTTTCTCCGCTACCATTATTACGCGTAAAAAAAACCGCCCTACTATATGCACAGTTCAAAGCATATCGATAGTTCAATACATCTAATATATCAACCAAAACAAATACAATCACACAGTTCCCAATTTCTAAATCACCACACTTCTCGTAAAAATGAATGATCCCGTACAATATGTTTATTCATCTTTGTACAATCACTTAGATACACATACTTTTACTGGAAAGTGCTCTTTATTGGATGTTTTAAACAACACAAACGATTCCACACTTATCGAATGCAAACAGATTTTATACAACTTTTATTCAAAATACTTTGACAAACTTGAAGATATCAGTTTTTGTTTGCAAGTTTTTATACTTAATAACAAACTCAAAACCACATATATCAAAAACTTAAAGATCAAAGGCGAAATAAAGGATGATGAGATTCAAAAACTAGTGAAAGCTGATGAAACTCTTCTAGATGTTTTCGTTGCAAGCGTTGAAAGAGATAATTGTTCATCTATTTTTAAGTACTACGAAAAGGTTTTTAATCCACATAACCTGGATAAACAACTTCTGACTCCTAATTTGGAAAAAACAACACCATCACCAAATAAGAACATAAGATCAAATACAGAACCAGTTTCTATTGTAAAAACAGAAGTAAAACCAGAAGATGTTAATGAGAAAGACTCATTTTCTTTGATAGGAAGAAGTCAAACTGAAGTGAAAAAAGAAAGCAGCTCTAAAGATTCCTCTGTAAATAACACCAGTGATACAAACCCTAAAAAAGAATGGTCCGCACCAAAGGCAAAACAAAGAGGTCTTGATTCTATGTTCAAAAGAAAGTCTGCTAAACCAAGTGTTTCTCCTACCCCAATAGTGATAAAAAAGGAAGAGAGCAATACCGTAAGTAAAGAAAAGAAATTGGAAGATAGATTCCAGTTCACCACTAAGACTTTAATAGACAAGAGAAGAGAGGATGAAAGTAAAAAAGAAGAAGAAAGAATGAAGATCATTAAAGAAAGATTAAATAACATGAGTAAAGCAAGTACCCCTGTTTCTGTTAAGAGAGAAAGATCTGAAGAAGCCATTAAACCTGAACCTAAAAAGGTAAAAACTGAAGAAAAGCAAATGGACGATATTTTCAACTCTGATTCCGACTATATTGAAGAAGACGATATAAAACCACTAAGCCAAAAAAACGACAATTTGAAAGTCTCTGTGATGGATGCTTCTGAACCTAAGGAAAATAACATCAGTATTTCAAAGTCCTCCGAACCTAAGGATAATAACATCAGTATTTCAATGGCTTCTGACTCCACTGGCTTTATAGACCTGGTTTTGAATAACGACAAAAAAGGCAAAAAACCAAAGCCAGCTATGGTATTAGAATCTGACTCTCAAGACTCTTCTGATGATGCCTAGATCCATACCTGAATATCATCTAATTTTACCCTGATATTACTGACCATCACATAATTACCTAAAAAGGTAATTACACGTACACTCTCCATACATATTTGAAATTAAGCAAAAAAAAAACAAGGAGGAAAATTTTTCCTAATGAAATATGGCTACCTCCGCCCCTTTTTTTGGTTGTAAGAAATTCAATAAGAAAAATACATATATACATTGACTTCGAAATTAACTAGAAATAACAGGTTGAAAACCAAAGAAAATAAACAAACTTTTAAAGAATAAGATACAAATCTTCTTTTTTTTCACAAGAATTGCAATATACACCTTTTTTTTTTTAATCTAATACATCAAAAGGTTTTTTAACGAAAGTAAAAAAAAGTTCAATAAACTCTTATTTAATATAACCATATAAAAATGTCTGAATTGTGTCCAGTTTACGCTCCTTTCTTTGGTGCTATTGGTTGTGCTAGTGCCATCATATTCACCTCCTTTGGTGCTGCCTACGGTACCGCCAAGTCCGGTGTAGGTATCTGTGCCACCTGTGTTTTGAGACCAGATTTATTATTCAAAAATATTGTTCCCGTTATTATGGCTGGTATCATTGCCATTTACGGGTTAGTTGTTTCTGTTTTGGTCTGTTACTCATTAGGCCAAAAACAAGCCTTATATACCGGTTTCATCCAATTAGGTGCTGGTCTTTCCGTTGGTTTGTCTGGTTTAGCTGCTGGGTTTGCCATTGGTATCGTTGGTGATGCCGGTGTTAGAGGTACTTCCCAACAACCTAGATTATTTGTTGGTATGATTTTGATTTTGATTTTCGCTGAAGTTTTAGGTCTATACGGTTTGATTGTTGCTTTATTGTTGAATTCTAGAGCTACACAAGATGTTATCTGTTAGATACAGTTCTCGATAGAGAAAGCATAGAAGATAATCGGTTGAAGGTGTTAATCTATATAACTTATATAAACATATAATAAATTTTAAACCATTGCAAAATAAGAAAGAAAAAAAAGCAGATCACAAGATTTTTATATGTATACTTTTATAAAACTAATAATAAATCAAGAATGGTCTTGGTTACCATTTGTATAGACTCACCTTGATCTTTCACCTTGTATTGGCTCGTTATGTTGTTGATATACTTTTGTAAATCAATTTCTTTTTCGTATTTGAATGACAAGGCATTGACCTGGTCCAAAACCTCATACAAAATACCCTCAAATCCTTCAATGTCTACACCTTTGCTTTGCATTTCTTTGATTTTCTCAACCAACGGATTTAAAAAGTATAAAACAAAGATACTTTTGAATTCCTTTTTTATATGCGTGAATTTTAGCAATTCTATCAAGTATTTCATGGCCTTGACACATGAAGTAACAGATTCGTTATTAGCTTCTATCTCCTTAAAGGTCTTTTCTAGCTCTTTAACAATTATAAATATGACAAATGATTGTTTCAATAAGTTATTCATATTACCATACTCCTCAACAAATAATTTGAAAGGATCTTCACCTTCTTTGGAGCTCAAGTACCTTTTTAAGCTGCACTCAAGTATTATATCACATTTGCCAACTAGTATTGATAACACATCATTTTCCATACTACTCTTCATAAAGCTTTCTTCAGTTTCGTAGTCTAGTGCCTTTGATAATATAGATAACCCATTTAAGATGGTTCTGGTTCCTATACAAGTCACTGGCTCACCGCTATCATCATCGATGTTCAATGAAATGTTATTGATTAAAGCTAAACCTAATTTTGTGTACAAGTTCTTACAGCTTTGAAGCATTCTGAATTTACTGAATAGTCCAATTAAATATTCAACGTCGTTGTTATTCATACTGATTAGTACTTGGTTTTCCGATAATATGAACTTATCTGTTATGTTCTCGATGAATCTCTTCTTCTTGGACATGGATAGACTAGATTGGCATACAATTTTTAACAAAATAGATACTTCATTCAATAAAATTGATTTCTCATCAGTGATTGTGTAATCCATAATTTGTTCATACCAAGTATCGTATATCAAATTAGTAAAATCCTCATCTAGATGTAGAATATTCAAACGCTCCAAAATCTCGATCAATGAAAACCCTACAACATTATCTAGATCTATGATTATTGTTATGTACGTGATTAGCTTGTTGTGGTTTTTATTAAAAATATCATTGTATATTATAGGCGTTTCAATGTTTTGTGATTTTTTCAAGTATTCTTCAACTAAGGTCATAGAAGGGATATAGTACATGAAGAAAGATAAAAATATTGGTGCCCAATGTTGCATGTCCACATCTGTAACCTCATTTATTCTTAAAATGCATGATTCATTACCATTTAAAATGCCTATAGCCAAATAGAATAAGGCGTGTATGTTATCGCCTTGCTCTTCAGTTACGTGTAAATAAAACTCGCTGACCAAAGTTTTCCAATTCTTCAAAACTTGTTCGCTGTTTCCTTCTTCAATAGATGGAATAGGATAGTACTCTATCAAGCGTAGTAACATATTGTAGTATCTATGCTGCTTTGTAGACTCATCAATGTTTTCCAAAAATTTGGCCAGAACTGAAGTGGCTGTGGTCAATTTTCCTAAAGAAATAGATCTGATTAAGATTTTCCACATCTCTTCTTCACTAGTATATGTTTCTGCTATACTGCTGTTTGGACAAATTCTATTGGCAAATTCTATCATATACTGTATGTTATTCAGATCATCGTAGTAATAAGACAGCAAAAAACATAATAAAATACTGCTTAAAGTTTTTATTTTAGAATTCTCCTCAGATTCATTCTTTTTAAGGATCTCATAAGCTTGTAAAAGAATGCCCCCATTTATGTCGACATTGCTATCGTCTAGCACTGAGGTTAAGGATACAAAGTCCTTGTAAAGATCTTTATTCTCTTCAATCCAATTCAAAGACATGGCTATTACTGGTGTTGGCCTCTTGTAGAAGTTGTTCCTGGTATTCGAACTTCCCATTAGCATCGTATGAACCAATGCTACTAGTGTTTGTTTTTTTTAAAAAAAAACTCTCCAAAAGGAAGCTTCGTATCGGACTTAACATACACCGGTATTTCTTTTTTTTTTTTTCTTTCCTTATTTGGTCATTACTCTTTTAGGCAACACAGCAATCCTTAGTGAACAAAAAAAAAATTGAGGCAAGCAGCAATTTTAAATAATAATTTAAATTAAAACTCATCACCCTTTGGAAAGTACTTGAAGGGACCAGAGACCACTGACATAGCTCTTGAAGATGGATAGTAAAACTTCTTTGGAGATAATCAAATCTATCAAACAAAAATCGAAAAATAATGATGATTTAAAGATAATTATAGACTTATTAGATGGAAATCGATCTGTATATTTTCCAGATAAAGAAATATTTTGTTTGGAACATCTTATCAATAAGATAAATGCCATATCCAACAACAACAATGACACTTCAAATAACAAAAGTTCAATTGATTTTGTTAATGATAAACTTTTATACAAGATTATAGACATCATATATGAAAGAAATGATAACAAAAAGGGCTTTAACCAATTGCTAAAGAACATCAAGATAGGTAATGTTTTGTTTAATATAGATTACGATAATGTTGAGCTTGTTAGTTTGGTTGATTCAACTTTACTGAAAATCATAATACAAACAAATGTTTCTTTGTTTGATATAAGCTCTGAAAAATTCATTATAAGCTTTTTAAATTGCTTCAACAAACAAAGGGACTTCCAAAATGCTGAAAGCTTTATAATGAATTTATCTCAAATCATACCAATAAAGTCTCACATATCAAACTACGAAATATTCTTTAAGTTGATAAAATCTGATCTGGTTAAAGTCAAAAGCATGATAGAACATGAATTTTTTTTCAATGAAAAGAATTTCACTTTTGATTTGAATACATTTATAGAAAATATGAAACCTTTTGATTTTATAGAAGATGGGTTACTTGTTTCTGCTTTTGAATTAATTTGTAATGGTTATGTTCAAAAATCTGACAAATATACAAAAGAAATTTTAGATAAGGCGTTTAAAAAGTTTGTTGAAATAAGCAGCGAAAAACATAAAGTACTTATTGATTGTTTGCAATGTATTAGCAACAATATAGAACTAAAGAAGTTGAATGATGTTCCAGCTTTTAAGACTTTAGAAAGTTTTATTACTGATGAAGAAAACATGCAAAAAATGAATGAAAGCCAGCAAGGATCAGTTTTGTTTTACGCAATGGATAACAATATAGAAATTGGTTACAAATACCACGAAAAGATCTTTGAGTTCTTAAAAAATCAAGAATTAATTCACTATGATGTTTTGAAAAGTTTGATTCAATGTTTTGTTGATTATAAAGAACTAGAAGTCTTGATAAAGTACTTCATCAAAAGTGATATGACTAATATTATCAATGATCAACAAAGTGCAGACCTATTGATCAGTCAAATCCATAACTTAACTGGTTATCAACTACATGAACTTCTAACTTCAGATGACATCAATGAACATTTTGAAAACATTATTATTAAAGGTATGCTTAACGTCAATACCCTCACATTTATTCAAAACAACAAGAACTTGCAAGATTGGTTGAAAGATTCTATTTTCCAGGGAAAGAACTTCAAAAATTGGGAATTCATGTACCATGTTTTGAATTTATACAGTAACTCCATTATTCCAAATATTTCTGCTGAGGAAGATGCTGTTGAATCATATGTTGAAGAATTAAACAACTTGATTGAATTTGAAAACAAGCATAAAGATTTAAACAATCAGTATTATTATTTTGCCTTGATGAAAACTTATGAAATCTCTATAGAATATGAAGTTGAAGGCTTTGATAAGATTGAGTCAATAGTTGAGAAATTTGTCAAAAAAATAACTGATATTAAGGTGATTACCAAGTTCTTTTCTGACTACATCAGTATTATTAACAATTTTGAGAAAACTAATTTATTTGTTAATGTTTTCTTCAAAGATGATTATAATAAACAATATTTTATAAAGAATTTTATTGATATTGCTGGTAACGATATCTATGAAGAAGAACACTTTGTCAGAGACTTAGTCAAACATGTTGTTGACTCGGTTACTTTGAACACAAAAGAAATTAATACTTTACATTTAACTCGTGTTCTACCTCTAGATTGTTTCACCAAACATGACAAGCAAGTTGTGTTAAATGCATTTAAGAATGACCTATGTGATAATACAATTGTTTGTAAATTTTTGAGTGTTCCAACTTTCAAAAGTTCTTTTGAACAGCATGAAAACTTTGTTGATTTGTTCATCAACGGAAAAGAACAAATTGGTGAGTTAGTTTGGGATAACTACATTAATAATATTAACGATAAATTATGCTTTGAATTTGTACAAAAAATCTTTAATATCTTTGATGTTGAATATTTGAAGAGTATTAAAGATCAAAAAATTATGAACTTAGTCTATTACATTATAAAGACATCTAATGGTATTGAAAAAATTGAAACATTTATGACTGAACTGGTCAGTAATATAATTAGCTTATTATCAAAAAAGAAAAGCATTGATCAAGAAGACTACGTTTTACTATTTAGATTATACCAACTGAATAACAATAATGCATCTGTTAATAAAATTATAGTCAATATTTTTGAGACAAATCAACAGCAAGCTAACTTAGCTACTGGCTTAGAAAAGACTTTCAATTTATATGCCGCATATTGCCACATTACCGAGAAATCCTACTACCATATTGTTCCAGTATTCTTCCAAGTGTACAATACAGAAGAATTAAAGGAAGTTGAATACGAAGGTCTGAACTTGTTTTTGAAAAATCAAACTACTGAGCAAACTATTTCATTAATCAAAGATCTTATCAAAGACTTGTCTTTGTGTTATGGTTCTGCACAAGTGTTTATCATTAAAAAAATTATCAAAGAATTCAATAAAGATGAAAATGAACAAGAATATTGCAAAATCTTTACAAGTTTGTTAGATAAGCTGATGTACCATACCTCACTTGTTGATGGTGATTTATTAGATTTAATAAGTAATATTGTCATCACCAAGAGCTGGATGCTAAAACAGTATACTTTGGAAATGGTCATTCCATTTTTGATAAAGACAATTTCGGAAAGTTTGAACAATGATCTTAAACTACAGTCTAATATCTTGTTGAAGTCTTTAAAAGTTATTTCCGACTTTGTAAATTATCAACAATTCAAATTAACTAGAAGAACCCACTTGATTAACGGGTTTATTGTTTTCTGCATGGATTTCATACTTCAATCTCAATTGTCTGATTCAGAAGACTTGTACAAGAACTTGAATAGATTAATTATGAATTTTATGGATCCAATCAACATCAATAACAATAACTCCAATCAAGATACTCTAAAATCAAATGTATTAGCCTACAAGCAAGAATTAAGAAAGTACATTTACCCTATCATGTTGAAGTACATCAATACATTGTGCGGTAATTATACATCTAGTGATATTTCAATCAAAACTGTTAATGAATTTAGAAATGGTTTGAAATTGAGTATGTATGGTATTTTTGATTTACTTATCAAAGAAAACATAAATCTATTGTATAATCTATTAGATTACAATGGTAAACTGTACTTTAAAAAGTTGTATAAGGATTATGAAAATGAAGGTAAATGGGAAGAGGATTAAACAATTCCAAATACCCTTCCTAATTTATATAAAATTGTATGTAATGTTTGTATAGAATTTTCATTGAATTTGAATTGATTAGCGCCTTCGCCATCCAATTGAACAATTTGATCATGCTCAAACTTAATCAAATCTTTTTTGGTTATTAAACCTATTATTTTATAGTTGTCTTCTACAAAGACCAATTTAGGTGATAAATTGTTGAAAATGTCATGGATCAACAAAATGTTATCATCTTTTCTAATAAACATTACAGATTTAATCACAAAATCCATGTGTTTTAAATTGCTAATATTTATAACGGCATCTATGTCGTTGTTCATCACCAAATGCTCTAGAAGTTGTCTGTAGACATAACAAATTACTTTCTTGTCTTTATTAACAATTGGGAAACCTGAAAACTTGTTGTTTTGTAAGATGATTTTTAATTCATTAATTATTATGTTTTCACTTAAAGATACTATTTCTCTTGTCATTATATCATCAGCAATAATCTTTTCTCCTCTTATATCCTTTGATAATCTTATAGGAGGCTCATCCTCTAAGAAGGGGAATTTGTTGAACAAACACATATCTTCAGCAATACCCTTTCCATTGTCAAATTTGTCCATGATCAGTCTGGTGATACCAATGGTAACCATAGTTGGTACAATATGGTTGAAAGCACCAGTCAACTCAAATATGATAACTACACAAGCAATGGTCAAATGAGTCATACCAGTCAAAGCAGCAGCGGCTCCTAATACAGCATACGATCCTTCAGTAATGGTGCCAGGTTTTAAATCAAATGCTTTGACAATTATTATAGATAGTAATCTACCGAATAATGCACCTATAGACATTGAAGGAATAAAGATACCACAAGGCAGTTTGCAACCATATGAAATAGCCACAAGTAAAAATCTTGTTACCAAAGCATAAGCCAAAGATATGCAGATCGCAAAGGTAACCCATCCACTATGTGCAGATTCATTGGTTACTTTACATAAGTCATGATCCCATATTGAGTTTTCCTTATCGTTTGATGAAGAACATTCGTGAAATAATACTTTCATTGATTCAGTCATGTCAAGTTTCAAAAATGAGTTGAAGTATGAAAGCAAAAATGTTAAAACAGTTAAAACAAATATTTCAAGCTGCAAATTCTTACTAAAGTGTAAATTTCTGAAGTTGACCCAGAATATGTTCATTCTTTTCATCAAAATACCATATAATCCTCCAAAAATACCGATGATTATAAATACTGGTATTTCACCTAGTCTCCAGTTTTCAGTATATCTCACTTCGAACTGTACGACTTCCCCATTTCTGAAAGGATTTATAATTTTCAAAATGGTTATACCAACCATGGTTATAAAGTAGCATTTCCACATCGCAGTTATATTGAATTTGATGTAATTCGAGCATAATTCTTCAAATACAAAAAGTACACCCCCAATTGGAGCAGCAAATGCCAAAGCAACCCCACCAGCAGCACCAGATAACATGTATTCCGATAATTGATAAAAGTTTTGGGATGTTGGTGAGTCTAGTCTAGAGTTACTGGTAGTTGATATGGATTTTCTGCTAGAAGATGAAGAAACAGGTTTTGGAGATTGAGCAACTGGTGGTGATCTAATGTTGGAAGTAACTGAGTTAGTGGACTTATTTGATTTCAAAAGAGATCTAACATTATGGCCTTCTTCAAGATGTGAATCACTCTCGTTCATTGTTTCAATAGTATCAAAGTCAATTTCATAATGCGGTTTTTTGTAACTAAAAAGTTTGTTCATGCCCTCACTAACTAAAACACCAACAGAAGTAGCATAATGAACACTTGGTCCTTCTTTACCCACATTAATTCCGGATGCAATTGTCAATGGCAATGCTATACACTTGATTAATGTTGTTTTGACAGAATAAAAGTCAGGATTGTAATTAAATCCTCTCAATGACATTTTAATTTCAGATATACCACCACCAGATGCAAAAGGAGCATAGTTAAAAATCAAAACACTGGCAACTGAAGAATAAATGATTGACAAAAACCCATAAATAAAAAACCCATTCACAGGAGATGAGTAGTCTTTCCAGTGCCCGTCGATAACACATTGTTCTTCAAGAAACTCTCTTGGCACACCAGAGTTTCCAGAGTACATCTTGCTACAGCAATAAGACTTGTTTAGTAACCAATTTGATTTACAATAACCCATTTTGATGTTATTTAAGTATTCAGTTAGTATTTGTAACACAGATGCAATGATTCCTATAATGATCCCTATAAATAGCAATGTTATAAAAGGTCTCCAAATTGTATAATATTTCAGTTTAATGTAGATTTTTTTATAAAAATTTGAAGATGAAAACTTTTTGTAAAAAATAGGAGAAGAACTGTTGCGTATTCTCTGTTGGTCTGCAACTATATCACCAGTTCTAGATTCTTCGTCATTTATTAAAGTTTCGTGGTATTCATCAACACCTGAGAGTTCATATTGAAAATCATCTATATAAGATTGATTGTCCTTTAGCCTTTCGTTGTTTAAATCAATAGTTTTGAATTTGTAAAAGTTATTTCCTTGTGTATTCGGAGACTTTGAAGGATTACCACTTATAGTTTTAAAAGTAGCTGTACTAAGTTGTCTTTTGATCATCTCTTTTTTTGGGGGGTTTAATTGCTAGTTGAAAGACAATCTAATATGCACAGTTCAGAATCTTTTACTTGACTATATATAAACACGTTTTAATTAAAAGGATCTGCTCTTTGAGTAAGTTTTTGGTTCAATTCTGCTGTATAATCTATCATCATAGAAGCTCTGTTTTTTTTAAAAAAAAAAAAAACAAGTCTTAATACACAACATAGGCATATAGTGAAAAAATATTATGTTCATATTAAAAGCGTGTTTGAACGCTTATATCCGATACGAAAGTTGGAATCAAACCATAAGATCGTCTCTGAACAAGGATTTGTTGATCTGGATGTTATTATTAGTATCGTTTGTATCAATCACTACACCCTTTTTAACCCTGTAGTAAAAGCCTGTTGTTTTATTTGTGTACTTGAAAGATGGTGTGTGTCTATAAATCCAATCTTGTGTGGCTAATTCAGTGAAGCCTTTGGATGAGTTCTTCAAGTTGTTTTCGGTGCACAGCTTGTAAACTTCCATAAAATCAACAGACTCAGGATCAATGCTATAGGTTTTTATTTTTTGATTATTGGAAAATAGTGATTTGAATCCATTAACCAGAATTTGTATAAATTGCTCAGGTGAGGATAAAGCATTGTTTGTCAGTTTTTTCAAGTTTTCAATTGGAGAACGGACACTATCTACATCAGTTTCTTCACTAAATTCTTCCATATCATATCTTATTCCATTATTTACATGTTCAGATTTTCTTAGTTTAGGTCTCATAATCTTGCTGAATTCTCTTAAATTGGAATCAATCAGCATTGTTCCGTGATGATATGATTTGTTCAAGGCAATTTTGAAAGCAGAACCAGATACTTTATATCCGTTGCAAGTAATATCACCTCTCTCATTCATGTCAAGTAGACCATTTCGAGTCGTTTCAGTGTTTAAGTGTACGTCCAAAACATGGTTTTGGCTTGCAGACAAGTAATTGTTAACCAAATTAACGATAAAACTGTTGAAAAACTTTTGATCGAATTCATTTCTTGACGTTAGATAAGAATAATTGACATTTCCAATATCATGAACAACTGTTCCACCACCTGAATATCTTCTGACCAAATCGTAATTTCCACCATTTTTTTTCAACAGTTTAGACTTCAAGTTTACTTCTTTGAAAGGATTTTGATTTTTTCCAAATACACAAGTTTTGTCATTGATATAAAGCATTAGTCTTTGGCTGTTAAAAGGTGAAGCTAAGTTGGCTTTATCAATAGGGGTATTTCTGAAAATAAAATCCTCCATGGACAAGTTATAAAATGGATTTTTAGAGTTTGAAACAATACAAAATTTCGAATCTGACTTCACAAGATCTATAAATTGTTGTGGATTTTGGATCTCTTCAATATCGTTTTTATTTTCCGTATCTAAAGTGTCAAAACTTGGCGTACCAAAAAAGTCATTTATCTCTTTGTTTATATCATCCAAATCATTTCCTTCATTTTTCATAGCTCTATTTGATGTAGAAATTTGCTGTGATTCAAACATGTTCGAATACATATTATTTAAATCTTTCACATCTGAAGACTCATTCTCTTTGCCGCTAACATTCTCAAATGGTGTATTTTTCAAGTCAAAAAAATTAGATGAATGTCTTATATTGTTAACAAAGAAGCTTTTATAGGCTCTCCTGCCTAATTGTATTTGTAATTTATACATTAATAAGGCTGTTTTACTTGGTTCATTAATGGTTTCGCAATATTTCTAAATGCTGAAAAATTGTCGTAGATGACGAAAAAAGCTTATATCGAGAATATAGGCCAAGTATTTTTTTTTTCACCGTGTAAAATACCTATCTGCGTGAACAAAATGCTTTTAAATAATTGTCGAAACTAAACTCTTATTTGATTCAAAAAAACAGATAAAATGGGGTCCAAAGACCATAAAATTGCTTATTTGTATGGAAGAAAAGGCTTATAGTGGAAAGACTCTCCTTTTTAAAAGTCATTCTTTGACCTTGATTGAAGAAGATAGAACAAAGTTTAAAGTTTCGAAGGACATCAGCATCAATGATGTTCAACAGAGGATAACAATCCACTTGAATACATTGTTTGAAAGGTTTCATTTAACACCTTGGGAACAGGACATGCATTTTGTTAATTTAATTATTGTTTTTGAAGCATTAAATTTTATTAAAGAAGTACTGTTCATTAACAAAATAGTAATTCAGAAAGCTTACGCGTTACTGGGCGAATATATGGCTGATACAAAAGACATATTTGATGTCTTCCTCAAAAGCTATTGCCATACAGTAGCTAAAAATCATCAAAAAAAAATTGACAAAGATATTGATCGTTTTTTAAAGGTGTTTTTTGTAAAACAGCCAAGTATATTAAATAAATTTCTATCGCAATTGTTTGACATTTGTGTTAAACAAAACAACCCATTAAAAGCATTGGAAATCGGATTAAATGGAAATGGGAGTTTTAAAAATTGTAGTAAATTGCAGGATTATGCTTACGAATGGATTCAATTGTATTCCAGAAAATCGCAAGTTTTACAAAATAGTATATTCAAATTTGCACAGGAGTCTAGGACATTGAATACAAACGATAATATTGATACATTTGAGTGCATAAAAGTCGCAACATTGAATGCGTTAAAGTCAAATGGAGTAGATTTAATTTATCAACTGGTATATGAATCGCTTGTATTTAAGTCAGCTATAGACATGAAAAATGGGTATGAAATGTTGTTTAATTTTATTTTACTGTTAAATGATAAAATTTCAGAAAACGAGCATTTTTTTGAAGATACAAATATCTATGAAATATTTAATGTGCTGTTTAATAACTCTTGCACAAATACAAAAGAACAAAAAAGCACGTTTATCAAGAATGCAAATGAATTATGGTTACTTTTATACGACGAGCACATGCAGCAAACGGATAAAAAACAAAACGTACAAATAACCATGGTGAAAAAGAAAATTTTAGAAATGATGCTAGATGGCTCTATCCAGCCATCAAATTTTCAAGAGAATGTTTTGATGAAAGCTGCCATAAAACCTACTTGGGACAAATTTGGTATTGACAGTCAGATTGGAAATGAGCCTTTTTTAAAACAGTATAGGTATGAAAATCTGCTTCTGTCTTCAAAGTTGACAACAATGGTTGTTGAAACTCCTTTTAAAGATCCTTATTATAAATTACACGAGAATGATATACTTCAGTCAAATTTGCATTTAAAACTAAACTTTTACGAATACTTGATACTTTTTAGTTTTGGAAATGATGATATAATAAACTTTGAAGTTTTCAAAAACAGATTCTACCAAAACTTGAATAAATGTCATCCAGCAGTAACGCATAATGACAACAATAGTAGAGTTTTGTTTAAAAAATGTTTGAAACCATTTTACAAGAGTAGTTTTATAGTTTCTTACAGTGAAAATAATGCATCCAAAGCTAATAAAATTTTGAAATGGAGCAAACTGTTAATAAAATGGAAGGATTCCTTTGAAAAAGACGACTACACGAACTTTACACTAAATTTAAACTTAACAAAGAAATTGAATATTGATAAAAGCCAATACATTTTTGACAAGTCTATCAAGCAATACGTCTGCTGCCTGTAAAACATAATTTTTATTATAAACATAAATGATTATAAAGATGTAAAATAAAATTATTTATGTTTATGCTTCAAAGACATAAGATTTAAAAAACAAATAGAAGAAAAACATAGGTAAGACTCAAATAGTTCATTAAAAAATTTTATAGTTGATTAGCACTGACTGCTACATGTATCAAATAATATTTCTACGATAACACACAATTAAGCATTTTGAAAACTCTGTTACAACGCTGTTAATTTATTAAACCTGTTGC
>ERZ794936.515-NODE-515-length-17994-cov-31.643570_pt1 | contig 17994 bp, 10 predicted proteins | sample MGYA00511083_ERZ794936 | MGnify/ENA primary metagenome ERZ794936 (study PRJEB30137, sample SAMN04331409) | food metagenome | isolation source: Y2 must sample point D1 replicate A | place: Australia: South Australia | collected 2014 ... | reverse complement strand
CACACCGTCCACACCACGGGAAGCACTACAACAAACTCAGACTCCATTGTTCCATCGGACCTCCATCCAGCTGCTGATGCCACCACATCTGTCATTTCGGAACCAACAAAACCGGTTGAAAAGGAAACAAATCCTTTAGCTCCTGTTTCTTCTGCTTCTCACGCAGAAGAACCGGAAACTGAAAACGTGGTTGCCGATGATGATGATGATGCTACCGCAGAAATTGCCTCTGAAGCTACTTCCTACATTCCAGGAGAAATTTCCGAAAACGAAGAAGACTTGGCCGACATCGAAGACAACGAAGAGCAAATTGACGAAGAATTTCAAAACGTTTCTCAAGACCCATTGATTACCGCTGATGAAAAGAAACAGTACAACGACCAGAAATTCAACCTGGAAAGCTACAGACTAGACATCAACAAAAAGTTGGACCAATTTAACACCTTGCAACAGGAAATTACTGCAATCTTGACCAAACCAACAACAAGAACCACTTTGCAAACAACTCCAAAAATGGTTGCACAACCTTCAGCAACCCCATCGGCTACTCGTGAGGTTAGTACTGCTGCTGGATTTGAGCCTGCCTACCAGTTGAAAGACTTGAAAAAACTTGGCAACCAAATTAACGCTCCTAGTGACGACGAATTGACCAAGCTAAGTGACTTGGCTGAATCCAGTGAAGTGGACGAAACCATTGCTCCAAAGGAAACTTTGATTGCTCCTATTGCCGTTGTGGACCCAATCGCTTTGGAATCAGAACCAGAACCCTCTCCAATCCCAACAAGAGAACCAACTCCTGAACCTGAGGTTGCTGCTGCTGCGGCCCTGGTCCCAGTTGGATCCGCTGGTCCTGTTGTTCCAGCTGGATCTACCGAAGGTGGTACTGAGTCTGCGGTTCCTGCTACTACAAACAAATCAGTAGAACCAACCGATCCAGAAGAAACTGCCGGTGCGTTAGTCCCAACTGAAGAAGCGGGCCCAGTGGCTACAACTGAAACCACTGAACCTGTATCTCCAGTCGCAACAAACAAATCGACTGAACCAGCTTTGGCAGGCGCTGTCGGTGCTGTGGTTCCAACAGAGCCAGCGGGGCCAGTCGTTCCCGCTGGAGAATCTGAAACACCAGAGGCAACAGAAAAGGCTGAACCAACAAACAAAACTCTTGGAGGCATTGCTGTTGTTGCTCCAGTCATTCCTCTTGACAACGTGGTTCCCGCTGCTCCGGCTAGTGCTGGGCAATCAGGTGACGCTGGTGTTCCGCTAAACTCAGTTGTTCCAGAAGTCTCTCGTGCTCCTGCTCAAGACAAAGCGGTTGAACCTGCCGTGCTGTCTGAAGTTAAACCTGCTGATTCCGATCTGCCTGTCGAAAAGCCAACTCAAATTCTTCCACCTGTTGAAAACAACCAAAATGGAACTTTTGAGCATGCTGAGAAGCCAACTGCAGTTGCTCCACCTGTTGAAGATGAGAAAGATACTTTAGCCAACCCTGTCGAAAATGAAACTAATAAAGAGTCGAAACCTAGAAAATCTTTGGTTGAGCAGATGAAAGATATCAAACCAGAAGTCGTTGAAGAAGAAGTCACCACCGTTCAGCCTATTACACTGGCTCCGGGTGAAGAGCCTCCAGCCCCAACGTACCATTCCAAAATAGAAGAGGAAGTGAAAACACCAACATCAAGCACGTTTACCCAAACAACGATCAAGTCACCAGCTGAGTTTAAAGACTTGCCATCTACTATTTTAGCTGATGGCAAACAAGACAAATATGTTTCGTCACCGCTGAACAAAAATGTAGCTGGAACTTCCTTCACTAAAAACAAAAACAACAGCGAATCAAGCTTGTTCAGCGAGTACAGCGAGGAAGAAATTGTATCAGCTCCAAACACTGAAACTCACAGTCTGGCTGCTTAAAGGTTTTTGCGCTTTCTCCGATTGCAATGTCCATTTGTTGCTGTTAACTAATTTTTTTTTAGCATATTATCCTTTTTATTTTTACCGTTACGAAAGTGGGAACCTGCGCTTTCTAGTTTGCTAACTATTTTATTATACGTTTTTTCTAATGTAATAATGCCTATTTTGATTTATCTGTATGTTAACGTAGCCAATATCTTTGATTAAAAAGACAGATTGTAAATCAATCTTGTATTGGCTTTTGATGCTTGTTGGTAACGCTGTTTCGAGTCGTTTTGCTTGTTTTTGACAAATTGCGGTGACCCGGCTGCCAAACATCAAAATTATTAAAACCAACTGCTATCAGCAAAAAAACGAAATGAGGGTCTCACCCCCTTGTTCACAGGAATGAGCTTGAACGTTCAATACTCAAACCAAAAGCAGATAAGCAAGTTTAATCAAACAGAACCTAAACGTGGAAAAAAAAAAAAAAAAAAAAACAGACAAAAAACGTCAACTAAAACATACACAAATGAGCTTAGGAGAAGCTGAAATTGCTGTTACGGAAGAACCTGCTCCAATTGCTGCTGCAAAAAAATCTGCTCAAATTGCAGAAACAAAGGAAGCCACTGAAGACTCTGAGGCCGTCATTCCTTCTGATCACACGAAATCAGAAGAAGCTCAACCTCAAGCTAAAACAGAAACAGATACAGAAAAACCCAAGCCTGCATCAAACCAAGGATTTTACTCGTTTTTCAACAAGGTTGACACGTTTTTATCTTCCACGGCATCGCAGATCCAATCGAGCTTACCAGAAGAAACGTCGTACTTGAACAAAGCTGTCAAGAAAAACTTGTTTGTTTTAAATCAAAAGTTGAACGATTTTACACAATCCAACTCGAATTTCGAAAAGTCTAAACTACCAAAAACATACTTGGAACTAGAACAAAAATGCGATTGCATTGAAAAGATGCTAAAAAAACTATTAGTGGTCACTGAAACTTATAGAATCGAAGGGTATGACTATCCTCCTAACTTGAGCGAGGGGTTTTCAGAGCTTTTGACTTTTGGCAAAGCAGAAAAATCAGAGAGTTCCATGGAACAAAGCACGGAAAAACATATCCCAGAAGACACTGATTCAGGTAAAAAATCGCATTTTTTGCCTAGATCTTTTTCCCAGGCCTTAAGCAATGCTTTCAAAGAATCGCACTCGGTGGTTTTGTCTATTGCACGCAAAAATAGTGTTGGCCATGTTGACGTTGATGAAGAAGACGAGTCTGTGCAAGATTTGATCAAAGTGTTTGATGCTTTGAAAGATGCACATTACGAAATGGACGAAGTCAAAGCAAATATGGACAAATTGATGAGCGACATTTTCAACCAGGGTTTGAAAGACTTGATCTCCAAAGACTTGCGCAAAATCCATAATTCCAGAAAACAGGTGGAAAGTGCTAGATGGGATTTGGATGCCTTGAGATACGAATTGTTAGATAAGACCATCACCGAGCAAGACCCAGAGTTTAAGGAAAAAGAAAAACTAGAAGACGCTTTTGTGACCAAGACCACAGATGCTGTTTCCATCATGGGCGAGTTTATTGACTCTGTTGATTTGCTAAAATTATTGAAACTTTTCAACGAATTCCAGTTAGACTACCACAAGAAGTGTGCAGCCTCTTTGCAAACTTCATTAGACGTGCTAAACTCCTTGAACCTGGATGAAGATCATGATGAAGAAACAGAAGACGAAAACGGCGTGGAAGCGACAGATGCCTAGCCACATAACTAAAAAAAAAAAAATCTAATCATTATTATCTTTTTGTACGTTACCTAACGGTTTCTTTTTGCCAATTCCCTATCGAGCTTCATATTGAATTGCTTATTCTTTTCATTCACGTAAGCATCTCCTAGATTGTTTTCCGCGGAAAACTGCTCCTCTCTTTTTATCATGTCCCGTGTCCTCTTTTTATACCTTTTATCGGTAATCCGTTTCAACCTATTGGCCAAGTCTTGCACTTTTAGCTTATCGTCATTGACTAGAAGGCCGTGTTCTGCTTGCTGAACAACAACTGATGGGCTGGAGGCTTTAGCAATTGATACTTTTTCAGTGGAAACGTTTCTCTCTCGCACCAAAGCTGCAATCTCTTTGTCATATGTGTGTTTGCTTAAAACATCGTAGTCGGACAAGTCTGTTTTACTCTGGTCATCGCTTTGAGTTTTTTTGGAAGATTCCCATCGTTCAAAATCTCTCATCGTATAATCGAAATCACTTTTCTTGTCTCTAGATCTATTACTCTCCCAGTCCGTCGAGTTTTCCTCGTAGGAATCCTCCTTCTCAGTTCTTCTGACTCCTTGTTGTTCCCACAGTTGCACATCTTTGCGCATTTTAATTTTCAAGTCTACTCGTTTTTTACGAACAGCCTTCAACCGCGTTTCAAAATCAGACATCTTTGAGGTCTGCGTGTGTGGGTCTATCTTGGAGTGTTGCATTGTGCTAGAATTTGGACTGGATGGCTGAGTCATTGAGACGAGTTTGGCCATTGATATACGCCCCAAATATTCACAACTTCCTATCCATCACCAATCAAACGTAATCCGAGAGGCTTACAGTTAGAAGTGCAGGTTTTTCTTTTTGCCCGAACAATACTCGGACACACGACACAGCACCGATCTTTTCTTTTTTTTTTTGCTTTTTTTTTTTTTTCGAGGTGTAGCCTTTGGTGAAAACCTAATATACCTTGGCTCATCATGAGCAGATGATCTCTAAAGGAGAGTCCTTAATTCAACACAACATTTGGTGATTCCTCACGAAAAGGAAAACTGAATCTCCAAACACTTTCGTGCCCATATGACCTGTTCTATTGCTCAGCCTTTCAGGGTTGCACCATTGCCAAAGATTTCATCTTTGAATGATTTTTCCAAACAAGCAGCACATTTGCAATTATCACAAACAAGTCCTATCCAGCAATTCTCTAACAACTTCAACATTGGTATCACCGGGTCTTCTTTGTCCCAGTACATTATCAATCCCACGCCTAAACTAATTTTCAACCACCCGATTCCATCAACAAATGTCGTGTCTGCGTGCGATGTGATGACCATTAAGCCAAACAAAACTAATAACTCGAGTGACGTCTCCATACAGAACAGTGAAGCACAGAATACAGCAGATGTTTCTGGAAACGAACAAGACTCAGAAAAGGAGCTTTGGGTCTATGGCTTACTAGCAAACGGTAGAATTTCGTCTTTCAACTATTTTTCGAGAAACCCAAACAACGAAAATGAAAGCATCAGTGTCACTACCGTCAAACAGGAACAAAAAATTGCTAACTTAAAGATTTTGTCGCCTAAAAACGTTTTGATCGTTTTTGAAAACGGAACCTTTTGTGTTTATAATTTGCAAGATAAAAAGGAAGTTTCTTTCACCAACATTTCATACGGCAACTTATATTTTTCTCACTTTTTCCAATCAGAAAACAGCCGTAAAAACTTTTTGATGACATTGACAGAAGTTTCTTCTGATAAACCAGGTATCGTCTTCAAATTGCATGAAATTTTTATCAAAAACGATGTGGTCTCTGTTGTTGAACTACAATCAACTGTTTTGGAAAGTTTTACGAAAATCGGCAATTCGAATAAAATGTTTTACAACAGCGGGAAATTTTACCAATTGGTTGCTTCAAAAATTGAAGTTTATTCCATACTACCAACTTTTACCAGACAGCATGACTCAATTGATCTCTCAACACTAATAACTACAGATGCTGATTTGGAGTACGCATCGTTGAAACCGACTGCTCCAAACAGGTGTTTGTTGAGTTGTCAAAACAAAATATATTTACTGGACCTTTTGCACAAGGCATTGTTGTTTACAAAAGAATTGAGTGCAAACGTGAAAAGTTTCCAGATTTTGCAAGCCGGTGTTCTTCAGTTTAACCAAGGGAGTAGCACATTGGCCTTGGGGGTTTCAACCAAACATGGAGCAACTCACTCTTCTTTCTTAGACGTTGTCAACATAAACGTTGGAAGTGGAACCTTGAAAGAAGCTTTAGGCAAATCTTTTTTGAAAAATTCTGCCAACAAAACTGAAGGACCGCAATTCAAAACTTTATTGAAACCACTGGGCTCAAACGGTATTCCAAAACAGGGCGTTACTCCGGATTTGACTTTGATTTATAAAGACTTGGTCTCTCAAAGCTCAAATGCCGAAAATTTTGACAAGACATTTTTTACTGAGCTTCGTATTGACCCAGCAAAAGGTTATTACGATGAAAGCACTGATCGGTTTTTGAACAATGCACAATTTATTGAAGCCTTGTGCGAAACCACCTTGACGAGCTTCATCTCTAAAAAACAAAGTCCAAAGGTTTTCACCTACTTGCTGACCCACCCTTATTTCCCTCATTCCAAAACATCAAAGTTGTTGAGCAAATTGAAATTTGACCCAAGACTTTTCAAGCAGTGCATTGTTTCCTGCCCAGCTTTGCCTATTGATGAATTGATGGAAGAGCTTTTCTCTGTTGAAAACGACGAAATATTGTTGGAACTAACTCTAAGGATCTTGCAAGATTTCAATAAGGAGGAAATCAAAAACTCAATCAAAATCATGAGCAGATTGTCGGTGAATAACTTTATAACATTTGTTTTGAACTACAAGTCTATCAAAAACATTCAAGACAACAACATCATAGAAACAATGCCACAAATAGTTCAGCTATTGACACTAGTTTTAGATTCGATCGGTATATTCCAACTAGATTTGCCACTTTTGAAAAGATTATCCAAGTTTTTGATCAAAAACATCCAGATAGTGGAAACCAATGATTTACTTTTGAACCTGTTGGATAACAATAGCAACTTTGCAGCTAATGGTAGTTTGGGCTTTAGTGCAAATACAACTTTTAACAGCAAAAAACAAAACTCCAAAAAGCTATCAAGTGACAAATATGTACCGAACTACTCTATTGAGACTTTGCAATATTGATTGAGAAGAGTATATAAAGCTATTTAATAGTATTATAAATGGAAATTCCTTTGTAAGTTTGAACAACTGGCCTTACTTCCTTGGGCTTGCGGACATAAGCGCTCTAACGAAAACAAGGCAAAACAAAAAAACAAAAAAACAAAAAAACAAAAAAACAAAAAAACAAAAAAAAGGACGCGACTTTGTGAAAGCAAGGCGTGCATAGTAGTCGGGAGAAATTTACGCAACAGAACAAACAAAGATTTAATTTAAAAGATACTAAAAGCAAAAGAAACCACCTGGAAATGTATAAATCACTAATTATAAATGGAGCTGCAACGCAGGTACTTCATTTGAAACCTATAAAAGAGTCAGTAACCTCTTCACTGCTGTTTTTTGTTCCAGGAAATCCAGGCTTTATCCAGTTTTACGAAACGTTCCTGAAAACTATTCACTCGAAAAACCCATGCGTAGAGATCGTTGGCATTTCGCATAGAGGTTTCACGGATTCTTCATTGGGCAATGGTAAGTTTTACGATGTTGCCGCCCAAATTGCACAGTTTCAACAGATTCTTTGCCACTTCAGCCAGCTGCAGCCAAACCGTCCAATAGCTCTCATGGGACATTCCTTTGGTTGCTATGTCATTGAGCAAGTAGTGCTAAAAGAGCCTCGGTTACCATACAAAAAACTTCATTTTTTCATGCCAACGGTGATAGACATTAACAAAAGTGATTCTGGTCTAAAATTGGAAGCCGTCAATAAGTACATTCCGTCTTTTTACTTGGTTATGGGATGGTTCACCATTATTTTCAAATTTTTGCCCGTTACTGCGGTGTTTGCAATTTTAAAATACGTAATGAAAATAACGGCGGAAAAACATTTAGATGTGGTGTATAAGCTGATTACAACCCCTGAATTGACTTCTCAGTCCCTGTATCTTGCGAGAAATGAGATGGCTGTGATTCAGTCAAATTGGCAGGCCCAGAAGGAGTTCAGAGTGGTAGTAAACACCCACCAAACATTAAAGGAAGTGGACTATTGGTTCGCGTACAATGACCATTGGGTGGGAAAAAAAACAAGGGAAGAGCTAATAAATTTTTACAGAAACGACAAGAAAGCCCATTTTTTCATTTCATCTTCTTTGAAACATGCTTTCCCGTTAGACGAGGAAAACATGGAATACATTCACCAAAGGCTAAATTTATAAGTTTTGAGGTTTTGTGAAATGAAACTTTTTTGTTTGACATGAAGTGTTGTCATGTTCGACATAGTCGATGCTGCCCGTTTTTCTGTTCACCATAATGACAGTTGTGGTTCTAGTACCGTATGTAAAGTGTTTACCATCAATGTTGACTTTGTGTTTTGGTATGAAAATGGACTGCTTCACAAACTTTTTTGATTCCTGGAAAGTGTATTCTTTGCTGAAATCAATAGCGGGAAACGTTGACGTGGTGGATATTTCCAAACACCGTTCAATCAATTTGTCACCCGAGTGTCTGTGTAGATTTTTCAACGCGTCAAGCCCAAACTGATACTTTGGCCATTGTTCAAAGTCTTGATCCAACTTGTTGTTTGTCAGGACAAAAAGTCTTTCTTCAACGAGTTTTCTAGATCTTGCAATATTGTCGTCGCCAACGGAAATGACAGTAGGCTGTACAGGAGTGGTATCAAAAAAACCATAAACAAGAGAAAAATGCCGTGTGTTCTCAATGTCGGGGTATATCTGAGCAAAATCTTCAAAACCATTTAAGGAGTTCTCAGGAGTTACACGTGGGTCTAGCAAGTATACCATGGGTAATGCTCCTCTTGACTTTGTGATTGGAAGAGCTCGCACATTGGTTTGCACATTCAAAACAACGGCAAATTTTTTGGCCCGCACGTTGACACCAAGCCACGTTCCTCCGTTTAGCTTGTCTATACTGCAGACAACTTGATCGTCAAATCTTAAAGCTGCTGTTTCTGTTTCTCTTTCAAACACTTCATCTCTGTTTGATATCAAAACTAACGAGTAATCGGGATGATTCGTCATTCCCATCAAAATGCACATTTTTTTGCAAGTAAATGTTCTTAATTGGCTTCTCTGATTGATATAATTTTTGTGGAAACCTTGGCGTTTGTATGGCATGTTTTGTAGTTTTGTTTATTTTTAACCCAAGTCCCTTTTTATTCAGCCTTTTTTTTTTTTTTTTTGCAATTTTTAGTGAAAAAAAAAATAAAATAAAAACATAAGTAATCCTCACCAGATGAGCCAAATAAGAAGAAAACAAAAATCATTATTCAAAAAACAAACAATCTTTGATTTGAGGAAATACGATTTACACAGCTTAAAATGCTAATTGTCGAATAGATTAATAAATTAGGTCTATATAAGTATACAAAGCAAAATGTACGCACTCATTAACTGCTAACCAAAGAATAGGCTAACAACTTTTTGTATCTGTACTGGTTTAGAGCTCCAATCAAAATGATAAGATCTGTGAAAAGTGTTGGGTCTTCCCTTCTCAATGTTTTCAAGCTGTTTTCGTCGATGATCCAGATAGAGCATTCTGTTTCACAATAAACTTCGTCTTTATAGTTTGGAGCCACTTTTGCGTAACCGTCTCCACTGATTTTCCCGTAACAACACTTGTTGGAAATAGTTTCATAAATACTTTCTCTGTTTGTGTTGTTCATGACAAAGTACGAAATTTTCAACAAACCGTTTTCAACAAAAAAAAAACAGTTATCATTTGAGATTGTATCGCCTGGTGGCAGTTTTTGGAATCTAAAGTAAGATTGGATTTTTTCCCATTTGCCAAAGTCTTGCGGCTCAATGAACATTTTCAAAGAGTGTAAGAAATTTTGGTAAACCAGGTTATTATCGTATTTTTCTTGCAAGTTGGTACCGATGTCTTGTTCGGTTGAATAAATATTTTTGGCCACGTTGAAAAACTGGTTGTTTCTTGGAGTCGAGGACAACATTGAAATGGAGTTTCTAACCCCTGTTTTTGGGAAAGGAGACAGGTTTTGGCTGTTGGCTTTAAAAGATTCTCCTGCTGGGGCCAAGGAGTTTGCAGGTTTCTTTTGCTGACCCCTGATAAGTTGTGTCTGCAGCTGATGTTTAGACAGACTGTTTTTGTGTACTTGGCTCAACTTTTTGCGTTTTTTGTCTTGCAACAGTCTGTATTGAAGTAAAAATTTATTTTCGCACCACTCCAAAGCACTGTTCAAGTTGTTAAACAACTCAATACCTTGCAAAAGCCCGACTTTGTTGAAAACATCGTAGATTTTGTCTGTTTCGTTGATTGAGGAAATGATCAAATGAATTTTTTTGGAGTCCAAAAATCTTTTAATTCTGTTGAAACCTTCAGCTGCAGAGTAATCGATATTATCAGCGTTGATGTTTTTGAAGTCCAAGATCAAATACTTGATGATGATTTTCTCGTTGTTCAACATGTTATCGATTTTTTCTTCAATGGAGATGATTGTTCCGAAAAACAACAAGTTTTGTAATTTCAACACGTAAATTTGTTTCCCAATTTCGTTCAAAAGTTTAGTTTGCCAGTAGTCCCTGTTGACTGTTGAATGAGCAACTGTTCCGTCATATTCTCCGTTGACAGTTTTCAATTTGGTAGAATCCAGTAAAAACGAAAAACATGCAATCAAGATCCCCACAATGATCCCAAGAACGAAATCGAAAATTCCCATAGTTCCAACAATGATCATGATAGTCAAGTATTCAAAAACGGATAATTTGCCCCATGTGTCAAACAAGGCTTCTTTGATCAACTCGTAACCAAGCAGAAAAATCAAAGAGCCAACAATGCAAATAGGAATCAATGAAATAAGTACTGGTCCAATCACCATAACGACAAAAGTCATGATTGCAAGCAAAATTCCTGCAAACCGCGAGTCTGCACCGGCTCTAATAAAAAGCACAGAGTTTGTATAAACCAAGTAATTTTGAATAGATCCAAAAATCCCACTGATAAAATTCGAGTACCCGTGTGCAATCAACTCGGTGTCAACATCAAATTTGTCGCAACCAGTGGACATGGCCAATGCAGGAACGTTAATTGGTACGTGAAGGATCCCGAAAAAGGTCAATGCCAACATTGTTGGGACGTTTTGAGCGACTAAGGACCAGTTGACCTTGTTGAATTTAAACAAGGAATAAAAATCAAACCATGATTCTTTGGTGTCGGCCAATGGGAACACCCATCCGTTGTCCCTTAGCATGCGCATGGACAAAGTTGGAGTGATGATGACAATGAAATGGAACAAAACAAAAGTAACAATGTAAAAAACAGGCAAAACCAACGAATTGTTTTGGAAAATCTTTTGTGCTTTAATCAAGGCCAAAGTTAGCAGCAATGGAAGCAACAATTTTGCCCAGTTGGCGTCTTGTGTAATGAAATCGATCAAGAATTTGTAATTGTATTCGAATTTTGCGATTCTTGTGGAGACTTCGATCCCGGTGATACACAAAAAGTAACCAACCCCACCAATACACCCAATCAAGATATGTCTTGGAAAGAACCCAACAATTTTACCCAATTTCAATTTCCCCAAAATGTAAAAAGTCAAACCAGTCAAAATGGACGAGACACAATAGGACACCAAAGTCGTGGCAATGATTGCGTCTTGATGAGCAGGATCGTTTGCATAATAAGTGGAAATCATTCCAGCCATTGTGTGGAAAAAAGGAGTGATTTCAATCATCTCACTCCCTATTGCACATCCAAAATCAGACAACCCGCACGAATAGCACAATTGGGAAATGATCGAGGAAATATAGAAAAGAGACAACCCTGAGGGTCCTAAATGCTGGAAAATCGGCTCAGTTATCGGGAAGATGATCATCCCATACGACAAAGCGTCCAAGATATTCAACAATAACCCCAGAATCACTGCTGGCATGTACTTGACACATTGTTTAGCAGTGAAGATTGGGTTTGTCAGGTATTTGTATATTTCTTTGACGTTGATGTTGTTTTTGGAAGATATACCACTGGTGCTGCTGTCGGTGCTTGAGGTTGTGGTGTCTTCACCTGGAATGGTGGCATAATTCACAGAGGAAGTGTTGGAGGAGATTGCCGAGAGAAGCAAAAGGTCTTGTTCGTCCATCTGTTCTGCTCTTCCCGGAGTGATTGAGCTGTTGTTGTGGGAACTGTACTCGTAGTTTGCCGAGTAATCTGCATCAAAAGAGAGTCTTTTGTTTTGCTGCGAGTCGTGCTGCTGGTCCATCTGTGCGTTGTCTTGTTCGTCTACCAGATCATTGCCGTCTGCATCTTGGTGAATATCGTATGCATTTGACAAAGCCACGGTCTGTTCGTGCAAGGCTCCATTCAAATGGATGTTCGGGGTGTTTCTTGGGTATGCACTGTCGAAACCATTCCCGTTGGCATCTACAATTATCTCTTCGGAACCTGCATCTTCGTAGTCAATACCATTTTCGTTACTTGGTTGGTAGAAACCATTAGCATGACTTAAACTACTTTTCCTATTCTTGTGGTAAAGCGGCAAAGAAGTATTTTCTTGTCCCATACTGTTGTTGCTGTTAAAAGTGTTGTGGAAACTGCCTACATAGGACCGAGCAAAAAAATTCACATCGTTCTTTTGATTGCTGTTGTTACTATTGGTGTTGTGAGACGTGGAGTAGGCATCAGACGCAGATGGAGTATTGATGGGCAAATTCACAGACCATTTTCTTCTATTTTTCGTTTTCATCGTTGGGATGTGTGTTTTGGTGTTTGTGGAGGGTACTCTAGAATTTGTACTCATAGCACGTTTTGGGAAAACTATCCTAAGCTGTGATGATGAGGTGTCTGTGCGTGTGTGTGTGTGTTTAAATAATATGCTTTGTTGGTTCAGCACAGATGACTTGGTTGTATATATATATATATATATATTGCAAGTTGGACGTAGCCTCGCGTTCACACTCAATGAACAAAAAATAATATACAGTCTTATCTCTAGGATTGTTCCCAGAGTCATGTTCTGAACGGCAATACCTAAAATGTACAATAGACAAGAGATGATAAAGATGCAGTTGGTAGATACATACAAAGTTTGCAAGTTGCATAGTGTTCTAAACAATTTCGCGTCGATTATTGTGATTGAGATTAATTAGGTTTCTTTCTGTATTTCTTTCTGTATTTCTTTCTGTATTTCTTTCTGTATTTCTTTCTGTATTTCTTTCTGTACTTCTTTCTGTATTCCTTTCTGTATTTCTTTTTTTTTTTTTGTTTTTTTTTTGTTTTTCATCTTCTCGGTTTGATCAAACCTCAGTCATATTTCTCAGCGCTGAATCATAAAGCTTTAGGCAGGAAACTGATCAGACACAGTTTTCAGGCAGGGCGAAAAAGAAAAGTTACACAGTGAATTGACCCAATATAATAGGCAGCCTTTTAGGCAGAAAATGATAGATATAAAGTCACGCTAGAGTTAAACTTTTTCTTGTTTGATTGTACAATCTCTAGATTTTGCATTTTGCAACTTGCGCAAGAATCACTGTTTGTTGGTTGGTGTACTGTGTTTTGAGAGAGACTTATTGTTTTAAATATGACTGCGATCACAATCACGATTACGATTGTGGTTACAACTCTAACTCCAATGATGATTACGATTGTATTTTGCAATTGCGGTCGAGAAGTCTAGTTTGACCCATGCACACAAGAGAGTAAACGTGGTGAAGGTAAATCATAAAGTGCTAATTTTTTTTTCTGACTTGTATTTTCTGTCATTTGCCATAGTGCAGACAATGCTCAGATAACCTCTAGTGATGATAATAATCATCACCTCTATAGACTTGTCAAAAAATATTTGTCTCGGACAAACCGTTCTGAATACTTATTCCGAGCTTAAATTTCGGTATCAAAAGGAGAAACTTGCGTTGTGTTTTCCGAAACTTTTTTATTTTTTTTTTTATTTTTTTTTTGGTTTTTTATCTCATTTTTACTCATCACACGTTACCCGTCTTAGTAAAGCAAAAAATAATAAATTTGTGAATAATGTTTCATGAGTATTATATCCCGGATATTATTAATCCATATCCATTTTTATATCCATTTTTATATCCATTTTTATATCCATTTTTTTTCTTTTTTTTTTCATTTTTTTTTTTTTCCACTACGTTGCTATTCCGATTTGTGATTTTGTATGTGGAATTGTAATTTTTTCAGGGTTCCGGTTGTTCTCGTTCCTGATAGTCGGAATATCAATGTACTAAAATAATTATAACTACCCAGACAAATAATAACAGTAAAGGAAACCAATTACTAATTCTCGCTCAACAGAATCAGCAACTTCTAGAAAAAAAAACAAAAACAAAAACACAAAATCGAAAAGGAAGCAATGAAATTTTCGGATCTACAAAATCCTTAAATGGTTATTCTCGCGGAGAATAATTAGTAGTTCCGGATATATAATAGTATTAATACTACAACTACAACAACTACTACTATTAATAATGTTGTTTCTTTTATTGGGTGTGGTTTTTCGGCACCGTTAATATGCGCTTATTTTAATTGCTTAAATGCATTAGTCATCGCTTTTGTGTGCATAAAAATAAACTAATTACTAAAAACACATAGTATAAGGCAATAGATGCAACTTCAATTCATATATATATATATATATCTATATATATATATTCAGGGTCTAGAAAATCATATCATACATTTGTTCTAATTTATCTTGCCAAAACTTTTCTTTTACTACCACTTTTATTATGAAATCAACACATACCAAACCCAAACCAAACCAAACCAAATTAATAACTCCACTATGATGTTGTCTTTCCATAATCCTGCTACTCTATTAAACAAAGCATGTCCTGTCATTAAAAAGACATTGCACAACAACAGCAACACGCAGTCTAACAATACCAATACCAATACCAATACTACTGAAAAACGCATGTTGCCATGTATACGTCGGACCAATACTAATACTAGTACGAGTAGTACTAATAGTATTTCTTCTTCATATAGTACAACCAGTACGAACAACAAGAATAGTACAAAACATAGTAGCAGAAGAAGTTCAAAGAGTAGAATGTCTAATCCAGATCCTGTTTTCAAACAAAAAGTGATAACAAAGGCAGATTTGATAAAATATAACCAAAAAAAATACAATATAAATATTGAATTCACCGACACTGGTTTGTGAATTATGGTTTTTTAAAAAAAAAATTATTGATAGAGATGTAAAAATTTGTAAATAAAAACAGAATTGACACTAATTCATATGTGTATAGGGGATATAAATTTAGGTTCAAATAAAGATTAGATGCTAAAAATGAAATAAAAATAGAAATAAAAATAAAAATAAAAAAAAATAAAAATAAAAAAAAAAAAAATAAAATAAATTAAACTTGTTTAAATTAACTTAAAAAAGTGTCTTGATAATTACTTTTTATACTATCAGCTTATTCAATACTATAGTCATTTGTTTTTTTTGCTCGCGATGGTCCGTATGTAATTTTTTTTATACAAAAATCAGTTTTCAACGTGTTGATCGTGGATCTTGGCAAATCTACCACTTGGATCTTCGTGACAACCCCAGTCGGCTTTTGGAATCCATCTCATGACAGTGGATGCAGCAGCTTTTTGTGGGAACAGAGCATCGAATTTCAATCTGTACCAATAAGCTTCTTTTGTAGTTGGTTGATCGTCACCCCATTCTGGTTTTTTAATAGCAAATTGTTCATCAGAAATGGCCTTTTCAGCATATTCTTTCAAACCATCAATCCAAGAGTACCCAACACCATCACTAAATTGTTCTTTTTGTCTCCACAAAATTTCATCTGGCAAGTATGCTTTTTCTTCTTCGTTTTTAGTATCAAATGCTTTTCTCAAAATGTATTTTTCAATTCTTTCTTTGTTAATCATTTTTTCACTTGGATCAATGTTCATACAAAGTTGCAAAAATTCTCTATCCAAAAATGGAACTCTTGCTTCCAAACCCCAAGCCATAGTGGATTTGTTGGCTCTCAAGTTATCAGCCAAATGCAAGTTTTTAACTCTTGTAACAGATTCTTTATGGAATTCTTCTCTGTTTGGTGCTTGAGCAAAATACAAATACCCACCAAAGATTTCATCAGAACCTTCACCAGACAAAACCATTTTAACACCTTGAGCTTTGATTTTTCTACTCAACAAAAACATTGGAGTAGAAGCTCTAATGGTGGTGACATCATAAGTTTCCAAATGGTAAATAACGTCATCTAATGAATCCAAACCTTCTTGCAAAGTGAAAGTGTGTTCGTGATGAATAGATCCAATGTATTTGGCAACTTTTCTGGCAGCTTGTAAATCTGGAGCATTTGGTAAACCAATAGCAAAAGAATGGATTTTAGAAAAACCAACGTTACCATGTAAATGACCTTGGTCATCAATACCAGTCAAAGATTTCCCATTGACAACATCCAATTCGGTTTCACTGGATGGGTTACCAGGAGTGGCGTCCATGGCTTTGGCGGTTTCTCTGGCAGCAATGGCAGCAATCAAAGAAGAATCCAACCCACCACTCAACAAAACCCCATATGGAACTTCAGCCATTAATCTCTTTCTAACAGCTTTTTCCAAAGTTTCTCTGATCAGTTTGTAATCAACAGGAGTAGATGGAATTTTGGTTTCGTCCAACCAGTTTGGTGTGAAATATCTGGTGATTTTGTCAGTAGCAGAATCGTAAACGTGACCTGGTGGAAATGCAATGATTTCGTCACAGTCATCAACCAAACATTTCAATTCACTAGCAAAATAAACGGTTTTTTTGTTGGAGTTGATTCTACCCATGTACATGGTTGTGATACCAACTGGATCTCTAGCAGCAATCATTCTGTCTTTTTTGGAATCGTATAGAGTCCAAGCAAACATCCCATCCAAATGTTTTGGAGCATCAACATCGTATTTTTCGTATAGTGGAATAATAGGTTCACAATCACTTGCAGTTTGGAAAGGATACTGAGGAAATTCTTCTCTCAACTGGATATGGTTATAAATCTCACCGTTAACACACAAACTCAAACTTCCGTCTTTAGTGGTCAATGGTTGAGCACCGGTGTCCAAACCAACAATGGCCAATCTTTCGTGCACCAGAATGGTGTTGTTGGCAATGAAGTTACCGGACCAATCTGGACCTCTGTGTCTGATTCTTTTGGCCAGTTGCAGAGCAGTACCTTTATATTCGTTAACGTTGTCTTTATGATGAATTGCAAAAATACCACACATTTTTTCTTATTAAAAAAAGATAAAATATTAGTGTTGTTGTTGTTGTTGTTTGATTAAGTTGGCTGTTATACCTTGGTTTTTGAGAGTTCTTGTGTTTAATAAGAGTGAATAAATGAATTAACTGAAATATATGAAATTTATGAAAAATTTGTAACCAAATTCTCTGAGTTAAATAATCCAACGATATTTTTTCAAGGCAAAGTAGTAAGAGATAGCCGAGTTTATATACTTGAATGCAAACGGGTGTGAAATTACACTACATCTAATAGAATTCAAGACATATTGGAAAAAAAAATTTTCCATCAATATGTATCTAATCATCGGTGAATAATAAGCAGAGTGTTACACTAGTTGAAAAGAAGTGGTAGATTTGGTGTTAATATCGAGTACACATCGTATTATGACTCAATTTTTTTTTTTCCAGCTTCATTGATCGAAGAGGCTTTACAAAAGTGAAAAATTTTGGAGATCAAAAGAACAAAAAAAAAAAAAACAAAAAAAAGAAAATAAAATAAACGCAAATTATAGCGAACAAGAAAAAAAAAAATTTCCATTCGGCACTGATAAATATTTTTTTTTTTTTTCCATGTTTTAGCAAAGAAATACAAAAAAAAAATGGATTTGATCTGTCCTAGTTCAATAGGTTGATGCATAGGTTTCTCTGACTTGATGATCAGTTTAGGCTTTTCAGAGAGAAAAATTATATAATATCGAGTTATTAACGTACAAGAGGAATTTATTCACCGCTTTTATTTTATTTTATATTTTTTTTTCTCTTTTCTTTCACAATTCGAACATATATGTGTGTTTCCCACTAGATTAGTTGCAAACAGGTGAATAATGGTTCTTCTAAGCTGAAAACAAACATTTTTGGGGCATGTGTTGTCGTTATCGGCAGGGTTGCCTCTTGCTCTTGGAAGATGCGACTA
>ERZ794936.514-NODE-514-length-18003-cov-33.982895_pt1 | contig 18003 bp, 9 predicted proteins | sample MGYA00511083_ERZ794936 | MGnify/ENA primary metagenome ERZ794936 (study PRJEB30137, sample SAMN04331409) | food metagenome | isolation source: Y2 must sample point D1 replicate A | place: Australia: South Australia | collected 2014 ... | reverse complement strand
GTGTAGATTGGAGCTCATCTTATTCCTGACATCGACATTTCTCTCGCTTATATATGGATTTTTTTGGTAAGGACAATGAGCTTTAAATCTGATGTAACTTCCTGGAATGTATATACAATAAGCCTTTACAATGTAAGAACTGCTTTTGAGGTGTGGTGCTACTTAACATCTACACTATAACAAATTTTTGCTTTGAGGCTCAAGATCCTCAAATTTGCTATGTCCATTGATTAATAGTAGTCAATCAATACTTTGGGGCTGTGGGTTTTGTTTTTTCCACATGTAAAAACTACTATTTGCAGGTCTTCAGATTAATCGTACTGAGCAATAAAGTTTTACAATTACTCAGGTATATGTCTTATGTCATTCATATAACACTCAAATAGGAAAAAAGAAGCATGCTTGGTAAAAAAAAAAAAAGCTTTGTATGAATTGCGCCGAGAAGCTTAAAAAAAAGCATGGAGCGGCCTTCCACTATGCTTCTGATGCCGCAATTAAACTTCTAATATACAAAGATCAGATACTAATTAAGTTTGAGGTCCCAATTGGGAAAATACTATTAATAATGCGGTTTTTTGAACAATGACATTGACCATTTATGGTCATATATGGTGAACATAGTGTGCGCCAACCTTCAATCAATCTACTTTTTACAGCCACATTCCAGTTCAAGGTAACGGTGTTATACTCTAGATTGATAAGAATGTTTCTAGCAAAACCGGTGCCAATTTGCATCCATTACCTTTTGATTAACTCGCCAATATATGTTTTGCAAAATGTAATTCGTTTTGTACTGCTATTTCTGAATTGACATTGTTGAAGATGTTAATTTTCAAGAATTGGGCGTGTGGCGCAGTTGGTAGCGCGCTTGCTTTGCAAGCAAGAGGTCATCGGTTCGAATCCGGTCTCGTCCAAATTTTTTTGGTTGTTTGTTTGTTTTTTTCAATATATTAAAACTGTTTCATGTTTTTTTCGGTTTTAGGCGTCTGAAATTTTCATTTCTATATTTTTTTCGTTTTTTTATTGTATTCGGTATTGTTGCAGCATTGTGCTGTATCAAAGTGGGACGATAGATCTGTGCACAAAAACATGACGTGAGTTATCTAAGTGAGCGTGTACAGGAATACTTGAACACGAACGCGCATCTTGAACAATATCAGATGATCTGTTTGAGTACAAATTTGAAAACATAATCGCAATATCTGGTCGTATATACGATTTCATCACTACAAGGGCTTGCCAATCTTCTAGTTTAATTCAATGACCATTACAAATGAGGATTGAACTGTGCAATAAAAACAAACCCCCTTCTCTTCCCCATCCCCCCTCCCTCTCAAGGAAAAGAATTGTGAAGAGTGTTTCAAAAGACTCTTTGTTTGGATTAATAGTTTCAAAGTTTTTAAGCAAAAGCTACGTGCAGGCACCAAACCAAACAAGAAAACTCCAAAACAAAGCAATTACGTTTACGCGATCATGTTTGATAGATTTTTTGCATTTTGCATATATTTGTTCACACTGGGAATGCAGGTGATGATTGGGATGCTAAGCAGGATTTTGAATCCGCTAGTGTCTGCAGTGTTGAATACTAGCGAGTATCGCTCAGAACTTCACAAAAGCATTGTTAACAGTAAAGACATCAACGAAATTTGCTCTATACAGGGATACACCATACACGACCATGTGGTGAAAACAAAAGACGGCTATTTGCTTACAATTCACAGATTGACCAATGATTCACTGTATGCAGACCCTTTCAAAGTAAGGCCTACAGTTTACTTCCACCACGGCTTGCTAACAAACAGCGAGTTGTTTGTATTGGGAAATCATAAAAACAAATGCTTACCCTTTTTGTTAGCAGACAGAGGATATGACGTGTGGTTGGGAAACAACAGAGGTAACAAGTATAGTAGAAAGCATATTGAGATGCTTTCGAAAGAGGAAAGATTTTGGAAATTTTCGTTGGACGAGTATGCGATTTTCGATATTCCAGATACTTTGAATTACATATTAGATTTGACGCAATGTGAAAAAATATCGTATGTTGGTTTTAGTCAGGGATCTGCCATTGGGATTGCCTCCTTTTCATTGAATCCAACTTTGGCGAAAAAAATCAACCTTTTTGTAGGTTTGTCTCCTGCTTTGATTCCAAACAACTTAAATCATCCAATCGCAAGATTTTTAGTCAATTCTTCAGATAAATTGTTATACTCGATTTTTGGGTACCGCGACATGTTGCCGTCAACGGTGATATGGCAAAAACTATTAGGGTCTTTGAACTACATAAAAGTTGTCGACAAATCTTTGATTTATCTATTCAATTGGAAAGGTTTGAACATTTCAGCAAGTCAAAAGGAAATTGGATATCCACACATGTTTTCTTCCAGTAGCGTGAAAAGCGTTGTGCATTGGTTTCAAATCATCAAGCATAAGCGGTTTCAAATGTTTGCAGAGGAAGACTCCATCACGGATATATTTAATTTAGAAAAAGAGAGATCAAAATTGTGCAGAATATCTCCCTTCCCGATCCAATCCTTGATGAACTTGCCAATGTTGTTAATATATGGCGGGTCAGATGTTTTGATAGATATCAAATCAACTCAACAGAACCTACTATCAAATTTCAACAACGTGGAAGCAATCGAAAGAAGCTCGTATGAACACATGGACACTCTATGGGCAGATGATGTTGAAAAAACAGTTTTCATGCCGATTATAGACAGACTCGATAAGATTCATACAAAATAAGCATTGATTGACTTTTTCTTTCGAGTGGAAATTATTAAGAATGTGCTTTATAACGTTTTTATACAATCATTGTCTCTAGGATAGATCTTGGTATAACACTGAATTTAATCGTGGCGGTGGCTTTCTCTCTCTCTCTCTCTCTCTCTCTCTCTCTCTCTCTCTCTCTCATCCTTTGCTTAGATTTCGAGAAAACAAATGATTTTCGGAAGCCTTCAACAACACGGCCTGAAAAAAAGCCCTGAAGAAAGTGTTTTTTTTTTTTGTCACGGCTTCCAGAAGCTTTGATCTCATAGAAAAAAAAAAGAAAAAAAACTTTTTGTATGATGCTTGGTATATAAAGAATTACTCGTATTGAGATGATATTCAATGACGATTTACCCTATGACAATTGTTTTATATTTCTAATGTAGCTCTCTTATTGAAATAAAAATGCTAAAAAGAGTACAACGTAAATTCACAGCCATTCGCAGTACACAACAGCATCACAATTGCAGGTTTAGTTGTTTAACGACTTGGGACCCATGACTTTTGTGATACGTACTGTCTTAATGCCAGCCTGAGCTGAAGAACAACCCACAAAGTTAGTTGATCTTGGGTGCAATGAACCAATATTGATCTCTTTTATGTGATTGAGGAGAGGAAGCCTTCGTGCTCTTCGTATGGGGTTGATTGCAAGGATCGACAAAACATTTTATTTTTTTTTGTAAATAGGCTCTTGTAGAAAAGACTTTGGTTAGAAGACTTGTGTAGAAAAAACTCTTGTGGAGTAAGCCATAATTACTTTCAACCTCTTTATGTGTTAGCCTAAATTTTTTGTTGAAAATGAATCTGCTACATACGTATACACCCAGTCGGCTTTTGCTCCGACGCAAAGACTTGTGGTCAGTTTCTCAATTTGAAACTGGAGTTGAATCCAAGAAGTTCGTTGATTCCAGCAGTCCAGTCGTTTTCAGACCTTGCTAGACAATGGATTCCGGCCAGCTTTGTGTTGTTGGATAAGCCTTTGTACCCCGCATCCAAAGGCGGTACACCGGTCTTACTGTAGGGTATGTTGCTGTTGGAATCAAGGTAAATTGTACCGACTTCATTCACAATGTGGATCTCATCGTCATACTCCAAATCGTTGAGTGAAACACCATCAATGTTCAATTTGATTGGCTTTGCTTGAGGTTCCCCACCAGCAACTTTTTTTTTCGATTTCGAACCAATTTTAATCTTGATATGAGAACTGTGGGGCAAAACTAAAGGTCTAAAAGACAAAGATCTTGGACAAATTGGCGTCAACATGATACAAGGGACTCTTGGTGAAACAATAGACCCACCCGCACTTAATGAGTAAGCAGTTGATCCTGTAGGCGTGCTCAGAACCACGCCGTCTGCCGTAGTTCTTGTCAAAAAATCACCATCAATGTATATGTCTAAGTAAGTCAAATGCGGGCTGTCTCCCCTGTGCAAAAAAATATCATTCATGGCATGCACTTTGGTGATCTGTTTAGGAGCATCTTTGCCGTCATCGCTTTTTTCTTGAATGGTTTTAATCTGATTTTTAGAGCGTTTCGTAATGTAGCATTCGAGTCTTGTTCTGTAAAGAACTTTGCTTCTGGAATGAATTATTTCATCCACCACCTTGCTGTACTCTTTAAACTCAAACGGCAACAAAAACCCTAAAGTTCCCAAAGAAAAAGACAAAACCGGGGGGACATAGTCCGTATTGAAAAAAGAAATGGCTCTCAAAATTGTTCCGTCACCTCCTAAAGTGATTAGCAAGTCTGTTTTTTTAACAATCTCCTCTTCTGTTCCTGTAAACAATGGGATAGTGTCGTGCGTTTCGTCAATCTTGCAGCTTGAGTTTTCTGGGGTCAAAAGCAGTCTAGGTTTCAACTCATCGATAATATTGTCCTGCACGATAACGTTGATGGAAGGATATTTTGCGTGCAAATGGTGTATAAGTTCTGCCGTGGCTGCTGTTGTTTTTTCAGACCATGGCTTCTTGACTATGAAAATATTCTGAATGGGTTTGGGCCATATTAGTGATTGAAGTTTTGAGTTTGGGGAATTGACGTAATCGGGAAACGTCCTTCCTTTAAGTGAGCTGACTGGCTTCACATTTACATGTGAAATACAGGTGGATGCAGTGTTCAAACCACGGTAAAACCTTATTGCTGTTGGACCAGTGTTGGCCGATGAAAAGAGTAGTTTGTTCCAAAACATATTGTAGCAACCTCTAATGATTGTGCAAATATACGAGGAATGATTTAGTGTGTTGGACCTCTTTGGTAAGTTCTTGCTAGCAAAAAAAAAAAAAGAAAGAAAAAACAACAGTAATTCAATTTATTAGTTGTTTCTAAGGCTAGATTGCGTATTTTGTCTTGACCTTTTGATTAACTTGATGAGGGCCAACCACACATTGAGAGAATTATTAGCAAATAATAAATTTTTCACTTTTGACATCTCGGGCCATCACACCGTTTTTTTGTGTTTGGCTGATAGCGCGCATAAAATGTGCCTAATCTATATTTTCGCTTTGTTGCAAAGCCGATGACTAATAATGGCAATCGGTAACGAGGCTTTGCGTTTGAAGTGTGAATCTGAAGAGTCAATGAAAGATGTAGAACTAAATGTTTCTTGCTTTGAAGGTCTTTAGAGATTTGATAACCTGAAAAACGTTCTTTTGTGGCAGAAAAAAATTAGTATACTTGCAAGATCTAGTTGCGGTTCAAACGACATCTAATTCTAAACTAAAAAGCAAGAAATTTTGCAAAACGCATAATCATAAACAACATTTGGTCATTAAGTACATAGACACATACAGTGGCTTCATAGGCGAAACCTCTTTTACGTAGCCAAATACACGCACACATATTTTTTTTTCCTCTCCTTCATGGTCGTAAGCTCAAAAATGGCTCAAAAAGTGCTGCCTTCAGCTGGTTGAGGCAACTTCTTATTGTTAGGGGTGATCATTTCTTTTCTCAATTCCAACAAAATGTCTTCCATTGTGTGGGATCTTTTCCAATTCTGCAAAATGTGCAATGCTTCTGGTTTCACGTCACCAGTGGTTTGATCCACACAGTCCAAATTGATTTTGGAAACAAATTTTATGTGTGGGGGTTCATCTGGGTAATTCGGCCCGCAGGTTATGGAAACAAAGTAAATTCTGTTGGCGTGAACGCAGTTTGGTGCTCCTAAAATGGTACCGTTCCAATTAGTCATAGTGATATCGTCGCCATCAGCCAACCCGTAACTGCAGGCTTGAGACCCACCTTTCTCGCCTTTTTCCAACTCTTCTAACAATCTAAAACTTCTGGGAACTTTCGACATAAATGATTATTTTTTCTGCTTTTATGACCAACACGGAAATAAGTTTAACTAAGAGCGCTACTTTTCAAAGCTTCTTGTGTCTCTGTCTGTGTTTTCTTTTGTCAAACATGGATAACTTGGTCAACACTCAACAAGCTCAGGCATTCGAAATAAAAACCTTTCTACTCTTAACCAGTCACAAAGCAAAAAAGTTCCAACATATCTGATTTGTTTTTTTTCTTTACCTTGTTTTTTTTATTTTATTTTATTTTATTTTATTTTTTTGTTACCGTGTATATTTTTTCTTCATCAGATTCCGGTTTTTGTTTGCAATGAGCCGAGCTGCAATACTTTTGTTCAAACATCCGAATAGACAGCAGAGTAAACAAGATACCTGATACACACAATTAGCTCAACTGCTACTCTTCCTTTAATCACAAACTTAGAAAAAAAACTTTTTTTCAAAACAAGTGACAAAGCCAATCATGACTCGCTATGTAAAGGATGGGAGCTCCTCACCGTTTTTGGAGAATCCAAACCAGTCTTTTGGAAGCAATGAAGCACCAGGAAACAATGCAGATGAGTTGAACGCAGAGATTCTTTATTTAAAATACCAAGTGACCAGAATCACGCACGAACTGGATATTAAAGAGGGGAAGCATGCCATTGAAGTTAACACACTAACGAAAAAGTATCAGGAAAAAGTGAGTGAATTGGACAATCTTTTGAATGCGTTCAAGACTGTGCAACAGGACAATGATGCCTTGTCAAAAAAATTGAGCTCTCTAGATGAACAAACAAAAGAAAATAAAGGGCTAGAACAGCGCCATCAAAATACTGTTGTTCTATTAGAAAGTAAGAACTCCGACCTTCAAAAACAGATTTTTGATATAAACGCGGCACATGAACAACTTGAATTGAAAAACAAAGAGCAGAAGGTTGAATTAGAGTCGTTGGAGGATTTGTTAAAAAATCGTGACACAGAGCTGCAACAAAAATTAGAAGAGCAAAACATACTGAAACTTGAAAACTCGAAACTAGAAATGCTTGTTGCAAATTGTAAAGCTAACGAAAACTCTGGCAAAACTAACAAAAATATTCAATCAATTGCAAACAGCAATCCCCAAATTACAGAACTTGGATATTTGAAAAAAGAGTTACAAACACAATTGCAATACTCAAGGGAACTGGAATCGGAAAATTTGAAACAATCTTTGGAATTGAAGAGCGTGAAACAAAAAAAGGAGAATGCTGCGTTTTTAACAAACGAAAACGATATGCTCAGATCAAAGCTAGCAAAGTATGGCGACGATTTGAAACAACAATTGGAACAACTGCATTCAGAAAATGACAGCTTAAAGTCGGAATTGCTAAATAATGAAGTGAAACTGAAATATGATGCCTTAATTAAAGAAGTTGCATTATTGAAAGAACAACACGGCGATTGGAAAGAACAACGCGTATTTCTTGAAAGAAAATGTTCGGAACTCCAAATTGAAAATGAACAACTAAGCAACATGAAGGTAGACTTTGAAAACACCATAAACAATCTGCAAAAACTGAACCAGGAAGTAGAGCAACAGAAACAGCTAGCTTTCGAAGAGTCTAAACTACTGAGACAAGAGTTGGATGACTTTCTGGCTTCTTCGTCTTTAAAAAAAGAACAAGGTAACTCACAGGGTGAAACTAACTGGAACGATATGCTTGATAAATACAAAAACAAGAGTGAGGATCTGACACAAGAGTTGAAAAGGGTCAATGAAGAAATGAAAAACTCAATCACAAATTCATCCAAAAAGAGAAAGCTTGAAGAGAGTGGAAAGGTGGAAAAAGAGACACAACAAGCAAAAGATATACTTGCTTTGGAACATCATATTTCTACGCTAGAAAACAAAATTATTACTTTAGAAAGCGAAAGATCTGTTTTGCACGATGAGCTTCAAGATTTGCGAAACACAAAAGAGTTAAAAATTAGAATCTTGCAGCTTAGGGACTCTCCTTTGAACAAAGACCAATTTGTTAAAAAAAAGATGCTGCAGCTTTTGAAAAAAGAAAACGAGCAGCTGCTGTCCATTTCTCTCAGTGACCACTCCATAGAAAAATTCCCGAAAAGTGTTTATCACAGGCTCGTCATGGAGCAAGATAACTTGAAGCTGGAACTGCACGAGTCCAAAAAGCAAATGAAAAGACTAAAAGAAATGTTTAACAAAAAATCTGCAGAATTTGTTGAATCTGTCAACCAGATCTTAGGGTACAAGCTAGAGTTTTTGCCAGGCTCCAAAGTAAAACTAATATCCTGTTACGAGCCTACAAAAAGCTTGGAAATAGATCTTATCAACAATACATTGAAATCTTCTTTGAGCAAGCACCTGCCGGACTGGGATCGTCTACTTCAACAATGGGTTCTTGAAAGAAAAGAAATTCCAGCTTTGCTAGCGACCATCCAGCTGCAACTACACGCATTGACTAATCAATCGTGATGGCACACTTTGACGGCCAGATTTTTTGCTTGCTGAAACCACTCTACTGCAACCACCAAGCGTGTGTGTATATGTATATATATATATATATATATATATTTCAATTACTTGTAGTTTTCCTCAATAAGCTGATCAATACTGAACCGACCTATAATGTACTTTTTATTGCAAAAAAACATGTAAACAATGCGACCTAACAAAAGGCGGGAAAAAAAAAAAAAAAAAAAATCTGAAAATAACAAGCAATGAGATCAGGAAGTTAGACGTTCTTGAGAAGCCAATTTAAAGCTCAATCACAAACAAACCCAGAGTTGCCCATTAACCAAGCGACATTTCAACACCAAACAAGAAACCGCAAGCTTTGGGACTTGCTTACCGAGGTGGACAAAAGATGAGCTCCGACAATCGACAAGTAACATGGAGTAATCCAAAGGTGATACTGTTTTCCTTGATGTTGACTGGCTCAATCTTGACCTCACTTTCGGTGTTCAACAGATATTTCAAAAGGTACGAGAGTGCCAAAGATATTCCAAGTCATATTTTCAAGAAATCATTTTTAAAGGGAAAAGTCACAAGCGTAGGCGACGGAGACAACTTCCATTTTTACCACACTCCTGGTGGTGTCCTAGGGGGGTGGGGCTGGTTGAGAGAAACACCCTCGTTAATAGCTTTGAAGTCAGATTCTCCTTTGTTGATTCAAACCAAAAAAACTAGCAAACAAAAGCAGCCTTTTTTCAGTTCTTTACTTCACAAAGGTCCCTTCAAACTGTTCAGTACACAAGACCCATCCTCATCGGAGTACTTTATGAATCTTTCTGTGCCATACAAAAACAGGCGGGGACTTGATACAATATCTGTTCGTCTTTCTGGTGTTGATGCTCCAGAAAGAAGTCATTTTGGAAACGAAGCTCAGCCATTTAGTGAAGAGGCCCTGATTTGGTTGAAACACACTTTGATAGGCAAAACTGTTTGGATTAAACCGTTGTCCATTGATCAATACGGAAGATGTGTAGCGAGGACAGTTTATTGGAATGGCTTGTTCAAAGGAGGATACAAAGACGTTAGCTTGGAGATGATTCAAGTGGGCTTGGGGACCGTTTACGAGGGGAGCGAAGTTTTTGCTGAGTTTGATGGTCAAGAAGTGTTGTACCGCTACCATGAGCGGTTGGCCAAGAGCCGGAAAAAGGGTATTTGGGGCTTGAAGAAGTTTGAAACTCCAGGACAATACAAAAAGCGTACTAAAGCTTAGCCTTTTCGGAAAATAGTAAGTACATAAGTGTACTTGTGTATAATAAATATAGACAATATGAACTAGCATTTGACATCAACATCATGTCTCTTTTCTTCTTCTCTCAATTCAAACATTACTTGAACAGCAATGAACAAGCCTAAATTAGCAAGTAAAAAAAAGAATAGTCCCTGTGAGGTAAAGAATAATTCGTGAACAAATTGCTCAATTCCAGAGGCATCTAAGCAAAATCCAAACAAGTTAGCCAACATCATCATCCAGATGTTGATAACACATCCAAAACCACTAACGTATCTGTACCATTTTTGGGTTTTGTATTTGCTAAAAAACTGGCTAGCAAAGATTTCAGGAAGCAAAAACAGCACAACTAGCCAACCCCATAACAAAAGTTTTAGTTCAATGTCGTGCCATATAGCCACAAATGTGAACACGCATAGTGAAGACAAAATTCTGTGATTGGAACCACCCATTGGAACATAAATGTACCTAATGACCCATTTGTTAAAACTTCTGTGCCAAGCTCTCCAAAATTGCAAAGCGCTGAAATTGTTATTCATACATCTAATCATGTTTTCTGGAGGGTCAATGTTGTCGCACAGTGACCAAAGTCTGAAAAATCTCCAAGGGATCAACAACTTGAGCCAAATCAAATTCAAATTGAACAACCCTACCATTGCAAGCTGGAATGGGGAATCCCCTTCCCATCCTCTGACTTTCGAAGCTGCAACGACATAAGTGAAATGCAGTAAAAATTCCATCACAAGCACGCAAAAAACTAACCTTAATCCATAAATCACATTTCTCTTCAACGTTATACTTGGTAAGGTTTTTCTGCTTTGATATAAAAAATCATTGAATGTAATGATTGGGCCAGCTATAAATAAGGGAGCGTAAAGAGCGTATCCAAGATAGTTGAAAAAGCTAAAGTCCGTTAGGGAATGTGGAAACTGTGTTCTTGTTAGGTCATTGTATAATGGGTCAGCCTTTGCTGCTTTGGATAACTCTTTTTCTTCTTGTTCTTCTTTTTGTTTTGGATTAATATTGATAAAATGGTATCTTTCAATATAGTCCAAATTGTAACTTAATAGTCTTAACAAGGTAAAATTGTAAAAAACGTCCCATCTTTTCACAATACCAGTATTCCATGAATCAAGGGAGGACAGAATGGGTAGCATGTCTCCATATTTTAGCAATCTGAATTTGACGTTAATGAACAAGGACGAAATGCCGTATAGCCAGATCAACAGTGTGGCAACCCGTTTGTGTTTTCTCAATGATCTACTCAAAACAAAAAACATCGCAAGGTGTGTTAACGGCCGCAGACAATTAACTCCGTGAAGCACAAACAAGAAGGGGAAACCAAAAATGGTGTCAAAAGTGATTGGTGTGATTCTTTTGAAAACGCTCAAGGTTGCTCTTTTCAAGGCAATGTGTCCGAAAGCAACGATTGCTAGCAAAATCAAATTGTCTCTAAAAAACTTGTACTGTTGATCACTGTTGTCCACCTTTCTGTTGAACAACCATCCCGGGGAAAGCAATCTTGCATATTTTGGATAGTTTATGTTACTTGGGCCTGTTGCATCTATGGCAGCTTTGAACATTAGAGGAATAACAATCAACATACATCCGAAATAAAACTTGAACTCTCTGCTGTTCCATCTTGATTTTGATGCTAAAGTGTGAGTTTTTTTTTGCTTTTGAGCTATCAGCCTTGTGTCAAGGGTCTCTAAAGAGAAAAAAGCTGACAATGCGTTCATCGTGTACAAGTTTTCTTATCCTGTGCAGAACCTGTTTAGTTGGACGTGGTCAGATGTTGTGGTGTCTAATTCGTTCTTTTTTCTTATTATTACTTATAACCTATATTAAATTCAAAACAAGGTTTCAATCGCGTCTTGTTGTGAGCGTGTGTGTTTTTTTTGTTTGTTTTTTTCCGGCTTTGCCAGTTGTTTTTGTAAAAGAAGAGAAAAGAATACAATATATGAAAATTTAGAATGTTTATTTTAAGTCATACATAGTCAAAAAAAGTAAAGTAAATGGTTTCTTTGAAAATCAGCACACTCAATTATAAGTACTCCTTTAGTTGCGATTGGACAAAGTCCCAGAATTTGACGTCTACACCGTTTTTCAGCGCTTCTGCAATGTCTGCTCTAGGAGGTCTAGTGTCACCAAAGGGAACTACATATAGACCCTGCTCTTTAATTTTTGGGGAAAGCGCCGCATAAAGCTCCGTAAATGCACCGTACAACGGTGGGTAAAAAATCTTCGCCCAAACGCTTTGCAAGAATGATGGGTAGTCTCTGGTCAGTTCTGTGTTTAAAATACCTGGGAAACAAGAAACGGAAACAATTCCGTATTCTAAGGCATTCGTTTTTGTAGCCCATGCCTTTGCTTGCAAAATGTTGCAAGCTTTCGATTGTCCGTACAAGAAATGGCTTGCTGGTCTTTTTGAAACGTCTTTGTACATTGGATCTTTGAAGTTGATACCGTAGGTGGATGGTGCCATTTGATGAGCACAGGAGGACACCCAAACAATTCTTTTCAAATCACTGTCTTTTTTCAAAAACAATGGGTCCAAATAATTTTGCAGCAATTGAGGGCCCATGACATTGGTTGCAAACATCAATTCAATCCCCTCTTTTTTGTTTGAAGGTTCTTTTAGTGAAGACATCAACCCTGCATTGTGAATGATAATATTGATGGTTTTGTCTTTCAAAAGTTCGTTTTGCAATTTTAGCCCAACTTCTTTGACTTTGGCAAAGTCACTCAATTCGCATCCACCAACAATAGTCAACGAACCCTTTTCTTCAGTACCCAATTCTTTCAAAATTCTTGCCTTGGCTTCTTCCCCTTTAGATGCTGTTCTGACTAAACCGTAAACTTCACAGTTTTGAGCAAGTAAAAGTTTTGTAACATGGTAACCAATACCAGTGTTCATCCCAGTAATAACAGCAACTTTTCCGGTCAAATCTGGGTAGTGATTAGGCAGAAAATGAGGAGCAAATGGTCTAAAACCTTGGTAAAATTGCACAACAAAGTTGATGATTGATGCTCTTGGAGCAGGCGGGACACTTGAGTAATCCATTGGTGCGGTGAACTTTTATTTATTTATTTATTTATTTATTTATTTATTTATTTTCTCTTAGTACTTAGTGATCACTGATTTTTGTCGAGATATGTCGAAATATATAAGATAAAAAAGATCAAGCTGATTGAGGTGCTGATCAGCTCGTACTTAGTCTTATCAACATATTGTTTTCGCTTCGCAAGTAACGTCTATGTACTAATTTTTTTTTTCCGTTTTTTCCGCCACTCGGCCAATCGAAGTACTTAAATGCAGTTATCGGTTTAAAAAAGATAAAACGAGATGATCCGTTGAAGATGGAAAATCACACAGCTGTCTTGGCATAAGATTACATGCGAGATTAAAAATCATTCTTGAAAAGTGTTTTAAAAAGAGGCCAGTTCGTTTCAAAGTCCTGTAAATACTAGTATAGAAAGTTTATGAAGTGAGTGTAGATGATATGAGCATTTACAAAAATATTATAAGTACTCTTTCAAAGATTCTTGAATAAATTCCCAAAATTGCACGTCAATACCATTTTCCATAGCAGCTGCTATGTCAGCTCTTGGTTTGCCAATTTTTCCGAAAGGCAACACATATTCGGCTTGTCTTTTGATAGTTGGTGACAAAGCAGCAAACAGCTCCGAATAAGCACCATAGACCGGGGCGCTAAAAAACATTTTACTTATCTTTTGCATTCCTGAGGGATAATCTCTCATTAGATCCGTAGTGATGATTCCTGGAAAGCATGAAGTTGAAATTATACCATATTTGCTTGCATTGTTTTGGGTAGCCCATGCTTTTGCCTGTAAAATGTTGCAAGCTTTAGATTGACCATACAATGTATAGCTTGATGGCCTGTTTGACAGGTTTTTGTAGAACGGATCTTCAAAATTGATGCCATATGGCCACGGAGCATTTTGGTGCGCAAGCGAACTAACCCACACAATTCTTTTCAAGTCGCTATCTTTTTTCAAAAACAATGGGTCCAAATAATTTTGCAACAATTGAGGGCCCATAACGTCGGTTGCAAACATCAATTCAATCCCTTCTTTTTCATTTGAAGTGTTGTTCAATGCAGACATCAATCCCGCGTTGTGGATGATGATATTGATGGTTTTGTCTTTCAAAAGTTCGTTTTGCAATTTTAGCCCAACTTCTTTGACTTTGGCAAAGTCACTCAATTCGCATCCACCAACAATAGTCAACGAACCCTTTTCTTCAGTACCCAATTCTTTCAAAATTCTTGCCTTGGCTTCTTCCCCTTTAGATGCTGTTCTGACTAAACCGTAAACTTCACAGTTTTGAGCAAGTAAAAGTTTTGTAACATGGTAACCAATACCAGTGTTCATCCCAGTAATAACAGCAACTTTTCCGGTCAAATCTGGATAGTCTTTAGGCAAAAACACAGCTTTGTATGGTCTGAATCCTTGGTAGTTTTGGCATAGAAAATCTATTCTCGAGTATTTCGGTGCTGTAGGAAATTTTGAAGCGTCCATTGCGTTTTTGGTGTGGATTTTTTAGTTTTGTGTGTTTCCTTCTTCAAAGCAATAAGATTTAAGGGGAATACAAACAACAAACTCGATCCTTTTATATACTCTTTCTCTTTTTTTTTGGTGTCAACACCTTTGTTTTCCAAAAATAATTGCAAAATATCCAATCACTTTTGGTATGTATTCCATGAACCATATATAGATTGCATTCAGCTACTTCATCTATAGTACGGCCGCAATCTTCCTTAAAACTTTCTATTTTCTTGTAGAGCAAACTTTGCTACAAACCGAGCCTTAGAATTTGCTCGTGTCTGCCTTATTTTCTCAATAAAATGTGTGTGGGTTTTAATTGGAACACGCTTTGTTTCGGCCGTTAAACAGCAAGAAAAAAAATATTATAGTCTGTACAAAAAGTTGCCAAGAAAAAATTCGGAATGCTTAATTTTAGTACACTGAGTTCCATGATTCTACAAAGCGATTGTTTCATTCATTCGAAAAGTACATGGATTCGAAAGCTTGCTCTCAGCTTTATTGAGAAATCATGCACAAAGCACAAACAACTGTGGAAACCACAGTTTATAATAACTTCCTAGTACTGAAAGTGTGTTTTATTTGGGCATGGTTGCACTGCATCTATGAGCGTAAGATATTAATGAGCAAGCTAACTGAAAACAACCTGTGAAGCGAGTTTGTGGTATGAGTTTGTCGCAGCTTGACAATACTAACCAAAACTATCTTTGAGGTATAGATATCAAAAACCGTTTTCTTTGTGGGCCTCTCAAAATGAATAAGCTGCGATAAGCCATCTCTTCTCTTGTGCTCAAAAAGAAATTGCGGTTTGTTTATTTTTTTGTAGTAAGTTATGCAATTTCAATGAGCTAACCCTGTTACTGTAACTTAAAATCAGTAGCATTTATACAAAAATAAACATGTCAAGGTGTTGACGTTTTAAACGTCGAAAAATACAAGCATAATCTACATATTTTTTTGTTCAACTATTTCATGCGTACGTTGCCATTGGGAGAGTAAGAGCAATGCACCTTCAAACAAAATGGATGATAAGCAGTAAGATTTGATTTTCAAAGCATTGTTATTTTTTTCAATTTTTTCAAATTTTTTTTTTTTTTTTTTAGCTAATGAAAAAGATATCACAGATAACCACACCAACTGTTAACAAGTGAACAGGCTAATTTTTTTTTTTTCACTTCCTAAAACACTAGCAAGAAAGGAAATTAGCAATGCTGGGTGGATTTTTTGGTGGTAAGAACGGGATCAACGCAAATTACACGTTTTCTTCTACTCCAACATTTTCAAGCGAGCCCTGGACTGTATACACTGGGAAACCGAAAAGCTCTTCAAAATACACAAATTTTGCAAAATGCTCAATCTTTGTTTTTGATAAGAAAAAGTATGAACAGTATATGACGAAAAACGGACTTGTTACCAGCTCGAATAAGGAGTACATCCATGAAGCATATGCTTTATTGAAAAAACAAGTTTCTAATTTGACAAAACTGAAGCATCCCAACATTTTACAAATCATCGAGCCCTTAGAAGAGCACTCCAAGAATTTTTTATTTGTGACGGAATATGTTTCAGGGTCTGTAGACGCGGTTTACCGGAAGGACAACTACAACGGTATGTACAATAGCACGCATCAACAAAATTTGTCTTCTGGGAACATTCTTGATGATGGAGTCAATGGGGAAAATTCCACTAATAACGATGTATTATTCCAAAGAGGGTTGCTCCAAATTGCAAAAGGATTAGACTTTATTCATAACACTGCGAAATCCGTGCTACTGGATCTACAACCAAACAACGTTTTCATAAATGAAAACGGCGATTGGAAACTTGGTGGATTGATGCATTTATGTAAATTGCCCACTGGATCGGACAACTCAGACTTTTTGTTGGATACAAGTGCTGAAAGTCATCCTCGATTGCCTTCGTTTTTACATATCCCATACAACTATACGGCTCCTGAATTGGTTTTCGACAATCATTTGAGTTGCAAAAACGATTACTTTTCATTAGGTTGTTTAATATATTTTTTGTATTATGGTGATGCACTATTCAATTGCGAAAACTCCGCACACTACTACAAGCAGGAATATGGAAAATTTGAAAAAAAATTGACCCAGTTGGGATGGGATAGAATTTTTCCAAAAATAACCAATCAAAAACTTTTGGTATTGCTTCCTAAATTGATGAACAGAGACCTTTATGCTAGATACGATAACATCCAAGATCTTTATGATCAAGATTTTTGTAAAGATCCACTGATTACCACATTGGTATTTTTAGATGATTTTCCCACTAAAAAAATTGACGAGAAAAAAGCTTTCTTACAAGGATTGATTGAGTATTTGCCCAAGTTTCCCAAACAAATCAGTCAAAAATCAATTTTGCCTCATTTAATCGATGTGCTGGAATTAGGCTACAACGTAAAGTCTGATCATGCAGAGTTGATCCCGGTGGTGTTGGAGCTTATTTTGATAATAGGCTCTCAATTTTCCCAGCTATCGTTCAACGAAAAAATATATTCCCATTTGAGAATTCAAGAATTGATAGCCAATAACGCGTCTATTGTGTTATTTAAATATTTGTCTGTTTTACAAGAAAAAGTTAAAAAAGACGATTTTGTTGACAAAATTTTGAAGCCTTTACTCACAGCTACGATGGATATTAGCAACACTAACAACAACAACAACAACAACAACAACAATACAACCGCTTCTAACTTGATCGAAACGCAAGAATGGTGTTTGAAAACAGAAATTGTTGATTTAGTATTGTTGACTTTTGATTTTATTACCATCAAGAATTTTTACTTCCCACTGATTTCGAAAACTTTTATCATGACAACTAGTTTAAACATCAAGATTTCTTGTGCCAAGTGTTTTCATTCAATGATCTCCAATAAAAGCATTGAAAAGTACCAGGCTATGGACGATATAATGCCATTGTTTGCTGGAATGAAAACAAGGGACCAGAAAATGTTGTTGACGTGTTTACCGATTTTTGTGAAAATCAGTGACCTTTATATGGAGGAAGAAGCTGTTATTGTACAAAAAATTCTTCCATTAGTTTGGAATTTTTCTATGGCCGATACATTGAGTTTATCCAATTACAAAAAATATAACCAGGTGATTAATACAATCTCTTTGAAAGTTCAACAAAACCATGAAGCCAAAGTTCAAAAAATTGAATCGAGAAACATATCAGTCAGTGACAAAAGTGAGAGTGAGATTTTTGAAAACATGATCAACCAAACAGCTTCTGAAATGACTGCTGCGAAAACAGATACCGACAGACTAGAAAGCAAACGGATTGTAAGTGTTGCTCCAATCAAACCAGTAAGCAAAAAAACAACCCCAAAGGCACGGCCTTCAGACAATGGTCAATCTCAGGTGAACTTTGTTGCAAATACAGGCACAAACGAATCTCAAAAACAAACAAAGAGAACACCAATGGTTGCACTTAATCCAAAACCGAAACCAAGAACAGTCCCTGTGGAGAAATCGTCCTATAACTACTTCAAAGACGATAGCAGTAGCTCTACCGTTGTCGCTACAGATGATTTTGATGACTTTGTTCAAGCAAAACCTAGTGTTCAAACAAACCAAACAAGGTTCACTGCCGCAAGCACAGTTCCAGCAACCCCAAGCACTCTGC
>ERZ794936.513-NODE-513-length-18034-cov-7.924356_pt1 | contig 18034 bp, 7 predicted proteins | sample MGYA00511083_ERZ794936 | MGnify/ENA primary metagenome ERZ794936 (study PRJEB30137, sample SAMN04331409) | food metagenome | isolation source: Y2 must sample point D1 replicate A | place: Australia: South Australia | collected 2014 ... | reverse complement strand
ATGGTTTCTGAAACATCTTACGAATTTAATAAAAAAAGTCTTGATGACTTAGAAAACAAAGATATTGAAAAAACTTCAATCAGAGATGAATACGAAATAGAATCTGCTGAAGAAGTCACCGCTACTCCTACCACCTTGCCTTTCTTTGCCAAGGTTCTATCCTTTTTTGGTGATTCCGTTGAAATGAACGGTATCGAACCAATTAGCGACGAACAAAAAACCGATACTTCTATCTTTGCCGCTGGTACTATGTGGTTATCTGCCAATTTAGTTATTGCTACTGCTGCTTTAGGTGCTTTAGGTCCATTAACCTTTGGTTTGAATTTCGGACAAAGTGTTTTGGTCTGTATTTTCTGGTCTCTATTAGGTGCTTTACCTGTTGCTTTCTTCTCTGTCTTTGGTGCCGCTACTGGTTTAAGACAAATGGTCTTATGTAGATACTTAATGGGAAATGTTACTGCTAGAGTTTTTTCTGTCATCAATGTCGTTGCCTGTATTGGTTGGACTATTGTTAACACCATTGCCTCTGCTCAATTATTAAGAATGGTTAACAGACCACACAACTTACCTCCTTGGGCCGGTTGTTTAATCATCATTCTTGGTACTTGGATCATTCCATTCTTTGGTTACAGAGTCGTCCATATGTACGGTAATGTTGCTTGGATTCCAAACTTCATTATCTTTTTGATTGTTATTGCCAGATTAAAAATGTCTGGTTCCTTTACTAATACTTCATGGGAAGGTGGTGAAACCACTGTTGGTAATGTCTTCTCTTTTGGTTCTACCATCTATGGTTTTGCTATTGGTTGGTTATCATACATTGCTGATTACTCTGTTTACATGCCAAGAGACACTTCCAAGACTAAGTTGTTCTCCTCTGTCTTCTTTGGTTTAATGTTCCCATTATTATTCACCTTGATCCTTGGTGCTGCTTGTGGTGCTGCTACTTTAAACAATTCAGCATGGATGGAATTATACGACAAGTACTCATTCGGTGGTGTCGTTTACGGTATCCTTGTCCAAGACTCCTTACACGGTTTTGGTCAATTCTGTTGTGTTGTTTTATCTTTATCTACTGTTGCCAACAACATTCCAAACATGTACTCTTTAGCTTTAGGTACTCAATCCATTTACGAACCTTTAATCAACGTTCCAAGACCAATCTGGACTACTTTGGGTGCTTGGATCGGTTACGGGTTATCTGTTGCTGCTTATTATAAATTCGAAAGTTTCATGGAAAACTTCATGGATTCTATTTCCTACTACTTATGTCAATTGATGATCATGTGTTTATCTGAATTTTTCATTTGGAGAAAGGGTTCTTGGGACTTTGACGTCACTATTTGGAATGATTGGAAGAAATTACCAATTGGTTATGCTTCTATGTTCTGTTTCCTAACTTCTATCATCTGGATTGCTATGTGTATGTCTCAATCCTACTACATTGGTAAGATTTCCCAACACATTGGTGCTTACGGTGGTGATATTAGTATTGAAGTTTTATGGGCTTATGAATTAGTCTTCTACAATGTTTTGAGATACTTTGAATTTAAGTACGTTGGTCGTTAAACAATTCTTAAGCAATTGCTGCAAAAAAAGAATTTGGTTATATGCAACATACTGTAATAATTAATCAAAATAAAAATAAATCAACAATCAAATTCTTTGAATGTTTTTAAACTAGGTATTATAGAAACAGAAGGTTTTTTTTTTTTTCAAAATAAATTGAAGATCTTAAATTGGTAGACAAATAAAATATAAAGAGTAAAATAACAGGGATAAAGTAAAATAAGTGTGTCATATCTGGAATATTAGCATTTATTAAAATAAAAATGCTTTCTAGTTATTACTTCTATATATCAAAAATTTTATATCATTTTTTTTTAGTTTTTCATATTAACTAATAGCATTTCAAAGTGTAGCTCAATGACCACCTGTGGTTGGTAGACCAACAAAGATTTTAAAAGAATCATAAATTAACCATTGCATAGAAGTCAAACAGGAAATCATGACTATTCTTGTTGGCAATCCCATCCAAAGACCTTTAAATCCTATTTTTGCATATTCATAACTTAATCTTTCACTTGTCGATTTTATAACTGCTTTTGCATTAGGGTCTTCCAACGGAGAATTCAATTTACTTACCATGACATCAGCAGGATTACTTACAATGGCACACATGGTACCAGCAAAGAACCCAGATACAAAGGAAACAGATGCTTGCTGCAATTTATTCATTTCTTCTTTTTTCAAATCCAATTTTTCATAAATAAACTCAACGATTTTTTCAAATGTGGTGAACTTAACCATTGTATATGGAATTTGTCTCAACCATAAAGGAACAATTCCTGTGTATAACTTGCCTTCTTTTAAAAGTTCTTTAAAGGTACCAGTCATAGATAAATGAGATTTATTGTAGTTCAAAAAAGTAGCATTGTCTTTGATATAAGTTTGTTGTTTGATTTTAACAGCTTCTAAAGGACACAATAGAATATCAGCCAAAAACTCCGCAGAAGCAGAGGCTAACAAATACACGTATGTTTGATTGAAATGCTCAGGAAACAATTGTGTATACTTGTACTTAAAAAGCTCATAAAAACCGTACTTTCCGAACCCTTGTAAACCATAACCAAAAAACGTGGTCAGCCCTCCGGTGTATAATAATTTAAGACCGTTGTTTCTTTGTTTTATAAAATCTTTGAATGTCAGTTGAATTGAATCTTTGGTGCTCACTTGGGCTCTAGTTTTGATTAAATCCAAGCATGTGATCGCTGAATGCGTAAAAGAACAAGATATGGCTCCTCCCAAAAAGGAGTAACCAAAGTAGGCTGGTGAATATAAAGGAATTGACTTCGTTATTTCAGACATTTACGTATACTGTCAATATTTTTTTTGTTGTTGTTTTGGGTTTTAAGGGTTCTCTAATTCCCATATATAAAGCAAGCCTTTAATAATCAATTTTTTAAACGTTGCTTATATATCAATTATATTACGGTGAAACAAATCTAAGAATACGTATATTTTCCTCAGTCAATAAACAAAGTTGTAAAAACCATTATGAAGGAAAATTACTTAGAGCCTTTTTTTTTTCTTGTTCTTATCTGATAGAGCTTAACTCCCCAATTTATCCGTTTAACGGAAAATGATCGACTCTTAAAGGATTCTGATTCGTTTATCAGTCAACCTTCGAAGAAGAACCAATGAAGTGAAATATTTACGTCTTATAAAGAGTATTTTTTTTTTTTTGGCTAAAGAGATATAGTGTATTATTCCATGGAATGTGTCCATTGCGGCACAATTATAGCTCCCTTTGAATACGTAATGGAACAAATTTTGGGTTTGCTTAATATTTCTTAATTTTTCAAAATACGGGCAAGACATCGGATATAAAATTCAGCGGATATAAGCCTAATATCGGATATAAACCTAATATCGGATATAATTCTCGGATGTCACGTGTTTGTGTGTTTACGTTGAATGTAGTTTTAGACGGAATCCTCATCTTTACGCGTAAGCAATATTAACCATTAAGAAATTGTTCAGCTTGAAATATTTATTTTAAAAAGCTAAAAAACAGAAAAACAACATCCATATAACTTCTTCCTCATAATATTTATGGATAAACTTGATTTTGAAGGTGTTTTAGCCACTCTCAATGATCTTCAAAGAGAAGCAACTTTGTTTGAACATAGACAGCTTCTCCAAATAAAAGCTCCTCCTGGATCAGGTAAGACCAGGATTGTAATTAGCAGATTGATGTTTTTAGTATTGGTATGTAAAATTCCTGCAAGCAAGATAGTAGTAACAACATTTGGTAAGAAGGCTGCTAATGAAATTAAAGAAAGACTTATAGAATTGGTTCCCACAGACCAAAGATACCTGTTTATGGATCTAAATGTTGGGACATTCCATAGTTTGTGTTTAAAGCTATTAATGAAACATGGTTACAGAATTGGTTTGCATAATCCTACAATTATTTCTGAGTCTGAACAAAAGCTTATATTTCAAAATGCCATTACTGCTCTCCCTACAGAATTATACGATTATTATTTGAATCACCAAAATATTGTGCATGTGGTTAAATGGGAAAAGAACGAGAAAAAGACTCAAGACGACAAAAACATTTTAGATTTTGATATATCAATGATTTTAAAGTACATTTCAAAACTTAAAAGTCAAGGTTTAACATCTGAAAAATATAAGCAAACAAGTGGTAGGAATCTTGATCAAGGAATTCTATACTTCTATGAAACATACGAGAAGGATGCGAATGAAATGCAGAAAGTTGATTTCGATGATCTTCTTCTTCAAGGATATAGACTTTTGAAAAATCACGAAGAAACTTTACCACATTATGATCATATTCTTGTAGATGAATTTCAAGATACATCTGCATTACAATTACAAATCGTCCTATTGTGGGCAAAAAGAGCCAGAAGTGGTATAACAGTTGTTGGTGATCCTGATCAATGTATTTATGCATTTAGAGATGCTTCACCATCAAACTTTAAGGATATGAGGCACCTGTGTGATGACTCAGTCACAGTGATTCCTTTAAATCAGAATTATAGATCTTCACAAAAAATCATTGATTGCTGCCAACATATTATCAAATCCAATTTCAATGACTTAGAAAATGAAAGTCAAGATGGAGGTGATCCCCAAATTGCTGAAGATTTGATTGACGAATTTGAATCTGCTCTTTGTGGGCAATTTGACACTGATTTTGGGCCCGTATACAGAGAGTTCACTTCTTTTGACCAAGAAGCGATGCATATAAGTAATGAAATAAAATATTTGACCAGTTTACCTGGAAATATCATGAAATACTCCGAAATTGCCGTTCTGGTGAGAACCAACAGACAAATTACAACTATAGAAAAGTACATGATAACAAATTATATACCCTACAGAATTATTGGGAGTAAAGGATTTTTGAGTTATCCTGAAGTTGTACTATTCATGAATTGCTTAAAGTTAGTTGTCAATTTCAAAAACAGAGACAAAACACTCTTTTCAAATAAGAAAACCTGGATACTGGAGATTTTGAATGAAATTGAAAATAATGGTATAGGTGAAGTGTCTTTGTTGAACATAAATAAGTATTTTGCTACGAAAAAAGACATAGACCCCATCGATCTTTTGTTGGAGGTGTCAGAGCATGACAAAATTGTCACCAATGTTAAAGGAAGAGAATATATCAAGGCATTCATGAAAACCTTTTTAATGCCATGTTCCGATTTTGCAACTTCTTTAGATGGAACTGAAGAAGGTCTAACCCGGTTTTTTGCATTCTTATATAGAAGGTCAGGTTTAGAAAAGTCATATAACGACATAAATACCAAAAATGAAGACGATAAATCTGAAAATGACAAGAAAAAAGATGAACTAAAAAAGAGTAAACATAACAGAATCATGACTTTGAAGGAAATGTTTTTGGGCTTCATGCCGGTAAAAACGCAAAAGAATAATTATACTGTGGAATTCATTTTTGAATTTATAGAATCAATAGACATGTTTCCTGTTGAAGAAAATGGAATTGATCCTGCAGCTGATGAAAAGAAGTCAAATGCCAGTGATATTAATGATGAAAACAATAGAGTGACTATTTGTACAGTTCACAAAAGTAAAGGTCTGGAATGGTCCACTGTGTTTGTTCCAGGATGCTCAGAAAAAATTATTCCATGTCTTATCAGCAGTAATGAAGATGCTAATAGCAATGGTGAAAAGCTAACTGAAGAAAATGTTTCTTTTGAGAAATACAAATCCCCAAATGCATCGTCAAATCAAATGATAGAAGAAGAGAAAAGAGTCTTTTATGTGGCCTTATCAAGAGCTAAACATTTATTGTATATTACAGCTATAGACAATGAGGATAAATCAGAAGGGGAGAGATCAAGCAATAAAAGACCTATGATTAGATCAAGATTTTTGAAAAAAGAACTCATAGATAGATTGAACGCTTATTCAAACGTATTCTCTAGTGTAAAAACAGTTAAACAATTATACGAAATCAAGTCTACAAATTTCAAGGCCTGTTTTGACCCAATCAAAGATGACTTTTCCTTGAAAACATTTTTAAGAGACTATGAAATTTACGTTGAGGAAAAATCATGGCAAATATATTGGAATGGCAAAAAAGTCTACAATTTAAATGCTTTGGACGTTACCAAAAACATAGGTATTGTCACATCCACTATGTTTGCAACAGGCTTTGTTTCTGCTAAGCAGCATGTTGAGCAAATGGCTGAAAAATATACAGATAACATAGAGCGATCAAAAGCTAAGAGAAGCCTGTCTTTATCAAAGCCTGTTACCGGTAATGCTCCACCAATAGTATCCAAGGTTTTACCCTCACCATCTCAAAATTATGCTCCAAAGGTTAAATATGTCAAAAAATCAAGAGGATTGTCTATACCCACACAAAGAACGTCTCCAAAGAAACTAAACGTAATGCTTTCCCCAAAGAAGAAGCCTGAATTAGCACCAAAAACCGACAGCGAGATTTTAAAATCTCCAAAGAGAAAGCCATTAAAAGCACCGGACTCGCCTACAAAACAAGTATCGCCTAGCAGGGCTCTTAAAAACAATCAAAATATACCGGATAATTGTGATATTAGTAATTTAAGCATTGATGATAAAGAAGACAATCCATTTGTCAACGTTGCTATCAAGACTGAAAAAAAGGAAGACCTGGACCCAACACAGCAGAAGAAAAAAGGATCCCAAAAGACGATTGATCAGATGTTCAAGTTGCAAAGAGGAAAGAAAAGAAAAAGAATGGAAACTACCATTGAAACAATTACTTTATCTGATTAAGAATTATATACATTAAACCTTATAATTTAATTTTATAGTGATTCAAGACACAAGCTCCTATGTATATAGCAAAACAGTACCCTACCAAAACAAAAAAGCTTTCAAAGATTCCTGCTTTTAATGTATCCATTGACATATTGACTAAGCCTGTTAAAACATTTGCTAGTAAAAATAGCAATAAACCATTGTCATTAATTAGTTTCAACATTGAATCAGTAGAGTCTCTCACAAGTACAGCATCAACTAAAGAGTAGCTAGTTAAAAATCCCAAGTTGTATGATACAACCCACAAAACATAAGGTAGATTGGCAAATCTTCTAGATATGTAAAACTTATCAAATTCTAAGAGTACTTGATTCAACACCCATGCACCAACTGTGTATATGGCTAAAGCAGTTGTGTTGGAAGTTTTATAAGTACCAAACACCAAAGCCTTTGTATCTTTTGGATTCTTTCTTGATGGTAGAATTATTGATCCACCGATTTCTTGACCTATTAAGAAAATAGTGATATAACCCACAAATGAATAAATACCCTCTCTGTTGCTTTCTAATAAGTTAATACGATTAGATTCTATCAAGAATTTCAAAACTCTTTCATCTTTGTTCATCCATAGCTCCAAAGAGCCTGACAAAACCAAAGCAAAAACCCCTCTATTAATTTCTGTTCTTTCTATGAAAGGCTGTATGATAAGATCGTGGACTAATGGAAGTAATCCCAGTGTGATGAAAAAGTTCCAATGCACCCCATATTCGGTAACATGTTCTTGATACTCTAGATTCTTGACAAAAAACAATCTTAATAATCCCAAAACAAAAAGAATATTCGACTTTCTCAAGACTATTTTAGAAAAGAAGCATTTCTTCTTCTTTTCCTCTTCTTTTTCTGATGTTTTTGGGTTGTACTTAACACGCGCAACTATACCTCCACTGAATATGAATGAACCTACACCTAAGTCCATCAATGAGGTTCCCCAAGTTTCAACTTTACCCAATCTTCTTGGAAAGATATTGAAATCGACAGCAAGAATAGCAATCGCTGTTATTATAAGCATGTGAGCTCTATAAGCAGTCAAATAGTTCTTCTTTGTGCTTTGAGGAGATTTCTTGGCTTTCAAAGGATTGTAACCGTTCTGCATAAAAAAAATTGGCAGTAGACTGAATAAATAAAGTATTCCTTTGTTCTCGACATACAAAGTCACCATCAAAAGGGGGATTATGAAGTGTAGTACGAATCCTAAAAATCTGGACTCCTGTATGTATTGACTGGTAGCGTATATTGGGACGCAGATCATCATAATATTGATGATTTCTTGTGTGTCTGAACCTCCAAGGTTACTCACAAACTTTTCTTTTGCTGCTTTAAGTGACATTTGTGTGTCTTTATATAATGATTACTGCTTTGGTTTTAAACAAGGCATTATGGTAATGTTGTTTTCTTATGAGATTGCGTGTAAAAAGCCTACACGTGTAAACAGTGATTTTTCGCTTACCTTGAAGTATTTACATGAAAAATTTTCAATTTGTTAATGGTAATTAAATCATACTTATATGAATATTTATATACTTGGTAAGGCGATTTGAGTGGATTTAACTAAGATCTCAAATCAACATCAATGGCATCAACTAAATATTTAACAGTTAAATGTCTTTTTAATTTTTCAGTTAAATCAGCAGCAACTTGAGGACCTAAGTTTGGTAAAGATTGCAAGTTCAAAATAGCATCATCCAAGGACTTTTGGTTAATAGAGGTTTCAATGTTGTTCAACTTTGAAACTATATCAGTGCTTAAACTCTTGGATGAAGGGTTTTCGCTGTTTTTGTTCAAAATACTGTAACTTCCTAGCTTGGCAATCAAATTAGGAATGATACCTTGTTTATCTTGTTCAATCAAAGAAGCTTCAATTATTTTGATTTTTTGTTGTTTGAATTCACTTAACAATTCTTGGGAGCTTAGTAAAGGTAAGTTTAATTCAGCATCCTTGTTTAAAAGAACTAAGGCAGCTTTGGTGATGGAAGTCTTGTTCTTGCATTTACAAGTACAAACACCAGCAGTCTTACACTTAGAACACTTACAGTCATTGCTTATGGATGATCTTACAAAGTCATTATATTGGCTTAAGTGAGATAAAGTTTGTTTGAAAGCAACAGGGTCTATTGTGGATGATAAAATACTGGTGGTTAAGGCAGACAATTCTTCAAACATCTTGCTCTTAGCAGTATTTTCTTTAACGAAATAATGAACTAAATCAACTTCTGGACCTAAAGAGAATGTGATATCTTCTAATTGACTTAGGTTTTTTAGCTCATCGTTATGGAAACTTTCAACTCTGTTTTTGATAATCTTTTGGAAATCTCTAATTTGTAAAACCATAGCAGAAGTCAAAACACTATCAATTCTATCAGAAGCAATCTTGTCAAAGTTATTCAATGATTCATTAAACTTGCTTTTGTTTCTGGCATCTAACTTTTCTTGTAGTTCATTGAATTTCTTGGTCAACTTTTCTAAGTTATCCTTTTTGGCTTCCCCTAACTTGGAATCAAATTCCTTTTGGTATGGGTCCAAAGAGATCAACTTTTCCAATTCACTTTTAGCACCAGATAAGTATAATTGTAGTTCTTCTTGTTCGTGTTCTTGAATTTCTATGGAGTGACTACTTAAATGGTTTAGTAATTGATTGTAGAAACCAGCAACTTGCTTCATTTCAGAAGATAAGTTGGTATCTGGAATAACTAAGTTGTTAAAGTCTATTTTAATTTTCTTTGTTTCTGGAACAGCTGCAGGAACTTGCTTTACTGGTTCTTCCTTGACTGGAGGAACAACTACTTTGACAATTGGCTTTGGAGTAGAAACAACAGGTTTGGCATCCAAAGATTCATACCCAGTAAGAATTTCAGCGGATCTTAGTAAACGATCGGAGTAAGGTATGTTTTCAATAATCCATTTGTTAAATTTAGGATCCTTATGAGCTAAGTAAACACTTAAACTGTAGACTGAAGCTAAAGCACCTAAACTTCCAAAAATCCAACCAGTAGTGCGTAAAGCAGTTGATGAGTTTGACTTAGGAGCAGCGTTGCTAGCTATGAATCTTTTGTTCTTTAAGAAAGCTTTGTGGCTTTGTTTAACAGAATTTTTCAACATTTATGGGAACACGTGTATAAACTTGATAACAAATAAAATCAATCAAATGGTTTTCTCCTGAAATAATCCTTTATATGAACTGTTTATTGGGGTTTTGTTTAAAATTGTTTAGATGCTGTTATATTTACTATGATGCTTTTTCATAAGGATTATAAGAGATTTTGAAAAAAAAAATGTATAAAAAAATTTTTCCCCCGAATGGTTTAGAAACCGTCTTTCGGACCAACTAAAAGAAAGAGAATATGCAAAACGCTACCAATAGTGCAAATATATCTTAAACGCTACCAATAGTGCAAGAATATGTGAAACGCTACCAATAGTGCAAATATATCTTAAACGCTACCAATGGTGCAAATATATCCATGAGTGTATAAGCAAAATGGGGAGGTTCAGCAGAACATAGTAGCCAAATAAAGTGGTTTGATTGATAGTTCTTGTATGTTACTATTATACATTTGATGTTTTTACAACCTTTTTGTATATAGTTCTTTTATTTCCGAGAAGAACGCTGTAAATGGGAAGCATCACTAATATGCGGAGATAAGCAGTGGATATACAGAAATAACATAATCATATGCTTGCAAGGATGAAACCTGTCTTAACAGACAAGTTTATATTGTTTAACGAGAGGTTTTCGATAGTATTTTGGTGTGTGTAGGGAGAATAGAGATATGAAGAGGGCACAGAATGAGCATAATAACAGCTGAAATAGCAGGAACACAACCAAAATGAGCACAGAATAAGTAAACTACAACCAGAATGAGCACAGCCGTAGCAAGAAATAGCACAAAATTGCAACCAGCAAGAGCACAACCACACCCAGCAACCTCCCACCCCAGCCAACACACACCACGTGACGGACCCACTAGCGCACACTCGCTCTCGGCTCTTCTCATCACGTGAATCTCCCCTCTCCCCGCGTTTTTCATGTTTTTCCCTGCTGTAAGCTCGCAACCTTCCCTATACGTAATCTGGGATAATTGTACTCCGGAAGAATTGCTTTATCTATGGAAAAATACAGTAAAGATTCACATATGGATTTTTTTTTTTAAAATATATATATTGACATTAACCAGAAACTTATAGGAATAGATAATAACGCTTGTAGGTAAACAGGTATTTATCGTTAAAATCGGAGAGATTTCTTTGGGGGCTTTTTATTCTTCATATTATCTACATCACATATCCATTTTTGTTGTTTCAAACTTACATTTAAGACCAATTAAAGGGTAGTTTTTCTTAGTTGTTTATACTGCACCCACAACTTCATATATGACTTTAACAAACAACTTCAACGATACAGTTCTGTCTAATATAGCAGCAAATCACGATGAAGCACCAGTTTTTCCACCAATTGATAAGAATATTCTTCAACTGATACTAAAAGAGCATACTTTCAAACATTGTCTATACGATTCTGCTTCTTTAACATGTTATATGGAACTAGCAGAAAATGATATAATTTACATGCCAAAACTGCCTACAACAAGAACTTCCAATAGACCTAATAATACTGCTAATAATAACAACTCTGACCAAAAACCACCAGTGCTCAGAGGCCATATAGTCATTAAAATTAAAAAATCTACTAAACTTAAGCAACTGTCTTTAAACTTAAACGGCCATTTAAACTTGAAATTCGATTCAAAATGTATAAGTGACCTCAATGATCCTGAATTTACAGACTCAGTTGTCACTGAATACGATATTTTAAACCATTCATGGTCTTTTTTTAAAGACAAGGAATATTCAGAACAAAAAAATGCTGATTCATTCTATACATTAAACGAAATTGAAAAAATAAGACAAACTTTAAAGTCCGCAGATAGCCAAGCTGATGTCTTTGAAGAGTACAAACATCAGCATCTTATCAGACAAAGAGCCACTTCGATTATAGATACTAGTGCTGGTCACCAAGATGTCGAAAAGCCAACCACAAATTCTCTAAAAAATGTCATTTCTCCTTCGGGTTCTATTTTTGGTGCCATAAAGACGTTTTTAAGTGCCAATCAACCATCGCCAACTAGCAGTAATAATTCTTTTTTGAATTCTGAAACTTCAAATACCTCGGATCAGTTGAATCTTGCAATCAATGATGAATCCTTTCCTGGAAGAAGAAGATCATCTACTGTTAGATCTCAAGAGTCAGTCAGGAAATTATCTACTATTTTATCCAACACTTCAAATATTTCTGGCTCACATGAGGTTGAAACTGAAGATACTTTTGCACCTGGTTACTATGTCTACTCTTTTGAGTACCTAATTCCTCTGATCTTCCCTGAAACTGTCAAAACTAATGCCGCGTCTATTATTTACAGATTGAAATTCTTTGCTGAAAGAGTAGGTGCTTTTAAATCTAACATAGAGGCGGTTAGAGAACTAAATCTGATTAGAATTCCAAACATTGATTCTGTAGAAGAATCTGAACCTATAGTTGTTTCAAAGGAATGGGAAAATTCTTTCAAGTATGAAATACTCATTTCCTCAAAAGATGTAATTTTGAATGCATTCCTTCCTATAAAAATTAATTTAACACCTATTGAAAAATGTGCTGTTCACAGAATAAGAGTGTTTATAACAGAAACAGTGGAGTTGACTGCTTATGCAAATGGAGTAGGGAAATATGATCCTATAACTGGAAAAAAGAAGAAAAAGAGATTGACTTCTGATCAACCAACCCAGAAGTTTTTATTGTGTGAATACAAAGCACCACCACTAAAGAATTTGCAACCTGGAGAACCTAAGTCCAAAGCCAAAAATTTAGGAAATCTTCTTTGTGAAGATCCAGAGGATCCAAAACATAGCTTCTTAACTTACAAAGAATTTCCATTGCAAGTATACGTGCCGGAATACATCAATGGAGCTTATAAATTATCCCCAAATATTTCAACTCAAAATGTTAAAATTACTCATTCTTTGAAGCTGAACTTAAGATTATCAAAGAATTTCCAACATTTTGAAATCTCTATTGATACTCCTATAGTGGTTCAGAATAAGCTATCAACACATAATACAACGCTTTTACCATCATATCAAAATCACCAGTTTACAGGACTGCTGGCTGATGAAGGTGTTGTTCAGCAAAGCACCAACAACTCTTTCCAAACTTCATCGGTTTCATCACAAAATAGAAGATCAAGTCTTTCAACAATGCCGGCAGAAACAAAACAGAATTACTACTTAAAGGATCCATCAAATATGATATCTGCAAATTTGTATAAACAACCAGAGCACCTTGAAGATGAAATCAGGTTGACATCTCCACAAGCTGTGCCGATGACTAATGTACAGTTACCTGACTTTGAAGAAGTGTTAAGTTTAGGGTCTCCTGAATATAATCACTCCCCAAACATATTTACTGAAGCTGTCTCTCCAAATATGCTTTCTCCTTTGTCCAACATCCAACAGTCTAGCTTTAATGACATATCCGGATTACTGCTAAGTACACCGGATGGCAATCTATGCAGCTCCATTTCAAATAACCTGGATTTGATAATGGAAAATGAAGATCCTATAGACGAACCACACCCACCAACGTATGATGAGTTTTTGAAAAGTCAAAATTTAGGACCTTTATCTCCAAAAATTAATTTAGAGATTTTCGATAATGAAGACATCGGTGATGATGGAATTCTACGCGATACTTATGTAAGTAAAGATTTAGAAGAATACGATGCTTTAGAAGGCGACAGTGATTCTGAAAGTGATCTGGGAGGTGGGTATTTAGACAGCACAGAAAATCCATTTGTTTGATTCATATATAAAGTACCTCATTTCATTAAATTTAATTTTCTTTGTTTTGATTTATAAATTATAAACTATCAAGTTTACGAGATAACTCTCTGGTATCAAATTTAACATATTTTTCCTTGTTCTTGAACCAACCTTTGGAATACTTGTCATAAAGAAGCTTGTACATAGGCTCGATTGTCATTTTAATGTCTTTTTTCAGTTTTTTCTTTAAATTCTTATCTTTGATCAATGGTTTTAAATTCAAAGTCCAATTTGCCAATAATCTTTCAAAGTTGACGTTAAACTTATTAAACTTTTCCTTAGCAACTTCTTTGTTTTTCTTAAAGTTCGAATCCGTGGTTTTCATTGAAGAGTTGTTGATCAATGGCATCATTGGTTGAATTAATTTCTTCCAGTTCACCAAGCACATGTCCCCATATTTCTTTTCTAACTTGTTAATTTTTTGATTGACTAAGTCGTTTGCTGTGTCGGAAGCAGCACTTGATAGTAATTGTTCAAATAATTTTATGTGTATGGACAAAAAGATACCAGAAATGCAAGTTATTTCATCAGCAGGTATCTGTATGCTATGTGTGCTTGGATTAGACACAGTATCAATTTGAACTTCATTGTAGTTATTATTGAAATATTGCGGATAGTCACTCTTCTTACCACTAGCCAATATTTTTTGACATTTCTTTTCCAAAGTATTAAATTGTATAGTAACAAAGTCAAGCAAATAAACCTGGTACTTAATCTTACTAGCATTTATGTTCACTTCAGAGTTATTCAAGTAAGCTGAAATATCAGCACCTTTTTCACCAGATGGAAGCCAACTTTTGAGTTTTATTTCTGTATGCGCCATAAACTTTATCACGTCAGCTTTGTTGTCATCAATGTTTTGCTTCAACTTCGAGAAAAGTTCTATAGTCTTAGAATTCATACCAAAATCAGATGGCAATCTGCTCATTGAAGAAACCTTTGAAATATCTGTTATGAGTTCTGATAATTGGGAAACACAGATTTTGGCTAGAGTGGTGTGTTGATTGATAAATTGTTCAGCAATAACTGTATGTGTGCCATTCTCTTTGTCCATTGTCAACAATGAGTCAGTTATTTCTGACATCTTATTTGCTAAAACAAACTTATTTAAGCTATCATGGCCTGTTACATTAATTTCGTTCTTGACTTTTGACAAAACTTTAGCACAAACTGAAGAAACTACTTGTTGAAAAACAGCATAAGAAGTTAAAACAGATCCGCTATTTAAATCATTAGATTCCTCTTCATGTTGATCTTCAAGGTAAGAAGAAAATTTCAAGTCTTTGATCAAAAAGTTTTCGATAGAGATAAAACTGGAAACTGAATCAAAAGCTAATTTTAAATCGTCGTCTTTTTTTATATTACTTATGCTAACATATGACAAACAGCCCTTCAAAAAAGATTGCCTTTCAAAAATGTATGTTCTCAAAACATCAGATAGTTTATCTTGACTGCTATAAAACTCTATTATTTTCATTAAATTGTCTAAACACGAAACATCATCTAATATGGATGGGAATATTTGATTTCTTTGTATAAACACCACAGGATTAAATGGTTTGACCATGTTTAAGTAATATTTGAAAATAGAATTTAAAAGTCTTTGTTCAGCCTTTTCAATTATGTCATGAACATCAATATCGCTTTTATCAGTGTTTCCTTTTTGTGATTGTTGTAGATTTTCAGATATATCTTCCAACTTGTAGATGTACTTGAAAAACAAAGACAAATCAATGCTTTCAATGTCACTGTATAATAAATAATCTTCATACTTGTTAAGATCATATATGATGTCTTTGTACCTGCCAAGTTGTTGATAGCAAATGTCGATATTTCCTTGAATTCTTTGATTTTTTTTGTATTTTTCTAAGAATGGTTTAAATGAAGATACTAATCCTATGACGTTCAAATCTTCTTTAGGTTGAATAGCCAAATCTTTATTACTGACCAAGTCTTTCAAAAAACTTAATTCTTGTTCGTGTAAAGATTTATTGACTTCAGTCATTTTTATTTATTTACTTTCAATTCAAAAAGCTGTTATAAAGGATTCTATCTTTGTATCCTCTGGTATTTTTAATTGAATACTTTCTGTTTACTTAACATATGTTTTTTTAAAAATTCAGGTACCAATAAACGTGTTTTCGGAGAAAAGATCTGAACAAAATAAATTTTTGCAAAACATCACGTGATCGGATTTTACCAAGATGGGACTTGACTTCTTGTCAGTCACGTTTTTTTTCAAATGAGAATTGCAATGTATATAAGGAAACCAAAACCATAAGGTGCTATTTAAACTGTAATAACATTATATATATGGTTTATTTTTTCAGAATAATCTGTTATTTTTCTTTGATTTTAAAATTTTTGTTAGCTTGTGAAACTTTGGGCATTGATGATTTGCTAAATTTAGATCCGGCTTCAACTACTTCGGTTTTGACATTGTTCAACATGACCAGAAAGGTCGGATCGGAAAACTCGCAGTTGACCAGAGACATTATCAAAGACTTTTTCAAGAATCAAATTCCACTAAGATGGGATATACAAGAAGTGAATTTTGAGCAAAAAGGATTCAACTTCACCAATTTGATAGCAACGTTGCCATACTACAATGAAGTATCCCACAACAATAACGTCTTTGAATTGGAAAGCTGCATGTTAAATTCTACAAAAAAAGATGTGATTTTTGCAGTTCATTATGATACAATTTTCAATTTACCAAATTTTGTGGGTGCAATAGATTCAGCAGCTTCTATGGCAATTCTCCTCTATATTGCACATTCATTTTCTAGTTTTCAAACAAACCTTTCGAAACTAAGGTCTCATAATCTCAAAATTGTCTTCTTTGATGGTGAGGAAGCTTTTGATACATGGAGCTCAACTGACTCTCTCTATGGATCAAAACATATGGCCAAAAAAATTTCTGGACCTGATGTTGACTTATTTGTACTGCTAGACTTGATAGGTGCAAAAAATACAGAAAAAACAAATAACTATAAAATTTATAACTTCGATCGAAGCACAGAGTTTGCTCATAGTAAATTGGTGGATTTAGAAAACAAGCTTTTTGAAAATTCTGAAAATTCTATATTTGATGGTAAGTATGTCGGAGATCGCGTTTTTATAGATGACGACCATGTACCTTTTAAAAAACTAGGTATCCCATGTCTTCATTTATTTCCACTACCAATTCCTTCTTTTTGGCATAGTCAAGAAGACGACTTTAGTTCGTTAGATATAAATTCAATCAAAAGAATATCAGAAATACTATTGAAGTTTACAGAAGAAATACTTTGCTAAGTGGTTTTGATTTTTATTAAAAAAGTCAAAAAAAAGTTATTAAGTTTTTTTATTATTAAAGCATGACTATATATTAAGAGATTGTTTTGAAATATCTATGGATAGTGACCTGGAGCTGGACCAAAGTAACCTTTGACAGTAGCAGCAATATCCTTCAATGGTAAACCTTCAGCATCTTGACCTAAGTAAGGAACGTTGTTACCCCACCAGTTGATTTCCTTAGGGTTGTATTGAACAGAGAAGAAAATGATGATTTGGGATAAAACTAAACCAGCATTGAAAGCAGCTGCAATAACATAATTGTATCTTTCCCATAGTTTCAAATGGTATCTCTTACAGTACCATTGGGAGAAGAAACACATTAATAATGGAGGAGTGTAGTACATCAAACCGTATGGTGGTCCGATCAACATACCAACTAAGAAGATAACTGGGTTGAACCAAACTGGATAGTATTTACCACCGAATTTCTTAGCACATCCGAATAAGGCACCTAATAAGAACCCGATCAACCAACACCATTTCAAAATTGGGTAAACATCATTGAAAATCTTCTTTGGTCCTAAACCACCCCACATGACAGAAGCGTTGTAGTAGGTTTGGATATCTGGACAGGTGAACTTACCCTTGGCTTCAGCGGTACAGAATCCCTTCATGTTGTCAACACACCAGTTAACAACACCTAAGTTAATGAAAATTTGTAAGAAAGCCATGATCATTTGTCCTCTGTATAAAGCTCTTGGAGCAATCTTACAGTAGTGAGCCAACTTTAAGTTGGAAACATAAGAGTCAGCTTGACCATCAATGTTGTAACCGAAAGCCTTAATGATCATCAAGGCCATTGGGTTACCTGGTAAAGCGTAACCCATGATCATTTCAATCAATAAATTCAAACCTAAAGAAACACCGGTGGTAGCTTGTAAAATGGCTAATGGGATCAAGAAAACAAAGTTGAAACCAATAGACATGAATAAAGCCCAAACTGGAGTGTTAGTGTGGAATT